>ENA-ORXI01000563-ORXI01000563.1-sediment-metagenome-genome-assembly--contig:-NODE-563-length-31007-cov-6.666796_pt1 | contig 31007 bp, 27 predicted proteins | sample MGYA00237861_ERZ511468 | MGnify/ENA primary metagenome ERZ511468 (study PRJEB26299, sample SAMN06266213) | sediment metagenome | isolation source: Hudson Canyon methane seep mesocosm | place: USA:Hudson... | reverse complement strand
TCTAAACCTAATTCAATCGCAGCATTTTCCATCGCTTCCATCACGAGAAAAAAGTAAGCTGGTCCACTACCAGAGAGAGCAGTAACGGCATCTATTTTTGTTTCATTATCGACCCATAAAGCCAAACCAACGGATCGCAAAACCGATTCGGCGAGTTCATGTTGAGCATTATTCACATATTCATTTGCAAATAATGCAGTTGCGCCAGCTTGAACTAAAGAAGGTGTATTAGGCATTGCGCGAACGATGGCTGCTTTATCTTGCTCTAACCAGCGTGAAATATCTTCAAGGCGAATACCGGCAGCAATTGAAATTAATAGCGTATCGCTTTGCCAATGAGGAGCAAGCTGTTTGGCCACTGATTGTAGCTGTTGAGGTTTGATGGCAAGAATAACGACATTGCAATCAGTGATGGCGGGAACATTATCACTAAATGTTTGGATAGGATAACTGTCGCTTAAACTTTGTAGGTTGCTAGGATTCGGATCTGAAACATGGAGGTGTTGTGCTGAAAAACCATCGGCAATCAAACCACCAATGAGGCTACGAGCCATATTGCCACCACCAATAAATGCAATTTTGCAGTCTTTCATTTTTATTCCAATGATTCAGAAATTTAATTAATAAACTTTAGTTTACGTGTAATCACGTTGAACGGGTATGCCTTTGGCCAAAAATTCCAGTTCCTACACGAATCATGGTACTGCCTTGTGCAATAGCACTGTTCATATCTGCGGTCATGCCCATTGATAATGTATCAATAGTTGCATATTGCGTCTTTAGTGATTTGAATAATTGATGAGCTCGTTGAAAGGCTGATGATTGCTGGGAAACATCGTCTGTTTTAGTAGGGATCACCATTAGTCCTCTCAAAACTAAGCGGTCTAATTGCATAATTTCTTGTGCAAGTGTGTTTACTTCATCCAGTGAAGTACCCGCTTTACTCTTTTCATTATCAATATTGACTTGAATACAAACATTAAGCGCAGCTAGTTCACTGGGCCGTTGATTGTTTAAACGTTGTGCAATTTTAAGGCGATCCACACTTTGTACCCAATCGAAAGACCTGGCGATATCTTTAGTTTTATTTGATTGAATAGGGCCAATAAAGTGCCATTGCAAATCAAGATCTTTTAAAGCATCAATTTTTATTAATGCTTCTTGCAAATAGTTTTCACCAAAGCACTCTTGTCCAGCCGCCGCCGCATCTCGCAAAATCTCCGCTGACCAGGTTTTACTTACCGCAAGGAGTTGTACTGAATTTTCTGGTCTTTTAGCCTGCATTTCAGCTTGATTGATCGTATTATGGAGTGATTGAAGTCGTTTTTTTATTTCTATCATGTTGCAAGCCTTTGAATAGCGCGCTACCTTTACATTTATTAGCTTCCTAATACGGAAGCACTAAGCTACATTTTATGAGTTAGGGGACGTGGATGGATATTACTGAATTACTGACCTTTAGTGCAAAGAATAATGCATCAGATTTGCATGTTTCAGCAGGTGAACCACCTATGATTCGGGTAGATGGTGATATCCGACGTATTAACTTGCCTGAAATGGAACATAAAGAAGTTCATGCAATGATTTATGACATCATGAACGATAAACAGCGCAAAGACTTTGAAGAGTTTTTAGAATCGGATTTTTCTTTCGAAATTCCTAACCTTGCTCGTTTTAGGGTAAACGCTTTTAATCAGAACCGCGGTGCCGCTGCAGTATTTCGCACCATTCCCTCGACAGTATTAACCTTAGAAGAGTTAGGTGCGCCAGAAATTTTCAAACAAATTTCTGATAATCCCCGCGGAATAGTTTTAGTCACTGGACCAACAGGCTCAGGTAAATCAACTACCTTGGCGGCGATGGTTGATTATAAAAATGCAAAAGATAGTGAACATATTCTGACTATTGAAGATCCCATTGAATTTGTTCATCAAAGTAAAAAATGTTTGGTCAATCAGCGCGAAGTTCATCGTGATACTTTAGGTTTTAATGAAGCTTTACGTTCGGCCTTGCGTGAAGATCCCGATATTATTTTGGTCGGCGAATTGCGTGATTTAGAAACCATTCGTTTAGCTTTGACCGCAGCGGAAACAGGTCATTTAGTATTTGGTACCTTGCATACTTCTTCAGCGGCAAAAACCATAGATAGGATTATTGATGTATTTCCGGCCGCTGAAAAAGATATGGTGCGCTCGATGTTGTCGGAGTCATTGCGTGCCGTTATTTCACAAACCTTATTGAAAAAAGTGGGTGGAGGGCGAATCGCTGCCCATGAGATTATGATCGGCACACCTGCAATTCGTAATTTGATTCGTGAAGATAAAGTGCCACAAATGTATTCAGCCATTCAAACAGGCGTAGCTGTTGGTATGCAGACCTTAGATCAGTGTTTACAGGATTTAACGCGTCGCCAACAAATTACCAAAGCAGAAGCTTTGCCACGGGCTGTTAATAAAGACTTATTTCGCTAGGAGGACATCATGGATATCGTAACGATACTTAAAGCCGCGGTAAAACACGATGCTTCAGATATATTTATTACTGCAGACAGACCTGCAAGTTTAAAAGTTAGCGGTCGTTTGGCGACCTTATCGCAAACTCCGTTATCTGAAGATGAAGCTCGTGAACTCGTGATTAGCACGATGAGCGATGCACAGAAAAAAACTTTTGAACGTGATAAAGAATGTAATTACGCGATTAGCACCGCGGGTGCAGGACGATTTCGGGTAAGTGCTTTATATCAGCGCAGCAAAATTGCGATGGTTTTACGCCGTATTAAAGATGAAATTCCGACCATTGAAGGACTCAATGTGCCAGAAATCATTAAAGAATTGGCGATGACAAAACGAGGTTTAGTGATATTTGTTGGTGCAACAGGTAGTGGTAAGTCAACTACTTTGGCAGCCATGATAGGTTATCGTAATCAAAACAGTACCGGGCATATTTTAACGATTGAAGATCCGATTGAATTTGATCACGATCATGGTGGTTGTGTTGTTACACAACGAGAAGTGGGTATTGATACGGATTCTTATGATATTGCATTGAAGAATTCTCTACGTCAGGCCCCTGACGTGATTATGATTGGTGAAATTCGAGATAAGCAAACCATGGATTATGGTGTGACTTTTGCTGAAACAGGCCATTTATGTTTGTCCACCTTACATGCTAATAATGCCAATCAGGCGATGGATAGGATCATTAACTTTTTCCCTGAAGAAAGACACAAGCAGTTATTTTTAGATTTGTCGTTAAATCTGAAAGCGGTAATTGCACAGCGATTGATACCCAAAAAAGATGGCACGGGTCGTTGTGTTGCGGTGGAAATATTAATTAATACCCCTTTGATTGGTGATTTGATAGAAAAAGGCAAAGTGGGTGAAATTAAGGATGTGATGAAACGTTCGCGTGAATTAGGCATGCAAACCTTTGACCAGGCTATTTATGATTTATATAAAGCGGGTGAAATCACGTATGAGGACGCCTTGAAAAATGCTGATTCAGCGAACGAAGTACGATTAAATATTAAATTGGCATCTGAGGCCGGTGAATTACCTGATGTTGAAGGCATTGACGATCTTGCTTTAGAAGATGTAAATGATGATGTGATTGGCCATTTTTAGTACATGATAATGATAACAATCCGAATTTATAGATTAAGCATAATTCTTTTTGTATGAATATGTTAGACAGGGTTTATAAATAGTATTATGATGCGAGTTAAGGGCTTGGAAATGGTGTGACTGCTTGTACATGAAGATCTCGGCTGTAGATATAAAAAAATTTAGTTGAATAAATAATTAGAGAAGGAAAAATAAGAATGAAAATATCAGTTAAATTAACGGCGGGATTATTAGCTGTAGGTTTATTAGCAGGCTGTTCACAGAATAGCCAAACAGTAAATAATACCAACACATTTTGTGCTATTGCTGGTGGTATTGGTGGCGGCGCAACAGCCGGTGCAGTCGCAAGTGGTCCTGCAGCATTAGGGGGTGCAGTAGTAGGTGCATTAGGCGCGCTAATTCTTTGCGCCGAAGGTGATGCAGCTCCAGAACCAATGGCTGCTCCTCAAGAATGTTCAGATACTCCTCCCCCAGGTGCTTTATTAGATGCTCAAGGTTGTGCATTTGATAGTGATGGCGATGGTGTAGTTGATGGTGTTGATATGTGTGCAGATACTCCTGCAGGTGTTATTGTTGACCGTGTTGGTTGCGCATTAGATGCTGATAGAGATGCAGTACCTGATTATCTTGATCTTTGCCCTGGAACACCTAAAGGTCACATTGTTGATACCGATGGTTGTTCTTTACCTGGCCAGAATTTATTAACGTTACGAGGTATTAACTTCGAAACTAATAAGGCCATTCTAACGTTGAGCTCTCAATCAATTCTTGCTCAAGCTGTTGTAGCTTTGAAATCAAATACCGCTATTACAGTTAGAATTGAAGGGCATACCGATAGCCGCGGCGCAGAAGAATACAATGCGGCACTATCACAAAGACGTGCTGAAGCGGTTGAGACTTATCTTGTTTCTCAAGGAATAGCTGACGAGCGTTTAATACCCGTTGGTAAAGGTGAAGGTCATCCAGTTGCTAGTAACCTTACCGCTGATGGTCAATTTGAAAACCGTCGCGTAGACTTTGTGGTTAGTCACTAAAACCTACCGACACAGTAACAATAAAAAGGCCCTTTCGAGGGCCTTTTTTTATGCCTACTTGTTTAGCAATTTAAATAGACCTTGCTGGTTTACGGTTTGTTCAGCGTGTTTGATTTGCTGCTTAAAACTGGCTTCTTGTACTAGTTGTTGCAATGTTTGTTTAACTTGAACTTGATTCAAGCCTGCTTTTATTCTTTTATCGTATAACAAGCTTAATAATAAATAATCTAGACCAGACAAATAATCATCATGTGATTTATCATTAAATATCGATGGAAAGACTTTATCTGAATCATTAGGCAAACCCATAATCTGGGTTAGTTCTTCTACAATACAAGAGAGTAGTTTGGCGTGTGCTCGAGCACGATCAACTGGAATAATCACAATGGCACTCTCTATGCTGCTATCTGCCGCTGTAGAAAAATGTGCTAGGCAGACACTATTACGAGTAAGTTGACCTATTTGTTGTTGATTGGCTAATAGAAAATCATTTTGCAGTTCTTGTTCGAGTTGCTGTTCGGTAGAAAAAATAATGGTTAAATTGGCCGTTTTATTTTCATCTACTGCTGAAATGTCTACCCCGGTAATATCGCTAAGGTGATTCAAGTGCAATTCGACCAGTTTTTGGTGCAACTCTTTATCTTCAGACCGGTGTTCTATTGAATAATAAATGGGTTTTTGCCATTTTCTTAAGTGACTTACTGTTGCTGAATATTCATTATTTAAGGCGATTTCAATAAAACTATCAATGATATAACTAGGCGTTTGCCAGTGTGCTAACTTAGCTTCAGTATCAGCAACACAGGGATTGAAAAACAGTAACAAGATAATGCTAAAAAAATGGCGCGCCTGACAGGAATCGAACCTGTGACCCCCAGTTTCGGAAACTGGTACTCTATCCAACTGAGCTACAGGCGCATTCAGACATTTTTTTAAGGACATAAAACCGCCCGTGGAGGCGATGAATTATACGTAGTTGCTACTACTTGCGCTATATTTTCATTGCTGGGGCCGGAGTGAAATAAAAGGAAGCCGTTTTCTTTCATAGTGATGCCTGAAAATAATATGTCACATTGAAAAAAGAGTGTGGATAGCGATTAATCATTGTCAGCAACTTACAATTTTGGGCTGACTTTTTCTAGCTTCCAGATTTCATTATTATATTCTTCCATCGTACGATCAGTTGAAAACTTACCGCTCTGGGCAGAGTTAATAATACTCATCTTTACCCAGCGTGCTTTATCTAGGTAAGCCAAACCAGCTTGATGCTGAGCATCAATATAACTGCGGAAATCAGCAATCGTCATCCATGGGTCATTATGACTAGTAAAGGCATTGATAATATTGTTAAAGCGTTTGGGTTCAAACTGATTAAAATGACCGCCTTCTAATAAGTCTACGACGCGTTTTAAATCTTCATCTTGGGCAATAATTGCCCGAGGATTATAACCAATACGTTTTTCGGAGACTTGCTCTTCTGTTAAACCAAACAAGAAGAAATTTTCGTCACCCACTTCTTCGCGGATCTCGATATTGGCGCCATCTAAAGTACCAATCGTGATCGCGCCATTCATCATAAATTTCATATTGCCCGTGCCAGAGGCTTCTTTACCTGCCGTAGAAATTTGCTCGGAAAGATCCGCGGCAGGACAAATGACCTCCATTGCAGAGACTTGGTAATTTGGTAAAAAAGCAACCTTTAACCAGTCACCAATATCAGGGTCATTATTTACAACATCAGCGACATTATTAATCAGCTTGATTATATCTTTTGCCATCGCATAACCAGGCGCTGCTTTACCGCCAAATAAAATACAGCGTTTAACGAGGCCATCTATATCACCTCGTTTAATACGATCATATAGATGAATAATGTGTAAAACATTGAGTAATTGGCGTTTGTACTCATGAATGCGTTTAACTTGAATATCAAACATGGCATCACTATTAAACGTCACGCTACATTTCTCTTGAACTAAATCGGCAAGGTGTTGTTTATTATTCTGTTTGGCTTCATGCCATTTATTTTGAAATGGTTTTTTGTCAGCATAAGGTGCTAGTTTTTTGAGTTGGACAAGATCAGTGATCCAGTCTGCACCAATGGTATCAGTGATGAGATTGCTGAGCTTAGGGTTGCACCATGCCATCCAACGACGTTGGGTTACACCATTGGTTTTATTATTGAATTTTTTTGGCCAGAGTTGATAAAAATCATGAAACAAGCCTTTTTGTAATAATTCGGAATGTAAAGCGGCTACTCCATTGATAGAAAAACTACCAACAATAGCTAGATGGGCCATACGCACTTGTTGTTGATGACCTTCTTCAATAATCGACATCCGTGCGAGCCGATCTTTATCTCCTGGCCACTGTCTTGAAACTTCAGTCAAAAAGCGCGCATTAATTTCGTAAATAATTTCTAAGATCCGCGGCAATAAACGGCCAAACATATTTACTGGCCAGCGCTCTAGGGCTTCAGGCAATAAAGTATGATTGGTGTAGGCCATTGTTTTTGTTGTTATTTCCCAAGCGGCATTCCAATTCAGTCCATGCTCATCTAACAATAAGCGCATTAACTCTGCGACTGCGACAGTGGGATGGGTATCGTTTAATTGGAAACAGTTTTTATCAGCAAAATTCTGGAAGTCGTGACTGTGAGTGGTTACCCAGTAATCAAGAATATCTTGCAAACTCGCCGAGGCTAGGAAATATTGCTGACGCAGCCGTAGTTCTTTGCCGTTTTCACTACTATCATTTGGATAGAGCACCATGCTGATATTTTCGGCTTCATTTTTTGCTGCGACAGCATCAGGATAAGAACCGGCATTAAAATCTTCTAGATTAAACTCATCGGTTGCCGCTGATGACCATAAACGCAGTTTATTTACGGTGCCATTTTGATATCCCGGCACAGGCAAATCGTAAGGTACGGCTAAAACATCATTAGTATTGACCCAATGTACCTTGGTTTCTCCAGAGTCTGTTTTATGAAACTCAGTATGACCACCAAATTTAATTCTTTGGGTGAACTCGGGTCGTTCTAGTTCCCAAGGATTACCATCTCGTAACCAATGGTCGGGCATTTCAATTTGATCACCATTCTCTATTTTTTGTTGGAACATGCCGTATTCGTAACGAATTCCATAACCAGTTACAGGCAATTGTAAGGTTGCACAACTATCAATAAAGCAAGCTGCTAGGCGACCTAAACCGCCATTGCCTAACCCAGCATCATGTTCTAATTGAGTGAGTTCTTCAAAGTTCAATCCAAGGTCATGCAATGATTTGGTCAGTGTTTGTTCCAAACCTAAGTTTAATGCTGCATTACCCATGGCTCGGCCCATCAGAAATTCCATGGATAGGTAATAAGCCTGCCGACATTGAGATTCAGCATAGGTGTGTTTGGTATGTTTCATGCGCTCAAATAAACGATCACGCAAGGTTAATGCGACGGCCGAGTAGATATAGTGGCCAGAGGCACAACCGCGATCTTGTGCTAAATGATTACCGTAATAACTTTTGACATCATGGCTTAAGGCTTTTTTGTCCATGCCCAAAGTAGGAGTGTCAAATAAGTCAGGGTTTGGGGTAACAGTACAAGCGTAACGGGGACTCATAGGGGGCCTTAATAATTCAGTGGTGGTCAGGATAGATGGTAATAAAACCATCACGATTAGGCATCTTTACCTGAGGTAGAGTTTCTTCATTGAGCTCTAAACTTTCATTTATTGTACCATCGCTACTCAAGATATAAGCGCACAGGGAGTAGACTTCATTTGCAGATAAAGAAAAAGGTGCATCGATAGGCATAGCACGACGGATGTAATCAAATAAGCTAGTGGCATAAGGCCAATAGCTATTGACGGTTTTTTCCGGATATTCACTAGCCAAGGAGCCGACCTCACCTATTAAAGGCTCTGCACTTGCACCGATGCCTTGTGGTCCATGACAACCGGCACATTGATTTGCAAATATTTTGGCGCCTTGTATTGCATTACCCTGACCTTTAGGCAAAGCTTCTCCTGTTGGAGATATAGATAGGTTCCATTGTGGTGTTTTGCTTAATTGCTTAGCCGTCTTGCCTAAATGCTGAAATGTATCTTCTGCATAACTGGCGGACAAGATTGTTATCAGCCAAAATGAAATTAGAAGCTTAGAAACCATAAACATGATTAATATCTCCTTCTTCAGTAATTTCCCAACTGACTATTGCGTTGTAATGGAAAAAACCATGTTTGCCGCGGTTCTCGATTAAGGTTTCACGAGTCGGTTGCACATAACCTGTTTCATCAGTGGCTCTGCTTTGCAAGATGGCATAGTCTCCTTGCCAGTGCCATGGCAGGTTAAAGCGAGTAAATGCTTTGGCTAATATTGGCGCCTGTAACTTGGCATCTACCCAGCTATCGCCACCATCAGCAGAGATTTCAACACGAGTAATTTTTCCTCGGCCTGACCACGCTAACCCTGAGATCTGATAAATACCTGGATTGTCTGGCAACATCATGCCTAAAGATGGGGAGGTAATTAAGGATTTAGCTTCCATCATAAAGGTAAACTGGCGAGCCTTACCGTCAGTTTGTAATTCAGTATATTGAGATGTTTCATCACGTGACATAACGGGTGCGTCGGTCAGGCGTAATTGACGTAACCATTTTACGTTCAATATACCTTCCCAGCCCGGTAAAACTAACCGTAGTGGATAACCATTTTCCGGTCTTAATCGTTCTCCATTTTGATATAAAGCGAGCAGAGCATCATCAAGTAGTTTTTCGAGTGGAATACTGATATTTAATGCGGCACCATCGGCGCCTTCAGCAATAACCCATTTAGCAGTTGGTTCTATGCCTGCTTCTTGTAATAACAATTTTACTGGGATGCCGGTCCACTCTGCATTAGAGACTAAACCATGGGCATAACCTGCTTGGGTTTGTGTCGGGTTACTTCGCCAGCCACTATTACTATTACCACCACATTCGATAAAACAAGTCCGTGATTCCATGGGGTAACGCAATAAGCTTTTTATATCAAAAGAAAGTGCTTGTTTGACTAAACCATCAATAAGTAAAAGATGTTGTTCTGGGTCTATTTGAGGCACACCATTATGATGGCGTTCATAATGCAGACCATTAGGAGTGATAGTGCCTTGCAAGTCATGCAATGGCGTCCATGAGACACCATTACCTGGTGCAGCTGAATTAGCAGAAATCCAGCGAATAACTCGTTGTTCATGAGGAGATGGCTGGCCGTAGTTCTTAAATTCACCACCAGCTACTTTCATCCATTCCGGCAAACTATCGGTAAGCTCTAGCTGTTCTGAACTTGCCACAACAGGCAGGCTAAATGAACTTGTTAGCCCTGTTAAAGCAGCACCTAAGCCTGTCTTGTGTAAAAACTGGCGACGCCCTTCAATGATTTTACCGGACATATCAATTCCTTATTCTTCGCTTAAGGGTGAATCCTCATTGCTTAAAAACCATGAATCTAATTTTTGAATTGCTTCATCTTTACCGGATGTTTTGAGCGATGAAAATAATTGTATGCTTGCTTCAAGATCACGTTTTTTAAGCTCGGCATTAACGCCATGTAAGCTCGCCATTGCGGCACCACGTTTGAGTTTGTCAGATTTTGTTAACAAAATATGAACGGGTAATTTTACATGATTAGCCCAGGTGACCATTTGAATATCAAATTCTTTTAAGGGGTGACGGATATCCATCATTAACATTAATCCGCGCAAAGCTTGTCGCGTTTCGAGATATTTTCCTAAGGTTTGTTGCCAACGGATCTTCATTTTTTCAGGCACTTTAGCGTAACCATAACCGGGTAGATCAACTAAAGAGCGACCTTCATCCATATTGAAAAAATTGATCATTTGAGTGCGGCCAGGCGTTTTACTGGTTCTTGCTAATGCTTTAATACCAGTAATTGTATTGATAGCACTTGATTTCCCTGCATTAGAACGACCGGCAAAAGCAACTTCAATACCGGTATCATCCGGAAGCTCAGAAAGCTGAGTGGCACTAATCGTATAGTGGGCTTGGCGATAAATTTGTGACATAAATGTGAACGACTCGAGATGCAAAAATACGTCAATAAGAGTAGCATATCAACAGATTTATTTACTGAAAGTGTGGACAGGAATAATAATGCAAAAACTATTTTTTAGCTCAATGATGGGTGTGGTATTAGCATTCGCTAACCCAGTAATGGCTGCAGGCGATGTAGCTGCAGGTAAAGCAAAAGCGGCAGTATGTGCAGCATGTCATGGCATGGATGGTAATAGTCCCTCGGATATGTTTCCAAAACTAGCAGGCCAACATGAAAGTTATTTAGTAAAACAGATGGCTGACTTTAAAAGTGGCGCACGGAAAAATGCTGTAATGGCGCCAATGGTGGCAGGTTTATCTGAACAGGATATGGCAGATCTGGGCGCTTTTTTTGCTAGTAACAAGGTTGCTCCTGGTGCAGTATCAGAAGAACTATTAGAAGCGGGTCAAACAGTCTATCGTGGTGGCAATAAAGAATCAGGCTTGCCAGCATGTATGGCTTGTCACGGCCCAACAGGCGCTGGAATGCCAGCTGCTAAATGGCCGGCATTGGCAGGTCAATATAGTAAATATACGGAACTACAGTTAAACGCTTTTGCTGATGACACTCGTAACAATGATCCAAGCAGCATGATGAGAGATATTGCGAAAAAAATGACAGCGGATGAAATGAAAGCTGTTTCTGCTTATGTTGCCGGCTTGCATTAAAGCTTAAGATTGATAAAAAGTCGCATGGTATTTGCCATGCGACTTCTTTTTTGCCTGCGTCATTCTGATTTGGCAATATTTGGTTATATTTATGTCTGATTCCAATAGTTCACCTGTTTCTCGACATACGCTAGGTCAGCGTATTTTCCTGTTTTTAGGATCGATGGATCTTGCCATTACTCTGCTATTAACGCTGGCTGTGGCATCCATTATTGGAACCGTATTACAGCAAAACCAAGCTTATACCGATTATGTGATTAAATTTGGTCCTTTTTGGTTCGAGGTATTCGAGTCTCTCGGGTTATATGATGTTTATAGCGCGTTGTGGTTTTTAGCTATTTTGACCTTATTAGTGATTTCTACTTCGATTTGTGTATTTCGTCATGCACCATCGATGTTAAGAGATATGTGGAATTTACGTACCCATGTGCAAGAAAAATCATTACGAGCGTTAAAACATAATGCCCAATGGTCAGTAACAGCAACTAAAGAGGAGACGGTTAGCCGCTTGATGTCTGAATTTTCCAAGCAAGGATTTCGAGTCAAGCAAACTGAGAAAACGGATGGTGTTTTAATTTCAGCGATGCGAGGAGGCATGAATCGCTTGGGATATATCCTGACTCATGTTGCGATCATCGTAATTTGTATTGGTGGACTGTTAGATAGTAATTTACCCTTAAAATTTGCCGAGTGGCAGGGAACAATCAAAGTCGAAACACGCAGTCTCCCTGTGCCACAAGTGCCCAAAGAAAGTCGACTTGCAGTTGGAAAACAAGCATTTCGTGGCAGTGTCAATATTCCAGAAGGTCGCTCCTCTGAGAATGTGTTTGTGGCGATGCGAGACGGTTATTTAATGCAGACATTGCCGTTTAGAGTCGAAGTAACAGATTTTCGAATTGAACATTATGAAACTGGGCAGCCAAAATCATTTGAAACGGATCTGATTGTTCATGATGTTGATTTAGCTGAACCTTTAACTGCGACCATTGCTGTTAATCATCCTTTGATTTACAAAGGTTATGCAATTTATCAAGCCAGTTTTAGTGATGGAGGTTCAAAATTAGAGATCGATGCATGGCCTTTAGATACTAGTGTTGGTAACGAAGTGGTTGCACTAGAAACTGAAGTTTTTCAAAACTCGCAGTTTCTATGGAACGAGCAAAAAACACAGTTAGAAATTACCGAGTTTCGCCCCTTTAATATTAATCCTGATCCAACAGAGGATGATCCTGGCCGCTTACGAAATTTTGGTCCTAGCATGGGCTTTAAAATGCGCTCAGAAACGGGCGAAGCATTAGAATATTTAAACTATATGTTGCCTGTTATTAGAGATGGGCGAGAGTTTTATTTGAGTGGTGTACGAAATAGTCCGGCCGAAGAGTTTGGTTATTTATATTTGCCGGTTGATAACGCTGGTGAGTTAACTGGATTTAGCCAATTTTTAGCTCGTATTCGAGATGAGAACCTAGTCACCTCAATTGCAAATAAAATGATGCTAGAAACTTTAGCGAGCATTGATAACAGCGAACAAAACTTGCAACAAAGTCTACAAGAAACGTTGGTCAAGTTAGTCGCGATGTTTGAACAAGGCGGTTTTACATCGGTGACTGAATTTATTGAAACAAGCTTGCCTGAAACTGAACGTGAAACATTAGGCCCAGCCTATTTGGCGATGTTGCGTGAAATGTTGGCTCGACTCTATTTCAGTGCGGTTGATGGAAACTCAGTGGATGATGCAGAATTGTTCTTTTTACAAGATGCGGTTGATGCCATTGGCAGTCTTCCGCGTTACGGTTCTCCAGTCTATTTAATGTTAACCGACTATGAGCATGTTGAAGCTAGTGGTTTGCAAATAACACGATCGCCTGGCAAACCGGTGGTCTATCTAGGTTGCGCATTCTTAATCGCTGGGGTGTTTTTGTTATTTTATTTACCGCAACGACGTGTCTGGATCTTAATAAAAGCGCCAACACAAGAAGTAAATGTTTTACTTGCGGGTATGAGTAACCGTAATCCGCGTGATTTTGATCCGTTTTTTGAACAAATCACAAATGACTTAAAACAGGTTAGTGGGAACTCTCATTAAATTGAGTGTTCATAATGTGTGATATTTAACTGGGTAATGAAAAGTAGATGACAACAAATACAGGTGGATTAAACATCGTTGAAGATCGCCCGGTTACGCAATGGTTGTGGCGTGCCGTTATGGCGTTTGCTGCCATGGCTTTAATAGCAACCTATTCTAGTGTTTTTGATGTTTATGAAATAAGTATCGTCATTTTTACTGCTATTTCGATGATGTTTTTAGGGCAAAACTGGTCAGGATTCAGATGGCATAGCGTTATTGTGGCAGTATTGAGTCTGTTGGCGGTACGTTTATATGGCAATGATCTGGCACTGTCGGAAACAAACTTTCTATTAAATTATATTTTAGCCAGTCAATCTGCATTTATGTGGATGAGCGCGCTATTTGTTATGGCCACGGTGACATATTTTGCTGGCTTGTTGTTCCGCTCTGAATTTACCAGCAAGGTAGCGACAGGCTTAACGTGGTCTGCCGCGACGATGGGCATGGTTGGTTTGATGGTGCGATGGAAAGAATCTTACCTTATTGGTGTTGATGTCGGTCATATACCAGTAAGCAACCTGTATGAAGTTTTTATTTTATTTGCAGTCATCACGGCTCTCATATATTTGTTTTATGAGCGTCGTTATCAAGTTCGTAACTTAGGTGGTTTTGTTTTATTAGTGATCAGTGCGGCTGTTGCTTTTCAGCTTTGGTATGCCTTCGAGAAACAAGCTTATGAAATTCAGCCTTTGGTACCCGCCTTACAAAGTTATTGGATGAAAATTCATGTGCCGGCTAATTTTATTGGTTATGGCACATTTGCAATGGCAGCGATGATCGGTGTGGCTTATCTTTTAGTCTCGTGGCGTCAAGTTAAAAACCCCAAGGGCAGGTTTGTTGAGTCGATGCCACCTCTCGCGCTAATGGATGAGTTAATGTACAAGTCGATAGCCTTGGGTTTTGCATTTTTTACACTAGCAACAATACTTGGCGCTTTATGGGCCGCAGAAGCCTGGGGTGGTTACTGGTCTTGGGATCCAAAAGAAACTTGGGCGTTAATTGTATGGTTAAATTATGCGGCATGGTTGCATATGCGAATGACTAAAGGCTGGAGTGGCAGACCTATGGCTTGGTGGGCAGTAATTGGATTATTTGTCACCTTGTTTGCATTTTTGGGTGTCAATATGTTTTTGTCTGGATTGCACTCCTACGGTGAATTGTAAGTTATAACTTTGTTAATGATTAAGGATAAAAAAATGAAAAAAATGGTGACGATAGCTTCGACAGTGATGACCTTGTTCTTATCTTTCAGTGCAATGGCAATGCCATTAGCTTATGTTGAAGGCGTGCATTACAGCCCTACTGCCCAACGTTTAGCGACAAGTGATGAAAATGTTATCGAAGTGGTAGAGTTATTTTCATATAGTTGCCCACATTGTTTTCGTTTGGATCCGATGGTGACAGAATGGAAAAAATCACTGCCTGAAAATGTAAAATTTGTTCATGTGCCAGCCATTTTCCGTGATAGTTGGTTGCAATTGGCAAAAGTGTTTTATGCTGCAGAAGCGACAGGTGATTTAGAAACACTACACAGCTTATTGTTTAATGCGATACACGTAGAAAAACGTCGTCTAACTACGGAAGATCAATTATTAGATTTTGTTGCTGAACAAGGTATCGATCGTGATAGTTTTGAGAAAGCAATGAACTCCTTTAGTGTTAAATCAAAAGTGAAAAAAGCATTAGTGATGAGTCAAACGTCGGGAATTACGGGTGTGCCATCGATGATTGTGAATGGTAAATATCGTACTGATGCACCGGCAGCAGGTAGCATGGAAGATATGTTGAAAGTGGTTGATTTTTTAATTGAAAAAGAAGCTAGTGCTCAATAATTAGAACATTATTCTTCAGAAATACAGCGGTTTCGGCCGCTTTGTTTTGCTTGATACAATGCTTTATCAGCACGTTTGAATACATCATCGATAGTATCACCTGGTCGAAAAGCGGCAAGTCCAGCAGAGGCGGTAATAAATACCCGTTTATCTTCGTAATGGAATTTTGAGCGCTCGACTTTTAGGCGGATTTTATTGGCTAAGGCGAGTGCATGTTCTAACGGTGTTTCTGGGAATATGCCCATAAATTCTTCGCCACCAAAACGTGCAATAAAATCAGCATCGCGGGTTGCTTTTTGGAATATACCTGCGATCGTTCTTAATACTTTATCGCCTGCGGCATGACCATAGTTATCATTAACACGTTTAAAAAAATCAACATCCCACATTATTAGGCTGAGAGGTTTTTCATAACGTTGCCACCGTACATATTCTTTTTCTAATAATTCATTCAGTGCTTGGCGGTTCCATATGCCGGTCAAGGTATCTTTGAGTGCTAAATCACGAGATTTTTCGGCAGATTGGCGTAAGTACTCCGTTTCATGCTCCATCTCTTGTATACGTTGATTGAGTTTCAGAATTTGGCGGTGAGATATTTCTACTTGCTCATGATCTGCTTTTTGGTAGTGGTCAAAGTGTTGATCAAGAAAATCTAAACGTTCAGTGACTGATGATTTAAGCTGTTCTAGATTATCGGCGACTTCAATATTCGAGCGAAGCCCTAACACTTCCTCTTCTACCCTATTGCCGATGATTTCTCGCTCTTTTAAAGCTTCTACACTGTCATCTTCCGCTTGCCTAATATGCTGATCAAGCTCGCTAAGACGTGAAGTTAGAGAACTTAAAAATGCTTGGTATTCTTGTTTTTCACTAATAAGCATCGTGCCAAGCTTGCTAACAATATCGGCAATTTCATCAATTATTTGTGGCAGTTGTTCATCACTGATTTCTTGTTCTAGTTGCAAGCGTAGTTTAGTCGCTTGTTTGCTTAACTCTGGTGGTAACGATAAACGCTCGAGTAATTGCATCAACATTAAGTGGAGAGGGGTATCACTATAGGTTCTATTTTCATCGTCATTGAGTGAGGAAACTTGTTCTTGTTGAGGTGTGGTTTCTTCAGATTTTCCAAAACCAAATAGGCTGAATCCTGAACGCGGTGCAGCATTTTTTGCACTACTAGGTAGACAACTATTGAGCAATGATAAAAGCTCAGGCATTAAAGTTGAAATTTCGCTATTGGAGGCAGACTGCAGACGTTTGGTTAGTTTTTTAGCGTCTTTTTTGACCAGTTTTTTTAATTTTAATGAAGCCAATAAATCAGCTAAAATTTCACCCGATGAGCTACTTTTGTCTTTTACTTTGTTGACCTCCATGCGAGCAATGGCTTTTTCCATTAGATCAAGGGTCGTTTGCATTTCCTTATGATTATTTTTGCGGCGACTAACTTTACGTAAAGAATTTAGTTGTTTGTCTAAAGATGAATCCAAACCTTGAGCGGCAAGTGCTAATCGACCTAAACTACGTTGTAGTAGATCTTGATAATTTTTATGCTCTTCAATAGTCGAAATGGATTCGTAGTATTTTTGTTTCCATTCTTTTAATTGTTGGGCGACATCATCATTCGACATGGTCGTGTCCTTGAGTAATTAGAGAGCCGCAGGAAACTCTTTTTGTTTAAGCTGATCATCAGTTATCTCTAGATTGTTACTATTTTGTTGTTGATGCAACAAAATATCGTAATAACGACGAATGTTTTCGATATAACGTACGGGTTCACCGCCACGGGCGTAACCATAACGTGTTTGTGAATACCACTCTTTCTTTGATAAACGCGCAAGATAAATTTTAATATCTGACCAAAGATCCGGGTTTTTGCCATCTTGTTGCGTTAAGACTCGAGCATCTTCCACATGACCAAAACCAATATTATAGGAGGCAAGTGCTATCCATAGTTTTTCAGAATCTGAAAGGCGCTCAGGCAAGCGATCTCTAATAGAAGCCAGGTATTTTGCACCAGCATAAATACTTTGTGACGGATCTTCGCGATCGTTAACCTTCATTTGCCTTGCAGTTGCCTTGGTTAACATCATCAAACCTTTAACACCGGTACTTGATACTGCTTTAGAATCCCAGTGTGATTCTTGATAAGAAATTGCGGCAAGAAACCGCCAATCAAAATCAAATTCGCGAGCCGCATGTTCAAATAACGCCTGATATTGGGGTAAGTGCGTTAAAATTCGACGATGAATAGCTCGAGTATCAACATAGTCGAATCGTCGAATATGACCGTAATATTTTTCAATGAGTCGGTCTAAATCACCCGAATCTTCCATTTGTTCAAAAAATAAAGCCATTTCATTATAAAGGGAACCATCTTCGGAGAGAGGCATTGCCCAGGCTAAGGCTTGTGGTTCTGATATATCAAAAGCGACACGTAATTCAGGAAACAAACTCTGATTAGCCGCGATTTCATTGGAGTCTGCAATGGTGTAATCGATCATTTCTAATTGCACAAGCTCTAATAAACCACTGCTGTCGAGTTCGTCATTTTCTGTCCAGCGTAAGTCAGGTACATCTTGCTGATGGGAGTTTAATTGTTCCACATGGCTGCTAGTGGCCACGACTTCTAATTGGCCATGATTTAATGCGGTAATGTTTTTAGGTTTTTGGTTGCCTTGGCGATAGACTAATTGCTGAGTCACCTCTTGATAAACAGGGCCAAAACGAATGACATCTTTACGAATTGGTGTGATCGTCAAACCTGCGGCGGCGATATCTGCTTTACCTTCTTCTATCAGGCTTAACATATCACCAAGATTATCTGGCACGATGATTTTCAAACGTACATTAAGGTGCTCGGCAAAACGTTCCGCAAGATCATATTCAAACCCCGCTAAGTTTTCACCTTTCACGTAATAACTAGTTGGCCCATAACGACTTAATACTCGTAACTCTCCGCGTTCTTTAATTTCTTCTAGGTGTGGTTGAGCCTCTCCACAGGCGATGAGTAGTCCTATTGATACTAGCAACAAACAAATACGTTTCAAGCAATGCTCCAAATTATGGCGTAGTTAATTATCTCCTCATCTAGACCTCTTTGCACAGTCTTAAGTTTTGTTTGTGTTAAAGAAGATTGTTTTTATTGGAATTTTCTTGAAATACCTTATAATTTGTATGTTTTTATCCTGAGTTATCACCTTTATGAATGCGCCAGAGTTACTGTTACCCGCCGGAAGTTTGCAACATATGCGTTATGCCTACGCCTTTGGTGCTGATGCTGTTTATGCTGGCCAACCTAGATATAGCTTGCGTGTTCGTAATAATGACTTCCATAAATTAGAGGTGCTAGAACAAGGGATTCAAGAAGCGCATGCAGCAGGGAAACAGTTTTTTGTTGCCAGTAACTTGATGCCGCATAATGCCAAAATAAAAACCTATATGGCGGATATGGAACCGGTGATTGCAATGAAACCGGATGCATTGATTATGGCTGATCCGGGTTTAATCATGATGGTAAGAGAACGTTGGCCTGAGGTTCCCGTGCATTTGTCTGTGCAAGCTAATACCGTTAACTATCAAGCGGTAAAATTCTGGCAATCAGTAGGGGTGAGTCGCGTTATTTTGTCTCGTGAATTATCCTTGGACGAAATCGAAGAGATACGCCAGCTTTGTCCGGATATGGAATTAGAAGTGTTTGTTCATGGTGCTTTATGCATTGCTTATTCGGGGCGATGTTTATTATCAGGTTATTTTAATCATCGAGATCCAAACCAAGGCTCATGTACTAATTCATGTCGCTGGGATTATAAAACACATGCTACGGATGGTAATGATGACTCACCACAAAAAATTGAATTTAACGCCTTTGATGCGATGAATCAGAATGCTTTATCTGACTGTGGTAGCCAAGAACGACATCCATTGGCTGATGATGTTTATTTGATTGAAGAGGGTAACCGCCCCGGGGAAATGATGCCGATCTTTGAAGATGAGCATGGTACTTACATCATGAACTCAAAAGATCTGCGAGCAATTCAGCATATCGAGCGTTTGACAAAAATGGGGATAGATTCTTTAAAAATAGAAGGCAGAACTAAGTCAATTTATTATGTTGCACGTACGGCTCAACTTTATCGACGCGCTATTGACGATGCGATGGCGGGGCGTCAATTTGATCCTACATTAATAGGAAAATTAGATAATTTAGCCAACCGTGGTTATACCGATGGTTTTTACCAACGTCATCCAACACAAGAACAACAAAACTATATTCAGGGTTACTCAAGCAGTGAACAGCAGCAATATGTTGGCGAAATCACCAGCTATGATGAAACGACAAAATGTTTAAATATAGCGGTAAAAAACCGTTTTTCTTTGGGTGATAAATTAGAATTGATTTTGCCAGAAGGCAATATTGAATTTACTTTAGAAAAATTACTGAATAAAGAGGGTAAATTGATCGATGTTGCGCCAGGAAGTGGTCATCACGTTAAAATTCCTTATGCAGGATCAGCACCCGAAAAAGGATTATTAGCTCGCTATAATTAACGTCGGGCACGAAAAAAGTTGCGCAATAACTCGCTACTTTGCTCAGCCAATACACCATGATGACATGCTATTTGATGATTCAGTTTGTCAGTATTAAAAATATCAAAGCAGCTGCCAGCCGCACCTGTTTTGGGTTCGGTTGCGGCAAAAACAACACGTTCGATGCGAGCATGAACTAAAGCGCCGGCACACATTAAACATGGTTCTAAAGTGACATAGAGAGTTGCGCCTGGTAAACGATAATTGTTTTCATGCTGACAGGCAGCACGCAAGGCTGTAATTTCTGCATGGGCAGTTGGATCATTGCTAACAATAGGTTGGTTCCATCCTTCACCGAGTATTTCGTTGTCGCGGACGATCACCGCACCTACAGGCACTTCGCCTTGTAACTCAGCTTGTTGTGCTAAAGCTAAGGCTTGGGCCATCCAGCGTATATCCTCAGTCATTTATTATATGGCGTTTAATTAAATTACTCAGTCGCATACTCGCCCCTTGGCTATTGACGATTAACTTTAATCCAGCTTCGCCCATTTCAGCCCGTTTTTGAGAATTCTGAAATAAGTCAATTGCAGTCTCTGCCAAGCTAGCAGTACCAGATACTTCAATGGCTGCTCCTGCTTTTAAAAACTGTTTTGTGATTTCATTGAAGTTAAAATAATGAGGGCCGGTGATCACTGCGCGCCCTAATGCGGCGGGCTCTAATAAATTATGGCCGCCATGTGGCATCAAACTACCGCCAACAAATGCAACATCGCTAGTTCCGTAAAATAGCGGTAGTTCACCCATAGTATCAACGACTAATACTTGTACATCAGAACTACAGGGCCGATGTTCACTGCGACGCAGGGTTTTAAACCCTGCACGTTGGCTCAATGCTGTGACACGATCAAATCGTTCCGGATGTCTGGGTACAACAATCAGTAACAAGCTGGGATATTGAGCGCGAATTTGGCGAGAGGCATTTAAAACAAGCTCCTCTTCACCTTCATGTGTGCTTGCGGCTATTAAAACAGGGCGATTAACATCCCACATAGAGCGCATGGACTCGGCTTGCTCCATTAAACTAGCAGGCAAGCTGACTTCATATTTAAGATTGCCGATAGCATGCACATTTTTTATATCGGCGCCTAATGTTACAAAACGTTGTCGGTCTTGCTCTGTTTGTGCTGCGATAAAAGACAGTGATTGTAAAACTTGATGTGTTAGCGTGGAAAAACGTTGGTAACCTTTTTGCGAGCGTTCAGACATACGAGCATTAGCCAATACTAATTTAATGTTCTGTCCAGCACATAGGGTAATCAGGTTTGGCCAAATTTCTGTTTCCATGATGATGCCAAATTCAGGACGGCTCGCTTTTAGAAAACGCTTAATGAAAAACGGTAGATCGTAAGGCAAATAACAATGGGCGACGCTGTCTGCAAAGACTAATTTAACCCGTTCACTACCTGTAGGTGTCATCGTGGTGATTAGGATCTGATGTTCAGGAAAGTCATGTTGCAATGATTTTATTAAAGGTCTGCTAGCTTCGACTTCACCAACTGAAACGGCATGGATCCAGATAACGGCTTTGTCTGTTGTTAATTTAGGACCTGATCCAAATCGTTCACCCCATCGCTTGAAATAAGCTGGTGAGCGCAAACCTCGCCATATCAAACGTAATAAGATCAACGGCAAAGCCAAAAAAAACACACTGGTATAGAAAAATTTCAAATAAAACTCATCGCATTTGAGGCGGAAATCGAACGGGAATGATAGCATAGGCACCAGTTTAGTTATTGATGGATATCATGAAAATTTTTCAGTGGCAGTTTGCTCATCCCCGCTATTGGTCAAATTGGTTAGGCCTCTTATTAATGCGACTTTCCGTTTATTTACCAGCAAAGATTCAATTATGGGTCGGAAATCATATGGCGACATTAATGCGGCCATTTATGGAAAAGCGTAATCGAATAGCAGCTCGGAATATAGAGCTGTGTTTTGCTGATTGGTCACCACAGCAACGTCAGCAATTATTAGATAAAACGATACAAACAATGGGCATGATGCCCATTGAGACGGCATTGAGTTGGTGGGCGAGTGATAAATACCTTGAATCTAGGGTACGTTATGAGGGACTTGAACATTTAGAACAAGCCTTAGCGAGAGGGAAAGGAGTTATTTTATTAACCGGCCATTTCACTAGCATGGAGCTAGGTGGTCGTTTAATCATGTTAAAAACACCCTGTTATGTGATGTTTCACCAGTTAAAAAATCCTCTATTTAATGCGGCGATGATGCAGGCGCGTACCTTTCATAGTGAAGGTATTGTATTAAGAGATGATCCAAGATCCTTGGTAAGGGCATTACGCAAAAATAAAGTAGTTTGGTATGCACCAGATCAAGATTTTGGTCGCAAGACTAGCGTGTTTGCAAAATTCTTTGGGGTACAAGCGGCAACAATTCCCGCAACAGCAAGGATTGTTAAAATGAGCGATGCTGCAGTTATTCCATTTGTACCAAGGCGTGAGCAGGATGGTAGCTATACATTAACTCTGGGTTCGCCACTGAAAGATTTTCCTGTGGGCGATGATATTGCAGATGCTCAAAGAATTAACGATCTTATTGAAAAAGAAATTAGAAAATTGCCTGAGCAATACTTATGGGCACATCGGCGTTTTAAAACCCAGCCAGATGGTAAAGGTCTGTTATACAAAAAAAAGCCCCATAACAATTAAGTTATGTGGCTTGAATGTGAAATATTTTATTTAGTCTTATTTAAAGCTATTCGACTTTAAAAGTCTGGCGAAAAACTATAACTAAGGATCACCGATTCTTCACCAGGGTTTTTATCGCCTAGGCCTGCATTAGATAAGTGATAGATACCTAAACCTAGGTGAGAACTTTCATCAATTTTATACGCAACTTCCAAACCTGTGCGAAATTCAATGGCGTGACCTAAGTCTTTACCTGCACCATCTTCATAAGCTGCTATGGCAAAGTGAGGTGTTAATAGCCAATTTTCACTAAGATGATGATCATAGCGAATACCAGTGTGTAGCCAGTAACCGCCATCAGAGTTTGCAGTCAAACCGACAACCGGAATTACCTTGTATGCCGATTCCATCGGAGCAAAGCGATATTCAATACCAAATTCAGCTGCAGTATCGTCATTATCAAAAGCATCAAAGGCACCTACAGAGATCGCGAGGGCTGATGATTCTTCTGCGAAAGCAGAAGGGGCCAGAGAAAAATAGATGATGCTGGTGACTAGAATATGGCTTAGCTTCATGCTGTAAACCCTTGATCCTTTAGAATATAGTGTGGTTTTTATATCATAAAGAAAAGCAAGATGCAATTTTTAGTCAAAAAAAAGGCCATCACAAGGATGGCCTTTTTAGATAATACGAAATAATTCGTATTATAAATTCTTGATTTATTAACGTTTCGAGAACTGTGGACGTTTACGCGCTTTGTGTAAACCAATTTTCTTACGTTCTACAGCACGAGCATCACGAGTGATGAAACCTGCTTTACGTAGTTCTGATTTAAGTTCGCTGTCATATGCTGTTAATGCACGACTAATGCCGTGACGAATCGCACCAGCTTGACCATTGTTACCACCACCACGAACAGTGATGTTAAGGTCGAACTTATCTAACATGTCAACGAGTTCTAATGGCTGACGAACAACCATACGTGAAGTTTCGCGACCAAAGTAATCTTCTAGAGATCGTGTATTAATAGTTAAGTTACCACTACCCGGTTTTAGAAAAACACGAGCGGTTGAACTTTTACGACGACCTGTTGCGTAATATGAATCTGCCATGATGATATCCGATTAGATTTCCAGCACTTTAGGCTGTTGAGCTGTGTGTGGGTGTTCTGAGCCAGCATATACTTTCAATTTGCTGAACATAGCACGACCAAGTGGGTTTTTAGGCAACATGCCTTTAACCGCTGTTTTGATAACACGATCTGGTGCTTTCTCAAGTTGTTTCTCTAAAGAAATAGACTTGATACCACCGATATAACCCGTGTGATGGTAATAGATCTTGTTTTTCATTTTGTTACCAGAAACATGCAGTTTTTCTGCATTGATAACAACAATGTAATCACCGGTATCTACGTGAGGTGTATATATAGTCTTATGTTTACCACGCAAACGACGCGCGATTTCAGTAGCCATACGGCCTAATGTTTTGCCGTTAGCATCTACGACGAACCAGTCACGACGAACTTCAGCTGGTTTTGCACTTAATGTGGTTGTTTTCATTCCGCGAATAGCTCCTGGAAAAAATTACGCAGGCGGTTCAAATAAAGAGGGGAAATTTTACGCACTCAGTATGTAGCTGTCAACTGAATTCAACTATATAAATAATTGAATAAGGATTACACCTAGAACCAGCCGATATATTACAAATGGCCACATACCAATTTTTTCTAATAATTTTAAGAAGAAATGGATGCAGACAAAAGCGCTGATGGCCGACAATGATACACCGCTAATCAAAGCAAACCAATCAGTATTTGTCCCAGCCTGAATTAATTCGATGGTTTTAAGTCCACCGGCTAAGAAGATAACGGGGATTGATAATAAAAATGAAAACCGAGCTGCAGCATTACGACTAAGTCCTAAAATCAACCCAGCCGTCATTGTAATACCTGAACGTGATGTTCCCGGTATTAATGCAATAGCTTGTGCCAAACCAACGATAACAACATCTTTCCATGTTAATTGATGTTCGCTGCGCTCTTGTTTGCCTTGCCAATCAGCCCAACCTAATAATAGACCAAAGATGATCGTAGTCGCAGCGATGACTAGAGGGCTACGTAGATATTGTTCAACAACATCGCCTAATAATAATCCTGCTAAACCAACTGGAATGGTGCCGATTAAAACAGCCCAAGCTAAGCGACTATCTCCAACCGATTGGCGTTGATGAACTGATTTAAACCAATCATTTAGTAAGGTCTTTAAGGTATGTCGAAAATAAAGAATTACCGCAGTTAAGGTGCCAACATGAACAGCAACATCAAATGCGAGGCCTTGATCTTGCCAATTAGCAATGATCGGCAATAGGATTAAATGAGCAGAGCTAGAAATAGGCAAAAACTCTGTTAAGCCTTGCAGAACAGCCAATGCAATAATTTGAAATAGATCCATGATTTAGGTTTTTATCTTATATATAAGGTAATAATCTTAGTTTTTGTGGGCATATTATAGAGTAGCTTCATGATAAAATTTGTCAGTAATTTATTCATTGACCAAATTAATTGAGCATCATGCCAAATCGTATTCGCGAGATACCGTACAACTATACCTCTTTTTCTGACCGTGAAATTGTCATTCGCTTCTTAGGCGAGCCAATGTGGGACATTGTTCAGCAATTGCGTGAGCAGCGTAAAACTGGGCGTTCAGCAAAAATGCTGTTCGAAGTTTTGGGGGATATGTGGGTTATCTCTCGCAACCCTTTTATTCAAGATGACTTGGTAGAAAATCGCAAACGTTGGGATTCTTTGCGTAATGCCTTGCATCATCGCCTGGATCAGATTCGCGAGCGCGCAACCAAAAACGATAATCAACTAGCCCTAAAGTTAGAGAGTAATGCGCGTGATGCAGTTGTAAGTTTTGAACGTGATTTATTAAATGTTGCCGAACGTCGTCGAGGTGTATTGCGCCGTTTATCAAAAGCAACTAAAAAACATAATCTGCAATTTGATGGCCTAGCGCGTGTCTCTCATGTCACTGATGCAACTGACTGGCGTGTTGAATATCCGCTAGTTGTAGCAACACCCGATACAGAAGAAGAAATGGCCGCCGTAGTTGCCGCTTCTATTGAGCAAGGTTTAACGGTTATTCCTCGAGGCGGTGGTACTGGTTATACCGGTGGTGCGATTCCTTTATCGTCAGAAAGTATTGTTGTTAATACAGAAAAATTAGAAGGTTTAGGCGAGGTTATTTATCGCACATTGCCAGGACGTGATGATCAAGGTGAAGTTGCCACTGTTCGCGCTGAAGCAGGTGTGGTCACACGTCGCGTATCTGATTTAGCTGACAAACACGGCTTAGTCTTTGCGGTAGATCCAACCTCACAAGATGCCTGCACTATTGGTGGTAATGTTGCCATGAATGCCGGTGGTAAAAAAGCCGTCATGTGGGGTACAACCTTAGATAACTTAGTGTCATGGCGTATGGTGACACCAGATTCTAACTGGTTAGAGGTTGAGCGTTTAAATCATAACCTTGGCAAAATCCACGATGTTGAAACAGCTCAGTTTCGCATTACTCGTTATGCGCCGGATGGCAGAACCCCCGTCGGTGATGTCAAAGAGATCTCAATTCCTGCCACAGAATTACGTAAATCCGGTTTAGGTAAAGACGTGACTAATAAGTTCTTGGGTGGTTTGCCGGGAATTCAAAAAGAAGGCTGTGATGGTTTAATTACCTCAGCAGTTTTTGTTTTGCATCGCATGGCCGAGTTCACTCGTACGGTCTGTCTTGAGTTTTTTGGAAACGACTTAAGCAAAGCCGTGCCCGCGATTGTAGAAACCAAAGATAGTTTAGATAACAACAAAAATGTCTTGTTAGCGGGTATGGAACATCTAGATGAACGTTATGTACGTGCAGTGGATTACACCACCAAAGCACCACGTTCAGAACTACCTAAAATGGTGTTATTGATTGATGTTGTCAGTGATGATGAAGATGAAGTCGCAGCGGCATGTAGCGAAATTGTTCGTTTAGCTAACGCACGTGAAGCTGAAGGTTTTATTGCGGTAAGTCCTGAAGCTCGTAAACGTTTTTGGGCCGATCGTGCGCGCACAGCCGCGATTGCAAAACATACTAATGCCTTTAAGATTAATGAAGACGTGGTCATTCCCTTAGACCGTTTATCGGAATACAACAACGGTATTGAGCGTATCAATATTGTTCAATCAACACGCAATAAATTAAAAATGGCCGAAGCGGCTTGTGTGTTTTTATCAAGTCAGCCGAAAGAGTTAACGCAAGAAAGTGGTGACTTAAAAGCCAGTGATGAAAATGATGCGATCTTAAAAACCAAAGTTGATACCGCGTGTGAACAACTTGAAGTAGTCAGAGCTCGTTGGACGGATATTTTAGAAAGTCTTGATCTGCCAGCTGCAGATAAAGTTGAACACTTATCTGATCAGGCAAAAGCTAATATTGTAGAGGGTGATACTTTATTTAATGTCTTACAACGTCGTGACTTACGTATTTCTTACCGTGCCGAAGTTGAAAAACCATTAAAAGAATTATTCCAAGGCCAAGCCTTAGAAGCACTGCGTAATAAACTCGATGATGTGCATACCGAACATCGATCTGGTCGTTTGTTTGCTGCCACACATATGCATGCCGGTGATGGTAATGTGCATACCAACATTCCTGTGAACTCCAATGACTATGTGATGATGCATGAAGCTGAACTCATCGTGGATGACGTGATGGCCTTAGCTGAAAAATTAGGCGGTGTTATTTCGGGCGAACACGGTATCGGTTTAACCAAGATGCAATATTTGGATAAAGATACCATTGAGGCCTTTGCGGGATATAAACAAGAAGTTGATCCAAATGGTCACTTTAATGCCGGTAAATTATTAGATGGTTCAGGTTTAGAAAATGCCTACACCCCATCAATGCGTTTATTGCAGCAAGAAGCTCTTATTCTTGAAGCCAGTGAATTAAACGAAATAAACAACGATATTAAGGATTGTTTACGTTGTGGTAAGTGTAAACCTGAATGTACTACACACGTGCCACGTGCCAATTTATTGTATTCACCACGTAACAAGATCTTAGCAACCGGTTTGATCATGGAAGCCTTCTTGTACGAAGAGCAAACACGTCGTGGTATTTCTGTTCGTCATTTTGAAGAAATGAATGATGTGGCTGATCACTGTACGGTTTGTCATCGCTGCTTGAATCCATGTCCAGTGAATATAGATTTTGGTGATGTCACCATCAAACTTCGCTCAGTATTGAAAAAGCATGGCAAGCGACACTTTAATGTAGGCACATGGTCAGCAATGGCCTATTTAAATGCCACCGATCCGCTCACCATTAAACTCTTGCATAAAGGCATGATCCTATGGGGAGCAAAAGGACAACGGCTCATTCATGGTTTAGGTCAAAAACTAGGATTGTTAGGCAGTAAGAAAAAACGGCCATTGCCAACCACAGGTAAAACGCCGATCCGTGAGCAGATAGTTCACTTTATGAAGAAACCCATGCCAGCGGGACTGCCATCTAAAACCACACGAGCGATGTTAGGTGTGGAAGATGACAAGATGATCCCCATCGTGCGTGATGTGAATAAGGTTAATGAAGATTCTGATGCCGTGTTCTATTTCCCCGGCTGTGGTTCTGAGCGTTTATTTAGCCAAGTAGGCTTGGCAACCTTAGCGATGCTCTATGAAGTCGGCACAGAGACGGTATTACCACCAAGTTATTTATGTTGTGGTTACCCACAAACCTCAACTGGTGAGATTGAAAAAGGTCAGGAAATTTCAACTGCAAACCAAGTGTTATTTCATCGCATGGCAAATACCTTGAACTATATGGACATCAAAACGGTGATCGTATCGTGTGGTACCTGTATGGATCAGTTGTTGAAATACCAATTTGAAGCGATCTTCCCAGATTGTCGTTTATTGGATATTCATGAATATCTGATGGAAAAAGGCGTGAAAATGGAAGGCGTTGAAGGGGTGCAATATTTGTATCACGAACCGTGTCATACACCGATGAAGACTTATGAATCAACCAATGTTGCGGCCGAGTTACTAGGTCAAGAAGTGACATTGAATGATCGTTGTTGTGGTGAGTCAGGTTCCTTTGCTATTTCAAGACCGGATATTGCTACCCAAGTGCGCTTCCGTAAAGAAGAAGAAATTACTAAGGGTATTCAAGAGCTGTCAGGTGAGCCAAAAGCCGTTAAAGGTAATGTGAAAATGCTGACTTCATGTCCTGCATGTGTACAAGGCTTGTCACGTTATAGTGAAGATACAGGTATTGATACTGATTATATTGTGGTCGAAGTGGCTAATAATATTTTGGGTGAAAATTGGCAGCCGAAGTTTATTGAAAAAGTGAAAAATGGTGGGATAGAACGAGTCCTACTTTAAAACAAAAAAGCCCGCTTAAAGCGGGCTTTTTTTAGATTAATTCTATACCCAAAGTATTTGGATTTGCATCTAAGCCGCCAAGCATCGAAGTGCATGAATGTATTGCAATACATGATTGTGCTGAGGCTGCGCAGGCAATAACGATGCAGATTCAAAGACGAAGGGTATCTTATTTAGAAGTTAAGGCTTCACCTTCAAACTTGATTTCTGCCCAACCTGATTTCATAAAGTTACGGATGTTTTGATGATCGTCGCCTTCTGGGTTTTGTAATACGTCTTGGCGGTAGTAATCACCGAAGCAGGCTAGGGTTTGTTCTTCATTTAAGTTGTTTAATAAACCAAATGCGAAGATTTTGCATGAGCCGTTGTTGGTATCAGCTTCATTTTTTGTTTCGCCGTTGGTGAAGGTGGTTGGGGTGAAGGTGTAGTTTTCTTCTATTGTTGCCATTGTTTCAGTGAAGGTGATTTGGTTTGGTTCTTTGTTTAGTTTTGCTAGGAATGTATCTAGGTTCATTTTTGGTCCAGTGCTAAGTGTAAATTGGGTTTTATCAGTTATTACTTACTGCAAGTTTCATTGAGAATCTTCAGTAATAGAGAATGATCTGCTTTCACAAGAAAAAAACCAAAAATACTGAAAGTAGTACCAAGTAATAAGAGCGATATTATATCTTCAGGAATCAATGCCAGTAAAAAAATTATAAACATTTGTGGTATCAGTATTGCTGCCGCAGGAGAGTTGAGATCGCCGATTAAAATGCTTCCTTTATCTGTGGATCTAACCTCACCGACCAATTTTCCCCTACCAGCCCAATAAACTAAACCATTTTCAATACCAATAAATAGTTTCGAGCCCTTTGTTTTTCCTACAATACCTTTCGGAAGTGAATACCATGCTTTGTGTTTATGTAATGAATCCAGACGTGCTTTTAGGACTTCTTTGGAATATTTACTTTCTATTTTTATAGTCATGCGCTTATCCATAGCAGTTAGTTTTTGATTTGTGAAAACGTTATAACAAATTCAAATAAATGAATACAAGAGTAGTCGAAGTGAATCTATATTTTTATTATGACTTCGCTGCCGCTGGGCGTTCATTTCTTTTGTTTGCCCAAAAGAAACCGAACCAAAGAAAAAGGCCCCCGACATTATCGCTATTCACCGAAAAAACTCTATTTTTCGGCGTGGCTAAAAACTCGCTACGCTCAAACACTTAGCCACTTCATCCGAAAAATACAGTATTTTCGATGGCGATAAAAACGGGAAAGTAAAATGTTTCTTACGCTCGACTCTTTTTGTAATATTTCGTGATTATCGATATCGGCAATAAAACAGTAGATATGAAAATTAGAATGTAGGGGACACTGATGGCTCGTGATGGCCAGCCTATAGGGTGACCTTTTAACAATAATATCTCTGCTAAGGAGTAATCAGAAATTAACGTGTAGAAAAGGCTGAACCCAACCAAGATAAGCAACATTACGCTGATCGATTTTAGAAAAAACCTTGGTGGTAGAACACCTAAGAGAACTGAAGGAAGCATAGCTATAAGTCCTCCTAGTGCAATAAAGCCGAAAACGGGTATTTGTTTAATTATCTCCATTTATTTATATCCTTAATTTTAGGCACAAGGAGAAACTACCCCCTCAGCACATAAAGTTAGCAATCAAAATCCTTGAGTAGTGGAGTCAACGATGCTCAGATTCTTTCAACCGCCACACAAAGGTTAATAAAATTAGGCAGAAGCTGACTAGCATGAGTTGCAGTTCGATTCGACCCGATAATACCCAGATTGAGATGCCGAAGGTGGCGATGATAAGTACCATGACTTTGTGTTTTATTTTTCGGCGTATGGTTTTGCTTTGTTCCCATTGAGCTAGGGGTGGGCCGAACCATTTGTTGTCTAGTAACATTTTGTGAAAACGGGGTGAGCTTTCGGCGAAGCAGGCTAGGGCTAAGATCAGAAA
>ENA-ORXI01000562-ORXI01000562.1-sediment-metagenome-genome-assembly--contig:-NODE-562-length-31042-cov-5.536896_pt1 | contig 31042 bp, 27 predicted proteins | sample MGYA00237861_ERZ511468 | MGnify/ENA primary metagenome ERZ511468 (study PRJEB26299, sample SAMN06266213) | sediment metagenome | isolation source: Hudson Canyon methane seep mesocosm | place: USA:Hudson... | reverse complement strand
TTGCTTTAACTACATAACCTTTAAGTTTAGTCAGTGCTTTTTCCATGTCTCCGAGTTCATCTAGTTTAAAGATCTTAATATCAATGTCTGTATTTCCTTTAGAGAGTTCTAGAATTTTTAAACGTAGTTGAGTTATCCTGTTAATCAAATTTTTATTAATTAAAAACCAAATTGAAAAAAATATGATGATTAAAATTATAAAAGTTATAACAATTAAATATTGATTTGCTTGATAGACATCCTTACTTATTTTTGCCTTTTTTTGTGACAATGACTTCTGCAAATGTATTAATATATTACTGGATAAATCATCAATATATTTTACGGTGTCAATTTGTTTTTGCAGTAAAGAACCAGTTACATTTTCTAATCTTAATACATCATAATGTATTTTAAATATTGATTGTTTACCTGCATATATGGGTTTCACCTTGTAAAGCAACGCATCTGCAAAAAGTTTATATTCAAATTTTGAAGAACCTGAGTTTTTCATTTGACGAAAAAGTTTGACAGAATTTAGTTTTAACAAATTGAGTTTTTTCGTCTCTTTTGTTAAAAATGTTTGTCTAAAATAACTTAACAGTTGAGAACTATTTTTATAAAACCCATAAGAGTATTCAAACTCTGATAGTTGGTCATTTGTTGAAAGTTTATATGCTCTTTCTCTCCAAAATGATTCGACTTCAACCAATAAAATTTTATTATTATAATTAATAATGGTTTCTATTTCTTCAATATGGTTTTGTTCTAATCTTTTTACCTCAATTAAGAAATTAATTTGCTGTAATAATTTGGGCATTTGCTGTATATAATCTTGAATAGATTTTTTTACCTTTGTAACGTCTTTACTATTAATAGCGTTTGAAAGAATAAGATTATTTAAAATAGAGTCAACTTCTTGCCATTGTTTGGTTAAAGAATTGATTTGTAAAAAATCAATTTCATTGTTATTGGTGTTTATTGCTTCAAAATGCAATTGAATCAAACGGGATTCTATTTGTGCTGCGTGTTCAGCTAATTGAGAGGATTTATCCATTGTAGGTAATGAATTATCAATGATAGTATCATAAGAATAGCTGACTTTAATGACAAAATAATTGGCTATAAAAAAACTCAATACAGCAAGTGTCATAATAAAAATGAATATGGTATTAAATTGATTCCTAATTTTTAATATTTGCATCTAATCTCCAAACATTGCTTTTTCACCATATTTGTTTTGTGACTCTCTTATCTCTTTCATAAGCTGCTTGATACCCTCATCAACTTCAATATCTTTATTGGAAATCAAATAAGTATAATGTGCCAATAAAGGATAAATCGTTCCCATAGCTGTGCTCATATAGTGTCCATATTTACCTATATGGTTTTTCCACAGTATATTAGCTTGAAGTGTTGATTTTAAGGAGTATAACTGAGGTGAATTGTCTTTAAGTTCTGAAGATAAAAATAAATTTACATCAACACGTGTTGGATTACCTCCTCCTTTTGCATATTTAGATTGTCCTGTTTTTGAAGTCATAAATCGTAAAAACCAAAATGCTGCTTCAGGATTCTTGCTGTCATATGCCACTGCAAAAGCATAAGCTCCATGGTAAGGTCTTCCTCCTGGCGTTGCTGCAATTGCAAAACGTTGATTGGGATCAGAACTGTTTAATTGTGAAGATACAGCCCACAAGTTGTTATATGCAAATGGCCACATAGCAACATGTCCCAAGGCCAAAGCTTGTGCTGACTCGAAGTAAGCAAAGTTAATATCTGCTGGGTAAGCATATTGCATTAAATCAAGATAATAATGTGCAGTTTTTTTCAGAATTTTTAAAGTAGGAGGCAAACTAAAACTTTGTAAAACTTCATCTTTATAATTGGGTTTAAACCAAACTCCACCAGATGCCCATAATATTGCTGACCATTCATCATTAATATGAGGTTTTTTTCCTGACATTAACGCCACTCCATAGAAATCTTGAGAGAGTTTTTTTCCTTTTAATAATTCACCTTTTTTTCTAGTAAAAAATTTTGCCATATCTTTTAATTGTGATAAGGTTTTAGGTGGTGCTAATTTATATCCAAAACGACTTTGGAATGCCTCTTGTTCTAATTTATTATCAAATAAATCTAAACGATAATGGTTTCCCATAACATAAGTATTATAAGGAATACTGTGCAATTCATTTTGATAACTTAATATTTCAAATAAAGAGGGGTAGAATGATTTTAGATAATTATTCCAACCTATTTTTTTCTTATTAAATTGGTTGGCGAGTTCATTTAATGAAATGGTATATCCCTTTGCCGCCCACTCTTTTGCCCATCCTGCCTCTAAACTCAAAACATCATAAGTCCCATTTGCATTAATTAAACTTTTATCTTGTAATTTTTGCATATTACCAAGTGAGACTTCAACAATTTTAACTGGAACTTTGGTTATTTTAGTGAAGTTAGGGGCCAAATTTTCTTTAAGATATTTTGTCCAGTGTCCTTTTTCAAGAACAACGGTGATACCTTTTTTGTTTTTAATCTCAGGTATGCTTATCTCTGAGCTATAGGACAGAGTTGAACTTAGTAAAAAAAGGCTGACATAAAATAGTGGTTTAAGAAATAAAGATTTCATAATACTTTTTCCTTCTTAATTATTAGTTTTTTATATATTTATCGTAAATTTCCTGATATTTTCCCGTTTCTTTTATATGTTTTAAACCTTCATTAAAATCATCACGTATCTTTTTATTTCTAAAAGCAGGACGATAATCCATTAAATTTAGTTTGATAAATTGATGAAAACGTACTGGTTTAGCTACAAATTGATTATTTTTTTTTAGTTTAGCAGTATAATATTTGTATATATTTATGTCACTTAGTATTAGATGTACTCTTTTTTTATGAAGAACAAGCACTTGTAATTTTTGATTATTTTGTTCAAAGTAATTATAATCAGCCTTTGCTACTTCCAACCATTTGGGGTATCTTTTGATTGCACCTTGAAATGAAGTGATGATTAAACCTTTTAAGTCTTCTGGTTTATTAATAACGAAGTCATTCTCTTCAAGTGATATAAATACATTATTATACCAAACAGCTGGATTTGCATAGTGTCCACCTGATTTAGATAAGTCTTCACCTAAATCAGTCATAGCTGCATCGACAAGTTTTTCTTTAAAGGCTACTGGAACTCTAGCTAAGGGGTAATAACGTGGGCGTAGTATATGCCCTTTATATGCTAGTGCTGCTCCAATTACTTCTAATTCAATTCCAGAATTTGTTTGAGGAAAAGTATAAGGTGGAATTTTCTCACCAAAAGACATTTTGACTTCTGCACTGTTTATTGGGCTAATGTTGAATAATAAAAAAATAAAATAAAAAAAATATTTTAAATAGCTCATTGTTAATCCTAATATATAATTACATAAATATATATCCAATGATATATCAATAACTTTTAAATAATTATTAATATTGAATTATAATAATAATAAATAATAAGTAATATTGATTATTTAAAATAGCTGGTTATTTTAAATACTTATCATAAATGGCTTGATATTTCCCCGTTTTTTTTATGTGCTTTAATCCTTCATTGAAATCATTTCGTATTCTTCTATCTCTAAAAATCGGCCTGTAATCCATAAGATTGAGTTTAATAAATGAATGTTCTCGTATTGGTTTTGGTAAAAAACCCTCTTCTTTTTTTAATTTGGAGGTATAGTATTTGAATATATTTCTATCACTTAGTATAACATCCACTCTTTTTTTATTAAGAATAAGAACTTGTAACTTTTGATTATTTTGTTCAAAGTAATGATTTTGGCTTTTTACAGGTTCTAGCCATTTAGGATATCTTTTTATTGCCCCTTGAAATGATGTAACAATTAAACCTTTTAAATCTTCAGGTTTTTTAATTGTTATGTTATTCTCTTCAAGTGTTATAAATACATTATCATACCAAACAGCTGCATTACCATAGTGTCCACCAAATACAGTTAAATCTTCTCCTAAGTCTGTCATAGCAGCATCTACCCATTTGTCTTTAAATGCTGAAGGAACTCTGGCTAATGGGTAATAACTAGGTTTTAATATATGGCCTTTATAAGCTAAAGCTGCACGGATTACATCCAATTCAATACCTGAATTTGTTTGAGGAAAGGTAAAAGGTGGAATTTTTCCACCAAAAGACATTTTTACTTCTGCACTGTTAATTGGAATAATATTTGATATTAAAAAAAGTAAGATAAAACTGTATTTTAAATAGCTCATTTTAAATCCCAACATACAACTATATATAATATGATAACTCAAAACTTTTTAAATAATTGTTAATATTGAACTGTAATAGTTAAACCTTATAAGTGTCATTAGTCGATTAAAGTTATTTGATTTCTAAAAGAACTTGTGTTAGCCAGTTTCCATTTTTCTAACTCAGTATTGCTAAATTTAAATTCAATTTGTCGGTTTATTTGAATTCTATTATTTGTATGTGATTTTTGATTTAGCATATATTTTGCAACTCTTCCTGTATCTTTACCCATTGATACTCCATTAATTATGGTTCCTCCTATTAAAAGATTTTTTCCTATTTGGTCTGAATGAATCGTAAATGGAGGAATGGGAGAATTAGAAGAAATCCATTGGCTAATGTAATTTGCATTAATATGTTTTTTGTTGCTATCATGCATGGCTTGATTCCCAGCAATCATTAACATACTGTATCCTTTTTCTTTACTGGATAAAATCACTTTTTTCCACTCTTCAAAATTTCCCGAAATAAAAATATCACTTTCAATCATATTTTTAAATTCACCATTTTCTTTCATTTCGTCATCATAAAAAGCTTTTGCAGTGGGTGATACACCCAACAAAATCAGTACCTTTCCTTTTATATTAAAACCCTTTTTTAGTTCAAAAATACTGCGTTTAATTAAAGGACGTTCTAACACACCCGTTACCTTGAGGTTTTTTAATATCCATGGATAATCATTTCTGATATGACCATTAACGCCTCCAAAAACAAGAGGGGTATTTTTAGAAATTTGTTGCCCTACAAGTTTTAATGCATTGTCATCTGTGGTTATAACTAAATTTGGTTTTATTCTTTTATAATATTGTAGGGCTTCATCTGCTTTTTCTTTGAACTTGTTTTTTGGAATTTGTTTGGTGTTCATATAAAATTCATAATACTCGTACTTGTTTGAAAGAATACTTTTAATTCCGCTTGTTTGATCCTGAACCCATGATATATCAGGGTTGTAACTGTGAATGATGAGGATTTTTTCTTTTGCAAAAAGATGAGACAATAGTAAAAGATAAAAAAATAGTATGATAGTTTTTCTTTTTTTTGAAAACATTTTTTCGCCTTCGCTTTTGAAATATATTTTAACTTCAAATCAATCCTACATAAAATATTTTAAAGTATTTGTTAAACAAATGAGATAATTAACTGAGATTAGAATAATTTAATAAATTATTATTTACATAAACCCAATCTTGAAAGATTAGATTTTTGAAATAGAATTTTTGAGTATCACAGGTACAAAAAAGAGCGAAACGACATATGACATTAGTGTTCCACCAATAAGTGCTACTCCAAGTCCCCCAAATACAGCATCAGTGGCAAGAAGAGAACTTGCAAACACCATAGTAAGTACTGTTAATAAGATCGGTTTTGCTCTTGTTGCAGTGGCTTTTGCAATGGCTGCGTTTGCACTTACTCCTTGCTCACTCATTAATTGTTTTGAGAAATCTATAATCAGGGTAGAGTTTCTTGAATTAATCCCAATCAGAGCAATAAAGCCAATTAAAGAGGTCGCGGTTAAATAAAAAGTATCTACAGTGAATAAATCCATAAGGAAATGTGCAAAAATAACACCAATGATTGATATAAAACTAGACAGTACAATTCCTCCTGAAATCGAGAAATTTTTATAATATATGACCATTAAAAAATAGATTAAAACCAGTGCACCTATAAATGCACCTCCTAGGTCTATAAAAGTATCAATAGTTACTTTAAGCTCTCCATCCCAGATAAGTTTGAATTTTTCATTTGTTTTTCTATGGGTAAATTCTAAATTTAATAGGTCTGCTTTTACCACTTTGTAATGTTTTGCAAACTCAATTAGTATTTGATTTCTTGCATTAAGAAGCGGATATATTTGGCTGTCATTATCTGTTTCAGCAATGACATTAATGACTTGATTTAAGTTTTTTGATGTGAGTGTTGGCTCTTGTGTGACTTCTTTTATACTAATAAATACACTTAAGGGTATCATCATGCCTTTTTTATTCATCAGTTTTAAATTTGACAGTTTATTCTGAATGTCTTTTTTTGTTTTTGCTTTAAAAAGTCTACTGTCATCTAGTCTTAAGAAAATGGGTATTTGATTTTCTGCATCTTTTTCATTGACAATTCCTATATTCATGCCTTCAAAAGCCAGATAAAGTATCTTTTTTACTTGCTCCAAACTTACGGCACTTTCTAATACTTTATTGTTGTTCAGAACCAGTGAATACTTTTTAAAAGGAACATCTGCTAACACATCAACATCCACAAGTGTTTTTTGATCTTTTAATACTTCTGCCACTTTAAGTGCAAAAATTCTTCGTGATTCTTGTGAAGTTCCTCCATAAATTTCTGCAACCACAGAAGCCAGTACGGGGGGACCAGCTGGTAGTTCTATGAACTTAATATTGGCCTCGTACGGTGTACAATTGGCTTGTATGTTTGGTCTGATTCTGTGAATTAAGTTATAACTGCTTTCTTCTCGTTTGGTTGCTTTGGTAATATTTATCATCATTTCCGCTTCATTTTCGCTCATCTTTAACACGCTACCCTTAACCATTCCTGCAAAATCAAGAGGTTGTCCCTCTCCTAAAAAAACAGAAATAGCTTGTACATCTTTTTCTAGCTTTAAAAATTTTGAAATACACCGTGTGACTTCTTTGGTTTGAGATACCGAAGAATTTTCTTTTAAATCAACATAGATTGAAAAGCTATCTGAATTTTTTCCTGGTAACATTTTTGCTTTGACAATTTCAGAGGGAAAGGTATAAATTGATGCGGCAAAAAGTATTGCTGTGACAATATATACAAAAAGACTTTTTGTTTTACTGTTAACGATACTGTATATAAAGTTTTCTAATTTAGTAGGTTTCATTTGTCTTATCCTAGAAATTTTTTAATTAAATATGGTGTAAATATATAAGCAACAATCAATGACATGAACAAAGAAATTGGCACGAAGACAGGAAGAGGGTGCATGAATTGTCCCATCATACCTCCCACAAAAAACATAGGAATAAATGTTAGAATAATTGCAATGGTTGCAATGTTTGTTGGATTTCCTATTTCATTGGTGGCTTCAATGGATATTTGCTCCAAGGTTTTGTTGCTGTTTTTATTTTGCATTCGGTGTCTGTGAATGTTTTCAATTACAATAATGGCGGCATCAACTAGCATCCCTAAACTCACAAGTAGGGCAAACAGTGTGATTCTGTTGATGGTTTCATCTATAAGGAATCCCACAAAAAGAGTTAATGCTAAAATCATAGGTACCATCAATGATACAATGATGGCTTCTTTTATTCCTAAGGTGAAAACCAATAAAAAGAATATGATGATAATAGAAATAATAAGATTTGATACCAATGAATTAACTGCATGGTTTGCAGTGTATCCATCATCTCTTGTTATGACGTATCCAATATCACTTTTTTCTAAATCATCTTTAATGCTGTCTAAGTATTCAAATATTTTATTATTGATATTAACGGTATTTGCACCCTTTAATTTTGAGATTGTTAATGTTGTTTGAATGTTTTCATTACTAAATTGATTGTCTTTTTTATGATACAGCAGTGCTGTTTTTTTATTTTGTATATCATAACCTCTATTTACAGTTGCAATGTCTTTAAGATAAATAGGACTGCCTAAATAAGAAGCAACCATAATATTTCTTAAATCATTTTCATTTTCAATCGCACTTTGAATTCCAAAGACTACTAATTCTTTGTTTGTTGTTTGTCCTGTGATATCAGGTAACTCAAAAGATAAACCTTTAATTGATTCCATTATTTGGCCCATTGACACATGAAAAGCACTCAATCTGTTGATATCAATTGAAATATTGTATTGTTCTTTTTGTTCCCCTTTTAAATCTACTAAAGCTACATCTTTTATTTTATTTATTTCTCGACCAATTTTGTTTATTTTTTTATAAACATCTGTTTGACTCAATGTATTATTTTTTGCATAAAATGCAATAGTAGCCACTGGAATATCTGTATCAATATCCATGGTTTTTATAATAGGACTCATTGCACCTTTTGGGAGTAAATCCATATTTCTCATAACTTGGTCATATAGTTTCAAATTTGATTGGGCTTTATCCTGTCCAATATAATATTGAACCTGAACAATGCCTACAGATTCTTTAGCAATACTAAATATATGTTCAACCCCTTTTATTTCTTTTATTTTTCGCTCCAAGGGTTCAACAATGACTTTTTGTATCTCACTGGAACTAGCTCCTGGCATGGCAACAATAACTGCACCACCTGATACTTTTATTTGAGGGTTTTCTTCTCTTGGGGTTAACGTGAGAGATAAATACCCAACAGCTAAAATAAATATTCCAAGGATGAGAGTTAAGGGATGATTGATAAAAGTTTGTGCTAATTTACCTGCTATATTGGGTCTGTTTAATTCAAATTTGTGATTTTCCATAATTAATCCTGGTTTGTCTCAATGAATACTTTTGCATACATTCCTGGATATACTTTCTTCGTAGGTTTAAATTTAATTTTAATCGTAAACGTATGTGTCATTGGATTTGAACTTGGAATAATGGCTGTGATTTTTCCTTGCTCTTTAAAATTTAAAGAGGGGATTACCGCAGTTACATTTTTATTTTTGAATATATATTGTAAGTCATTTTCAGTGACTTCTGTTTTAATTTTTAAACTACTGATATCAGATAAGATGAGAGCTGGCATCCCTGGAATTGCCATTTCTCCTGATTTAATTGATTTTTTAATAATCACACCATCATTGGGAGCTTTGATCTTGAGATATTTGTATTGATTTTCTACTTCTGTGACTCTTGCTTTTGAAATAGCAATCATATCTTTTAAATTTTTATATTGCAGTTCCAACTGTTCAACTTCAAATTTTGAAACCAAACCTTTATCAAAAAGTCTTTTATATCTTTGATAGTTTATTTTGACATTAGAATATTGATTTTCATAGATTTGAACACTTAACAAAGCCTGTTGTTTTTTGCTGTCTATATCGGTTGAATCGATTTCATATAAGAGTTGACCTTTTTTGACCAAATCGCCTTCAGCGACATTAACTTTTTTTACAAACCCCATAAACCTGCTTGTAATAAATTTTTCATTGTCTGAAATAACCGTTGCACTTAATTCAATTGTTTTTGCATTTAAAATTGAATTTGTAAGTAGCAATATTAATATGCCAATAAATAACTTTTTTCCTGTAAATAATATTTTATTTCTTTTCATATCTTATTCCTTTAATGATAAACCAAGTGATAGTTTTAATTTGGCATTTGCTATTGTTGAATCATATTTAGACATGATAGCTTCAGCATTTGCTTTTTGTGAATGGGCTTGTTGGTTTAATAAATTTGTCATATTTATTAAATGATTTTTATACATTTGTTTTGATTGCTCTAATACTTCTTGTGCTAATTCTTTGGCTTTGAGTTTTTCTATTAAAATATCATTTTTTGTAAGCAGTGTTAAATAGTTTTTTTCAACTTCAAGCTTAATGCCTTCTTTCATGTGTTCATAAAAATATAGGGCTTTTTTGTAGGCAATTTTTGATTTTTGTATGTCTGTTTTTTTTGTTGGGTCTAAAATAGAGTATCGTAAACCGATTGAGGCTAAGTAAAAATTGTGATCTGGATTAAACCCATCAAAGGTATCATTGTTATATCCATATTCAACATGAGCGCCAATCGTTGGATAATCACTTGATGCCTCCATACTGATTTTTGACTTCAGTGTTGAAGTATTATGTTTCATCCACAAAAAATCATCTCTGTTTTTTATGGCTGTTTTTTGCAAAGAGTTTAGATTTGCATGATTGACATTTAAATTCTCAAAATCTTTTACATCAGAAATATCTTTGTCATTTGTCAAAAATCTTAAATAAGCCATGGCTAAATCAAATTGATTTAATGCATCTCTGACTTTTGCATTAATATTCAAGTCCTGTACCATAGCTTGCTTCACATCTATTTTAGTTACTAAACCTTCCTTATACAGTGCCTCTGCAAAATTTACAAAAGAGCTGGTTGCATTTTTGGCTTTTTGGGTGGCTTTTATAAAATATTTTGATGAAACAGCCCCATTATATGCTCTTAAGACTTCTAGTCCTAAAGCTTTCTCATTATAATCGTATAAAACTTTGTTGGCTAAAACTTGAAGCTTTGCCATTTTTTTGGCATGCGTTAATTTATATCCAGTAAATAAAGGCACATCATACGATATCTTATTCTCAAAATTATCTCTGCTGTTTGGAAAATTAAGATCATGTGGTTGAATATCAATACCTTCACTTTGTTGCGTAAAACCAAAGTCTCTAAATGATGCCTCTCTTGAACCAAGCTTCATTCCAAAAATATGGCCTGCATGATTTGTATTTGTAAAGGTAGAGTTAAATACTAAAGAACCATAATCATAATTTTGTGCCTCTTTGAAATTGATATTGGCCTTATTGATTGAAAGTTTTTTTGCTTTTAATTCTTTATTGTTGACAATTGATAAATCAAGAGCAGTTTTAAAATCAATTGATTTTGAAAATAGTATTACATTTATTAATAATACTAAGAATATTTTTATCATAAAATTCTTCCTTTAAAGTTCTTATTTTTGAATTCTATATCAATAAAAATTAAAATAATATTAAAGCAAAAATGCACTATAAGTAGGGAAAATAATTAATATAAGTTATAAGAAAATATAATACTTTGGTGATAATTTTTATAAGTAAAAATAATACAAAATTAAGCTTGATTTAATTTGAATACATCTAGAATTCTTGTATACAATAAAAAAGGAAAGATATGGCACGTATTGTAATATTAGGAGGAGGGGTTTCTGGACACACCGCAGCTTCGTTTGCAGCTAAGTGGTTAGGAAAGAAACATGAGGTTGTAGTTGTAACACCAAATTCAAAATGGAACTGGATTCCATCAAATATTTGGGTTGGTATTGGAGAGATGAAAAAGGAAGATGTTACATTTGATTTAGCACCAGTTTATAATAAAGCAGGAATTTTATATAAACAAGCCAAGGCAGTTTCTATCCATCCTGAAGGAGATCATAACATAAGTAAAAATTATGTTACTATAGAATACACTCAACAAAATAAATTAGCTGAAATTGAAAAACTAGAGTATGATTTTTTAATCAACGCAACGGGACCAAAACTAAACTTTGATGCAACGCCTGGACTTAATCCTGAGACAGACAAAAATACAGTTTCTGTTTGTACAGCAGACCATGCTATTCATGCAAGTCAAGAGTTTGACTTAATTATTGAAAAGCTAAAAAAGGGTGAAAAACAAAAAATCTTAATAGGAACAGGACATGGTATGTGTACATGTCAAGGTGCTGCATTTGAATATATCTTTAATGTTGAACATAAATTAAGAACTTTGGGCCTACGAGAAAATGCTGAAATAACGTGGATATCTAATGAATCATTTTTGGGTGATTTTGGAATGGGAGGTATGCATATACAAAGAGGTGGATATGCCGCATCTTCTAAAGTATTTGCAGAATCATTATACACTGAACGTGACATAGAATGGATTATTGGTGCACATGTCAATAAGGTTGAAAAAGAAAAAATTCACTATGAATTACTTGATGGAACCATGCATGAGCAAGAGTATGATTTTGCCATGCTTATTCCTCCATTTGCTGGAGTAGGGTTAAAAGCATTTGACAAAGAGGGTGTTGATATTACTGAAAAAATATTTGCACCTAATGGTTTCTTAAAGGTGGATGCTGATTATTCTGGTAAACCATATGAGCAGTGGAAACCAAGTGATTGGCCAAGTACCTTACAAAACCCTGATTACGAAAATGTATTTGCTGTAGGAATTGCATTTGCGCCTCCTCATTTTATGAGTAAACCAATGAAAAGTCCAAATGGAACACCTATTAATCCAACGCCACCAAGAACAGGTATGCCCTCAGCAATGATGGGAAAAGCCGTTGCCAAATCTATCTGTGACATGATTAAAGGAAAATCTGATAAACCAACACACACCGCTTCAATGGCACAAATGGGAGCAGCGTGTGTTGCAAGTGCAGGAAAAGGTGTCTTTAAAGGCACTGCTGTATCTATGACGGTTTTTCCAATCGTACCTGACTTTGAAAAATATCCAGGGACTGGACGAGACTTGGCACATACAACAGGTGAAATTGGACTTGCGGGACATTGGATAAAACAGTTGTTACATCATGGGTTTTTGTGGAAAGCACAACTAAAACCAGGTTGGACTTTAATTCCAGAATAAAAAATGATATAAAAAGGAAAAATAATGGCAAATAAACATATGAAACATGTTAAATCATATACTCCACAAAATGGAACAATGGTACCACTTGGGGGTGTAAAGTTTTTGAGAACTTGCGTCTTATGGCAAATAGTGAGGTTTATTGTAATCAATATAAAAATGACAAAGTTGATTTTAAAAAGTCATCATTAAAAAGAGGGTGTAGTTTTACACCCTTTTGTATATTTTAGTTAAATGCATTTATTGTTGTAAAATCGTCACTAATAATGCTTTGTGCCATGGTTTTGTTATCTTCATTAAAAATCAGTGGTGAACCAAGGTTAATTGTAGAATTATTGATATCTTCATCTAAAATAACTGTAAAATAAACAGAATAATTTGTAGACTCTGTAATATCTAATAATGTTTTTATCCCAAGTGGAATTTCAAAACTTTTTTCATCAATTGAGGCATTAATAAGTGAAATTCTTAAGTTATCATCACAAGTGCTTTTTAATACTGTTGTTACACCGTCATGTTTTTCTATCTGTACTTCTGTTAAATCATCAAAACCCAATATTGGTTGTCTTACTTCATAAACCATCTTCTAACTCCTTATTAATTTAATACAGTTATCATATAATTTATTTACTTAAAACTTTGGGCTAAATTACCAATTATGAGGTGCCAACCATCAATTATAATAAAAAAGATGATTTTAATAGGCAGTGATATCATAACAGGCGGTAACATCATCATCCCCAAACTCATTAGAATTGAGGCAACAATAATGTCAATAACTAAAAAAGGCAAAAATATTAAAAAACCTATTTCAAATGCTGTTCTTAGCTCACTTACAATAAAAGAAGGCATCAATAAAATTATAGAGACATCATCGATATTTTTGGGATTTTCCTGTTTTTTTATTCTGTAAAAAAGAGCCAAATCTGACTCTCTTGTATTTTTAATCATAAATTCTTTAAAGGGTTTAATCCCTTTTTCTATTGCAATTTCATATCCTATTTTTTCATCCATATAGGGTTTTACTGCATTATTCCATGAAGCTTTGGCATAAGGTTCCATAATAAATATAGTCAGAATCAGTGATAATGAAATAATAATTTGATTTGGAGGTGATTGTTGAAGTCCCATTGCTTGTCTTAAAAGACCCAAAACAATCATAAAACGAGTAAAACTTGTAACCATCAACAATAATGTGGGTGCAAGAACAAGTAGGGCAAGGATTATTACAATATTAATTGTTTTAACAAACTGTGCTGGCTCTTCAATTGCTGATACTGATAAATTTATCAAGGGCAGATCATCAGCACCCAGTAGTGATATAGCAGTAAGTAAAAATAGTATAATTAGTTTATGTAATCTCAATATAAAAAAACCTTTTGATTTTATGACGTGATAGTAACATAATTGAGATTCAGAAAAGATTTATATCCTATGGATTCTTTTAAGAAACAATTAAAAAAAAACATATATAATTGATAGATATAATATATGAGAAATAAAGGAACAACATGTTTAAAAAAGGTTTATTTATAATTCTAGCACTATTAGCCTCCACAGGTCTCCTATATGCAGATAAACTCTCACTTATCAAAGAAAAAGGTGTTTTAAATGCTGGTATAAAATATGATTTTAAACCATTTGGTTTTATAAATAAATCAGGCAATATTGTGGGGTTTGATGTAGATTTATTAAAATATATTTCAAAAAAAATTGGAGTTGTGGCTAAATTTCAACAAGTAACCTCCAAAAGTAGAATACCGATGCTTGTTAGTGGAGATATTGATATTATAGTGGCTTCTATGACACATACAAAACGAAGAGATAATGCAATAGATTTTTCAATTTCATATTTTTTTGATGGTCAAGCCATGTTAGTAAGAAATGATGAAAAAAAGAGCAGTTATAGTGGCTTTGATAATAGAAAAGTTGGTGCAATTCAAGGTTCATCAAGCGGAGAAAACTTTAAAAAAATTCAACCAAATGCAAAAATAGTTTATTATGAAGAATATCCTCAAGCAGTGTTGGCTTTAAAAAAAGGTAAAATTGATGCAATTACTACAGATTTACAGTGGTGTTTAGCTCAAGCAAAAGACAGTCGTAATAAATTAAAAGTTTTGGAAGAAGCGATATCTTATGAACCTTATGGAATTGGAATGAGTGAAAATGAATCTAATTTTAGAGATGCAATAAATTTTGCTATTCAAGAATCTGTTACAGATGGTACGTATAAAAAACTTTTTATAAAATGGTTTAATAAAGAACCTAAAAAACTTCCAGAAGTATGGCCTTTATAATATAAGTGATAATTTATTATCACTTATTCTTAAATATGTAGAAAAACTTTTAATCTAGATATTTTAATTCTTTCATTTTACCGTAAATTTTTTTAAGCATTTTTCCTGCAGCTGCCCCTCCATGACCTCCATGCTCAACCATAATAGTCACAGCGTATTTTGGATTTTTATATGGTGCATAGGTTGTTACCCATGCATGAGACCTGTGATAGTATTCAAGTTCATACTCTTTCATCCTTTTCTTTTCAGATTGTGGGATTCCTACAACTTGAGCGGTACCAGTTTTTGCAGCAATTTTTACTTTAATGCCCCTAATATAGTTTTTTAGTGTACCTTTTGGATGATTCGCAACTTCGTACATCGCTTTTCTCATTTTATTTAAATGTTTTTCATTAACCTCTACTATTGTAGGTTCTTTGAAATTATCTTTACTAAAATGTGGAGTTGGAAGTTTTCCTGATGCTAAAAATGCTGTATAACGAGCAATTTGCATTGGTGTTACTAAAACAAACCCTTGCCCAATAGAAGAAATAACAGTCTCACCTACATACCATGGCATATTATATTTTGCTTTTTTCCAAATTTTATTTGGGTTTACACCTTTGAATTCATTGACTTGATCCACACCTGTTTTTTGACCAAATCCAAATTTATCTAATGTTTTACTTATTTTATTAATTCCAACAACCAAACTTCCTTTATAGAAAAAATCATCACAACTTTCTCTAATGGCTTTATTGAAATTTGTACGTTTATGACCCTTTTCTTTCCAACATCTGAATTTTCTTTTTCCCAAAGTAAGCTCACCTGAATCAAAAACAGAATAGTTTTCACTGACACCATTTTCTAAAAAAGATAAGGCTACTCCCATTTTAATAACAGAACCAGGAGGGTATAATCCATTGACAATTTTATTTGTAAAAGGATGATTGAAGTCATTTCTAATTATCTCCCATTCATCTTTGCTGATACCACTAACAAAGATATTATTATCATACTCTGGAAAACTAGCAGCTGCTAGAATTTCACCGTTATTAACATCCATTACAATGACTGCACCACTTTTTTTAGTAAATACTTTGTTAATGTATTTTTGCAATTTTATATCTATGGTTGTTTTGAGTTTATTATCTTTTGAAGGTGGTTTCTCTTCTATTGTTTCTACTTCTTTATTCAGGGCATTTACTTTAACGTCTTTGTATCCCAGTTCACCTTGAAGTTTTGTATTATAAAATTTTTCTAAACCATTTTTACCAATGATACCACTGTATCTTGAGATTTTATTTTTTTTGATATCCAGTTTTGATGCTTTTCCAACGTACCCAATGATGTGTGAGCCAATACTATTGTATGGATAATATCTTTTAACAGCAGATTCTATTTTAATATTATCCAATGAATTGAAAAGAGTATACTTTCCAAAAAAATCTTCATAAGCGATATAATCAACAAGTTTTACATAATCATGCTTATAGGGTGAGTTCAGTTTTTTATACTTTTTAAGCAGTTTTTCTTTTGTAAATTCAGGAAAATGTTGGGATATTATTTGTATGACTTTTTCTAGTTGTTCTTTATTTTTATATGAACGTAAATGAGGTTTAATATTAATACTGAACCCAAGGTTATTAATTGCTAAAGCTACGCCATTTCGGTCTTCAATTATTCCTCTTGAAGATGTTTGATAAACTCTTTTAATATAATTTTGACGTGAGAGTTCTTCATAATATGTATTTGATTTTATACTTAAAAAATAGACCCGGGAGAGTAATACAATCGCAGTTACTAAAATAAAAGCAAATATGAATTTTAATCGTGTCATAAAAAGATTCCTACTAAGATAAAGTCTATAATAATATTAAGAAAAATTGTCCCAACAAGTGTAATGTTGATACCTTCAATCAAAAACCAAATGAAAATCATAGCAGTGTAAAACCACAAAATATATATAAAATAATTTAATCCGCTAAATGAAACGACCTTCTTGATTTTAGGAATAATAAAAACGTATGAAAATATTGATAATAGTATTAAACTAAAGGGAGGAAAACCATTGTTTAATTCTATGAATAACATTGCTAGGGATATAAAAACAATAGAGTAATAATACTTGTTTTGAACACACTTAATAAAGGCTAAAAAAACAAATCCTGCTAACATAACAGATAGAAAATATACCGATGAAATTGTATTTGTAATAACAGTTGCCGTAAATAGTAAAAATAAAAAGAAAGGATTATCAAGGATGTTTTTTTTCATTAAGTGTGATTATAATATAAATTGTCTTATAGCCTATTTATCCTCTCTTTTTTTATTTGTAATACCGTAAATAAAACTAAAAATTTCTGCAACTGCTTTATACATTTCAGTGGGAATCTCTTTATCAATATCTAATTTTGATAACAGTTCAATCAAATCTTCATCTTTTTTGATGGGCAGATTATTGTCTCGTGCAATCTTAATTATATTTTTTGCGACATCTCCTTGCCCTTTTGCAACAATTTTTGGTGCATTTTGAGATAAGTGATCATATTTTAATGCTGCAGCTTTTTGAGTATATTCTTTATCTAAATTTGCCATCTTATACCTTGATATTAACTCCAAATCCCAATTGTTGTGGGGTTTCATTGATAAAACCATCTTCTTTTTTGACTTTTTCTTCATCTTTTAAATCTAAAATTTTTATGCTTCCGGGAACAATTCCTGCTCCACTCAAATTTTTCTTTAACCCTTGTAGATGTTCTTGTATCTCTTCTTTTAAAATGTTTTTTTGTGCAAATATTGAAACATCAAGATGATTTTCATCATACATAGCTAATAGCATATTTACTTTACCAAATTCTTTTAACTGTAAGTTTATTTCTACATAAAATTTTTCTTCGTTTACTTTTTTCATGGATAAAGAACCTTCTTCAAGCATGTCCCAAATAAAAGGGAAATATATATAATTTGAAGTTGAAGTTAAAGACATGAGTTGATAGTAGTCCACTTGTGTTAGGAGCTTATCAACATTTTTGTAGGCTTCATTATAAATGGGATTATTGGATTGCTTGAGCTCATCTCCTAGTTGTAATAACATTGATTTGATGTCATTAGAAATATTTGTTTTTTGTAGTTCAGGATTAAATTGCAGTGACTTTTCATTCATAAGAGGAGAGTTAGTTTTCATGCTGTTTTCTAATTGATTTAATAATTTATAAATGTTTTCACTTTGTATATTTGATTGAGTTGGTATATTGGACATTACTGATTTAATACTGGTTAAAAGCTCATTTATATTACTTTGTAATGTTGTTGTATTTAAATTTAAATTACTTTGAGATAATAACTTATCAATTATTTGTAAAGCGTCTTTTGTTAAGGGTAAATTATTATTTAAAAGTTCTGTTTTTATATTTGTGAGCGTTTCTGTGAGTTTTGACAGTATATTCTTTTCATTTGTAGGTATTTGTTCTGTTGATTGAGTTGTCTGAGCTGTCTGAGCTATTTGATTTGTTTGCATTTGATTTGATGTATTTTGATTTGCTGACATAGGGGTTGATGTTTGATTTTGTATTGATGGGCTTGATTCTTGAGTTATTGTACTTAATGCATTGGTCAGTTGCGTGATATTTGCCGTTGTTGGAGATGAGGGTTGATTAACTAAAATATTTCTAAGTTGTGAAACAATATTTTTTGTACTGTTTATTAAATTTTGTATTGGAATTTCTTTTTGATTTAAAAGATTGTTTATTTCTTGAAGTACTGGTTGCATTTTGGGTGAATTTGTTGTTGATATTTCTTGTTTAATGGCTGTTAGTATTTGATTTATTTTAGGTGTTGGATTTTGTTTTATTTCATTGCTTGAGGGCATTTCGAGTGTTACTTTGGCTTCAGTTGGTTGAGTGTTGTAAGCCAACATTTTCAAAGAATTTGTCTGTTGGGACATTTTATTTAAGTTGTCATTAATGGGTTGATTGACAATAAAGTTTTGTAACTTTGATACTACTGTTTTTGTTTGATCAAGTACCTTTTGAACGGGTACCTCTTTTTGTGTAAGAATATTGGTAATATTTTGAGATAATATCTTGGCTTGGGGTAAATCTATCTTCGATAAACCCTGTTTTAGCGTTGTAAGCAACTCTTTTATTTGATTGATTGGATTGTTTTTTTGTTCACTTGTTTGATTTGTTGCGGTGGTTTTTGAAATATTTTCTTGTTGGGACGCAATATTTTTTACTTCATTGTTTTGTTGTGGAACAGGATTGTTTTGTACTTTTGTATCAAGAAGTTTTATTTCACTTGAGAGTGATTTTAACTGAGTTATTTGATTGACCAGATTTTGTATTTTGGGTGAATCCTTAATTTCGCTTAGATTCTTAATATTGGATAATATATTGTTTAAATCTTTAGTTAATGAATTAGGTGTATTGGTCTTAGAACTTAATAATTTATCAATTCCAGTTGAAATTTCTTTTGCTTGAGGATTATTTGTATTGGATAATTCTTGTTTGAGTTGGGTTAAAATATTTTGTATCTTATTGGGAAGATTATTTGTTTTTAAAGTATCATTGAGTTTTGATTCTAAAAAAACACCCGTTTTACCGACTTGTTCTTTTAAAATATTTTCATCAAGATTTTTAATATTAATTAAAAAGTTTTTTATCACAGAGTTAAATTTTTCTAATTTTGGATCGTCTTTTATGATATTTTGCAACTCTTTTAATTGTGTTGTAAAGTTCCCCATATTTTTAAATACACTGCTGTTTTTTAGCATGTTTTGCACTGTTTCGTTGGTTTTACTTCCTGAAATAGTGTCATTAAATAAATTTTTAATGATATCTGGAACGGTAGTCCCACTTTTTGAAGAAGACAATAGTTGTTGAGCATCTGCTTGTTTTAATACATCTTTTAGCGCATTGTTATTATTTGGTATGAGAATATTTAAAAGTGTGTTATTTGAAACTATCATAAAGATAGTATATCATAAAATAAAAAAAGAGGGCAAATCGCCATCTTGATAACTCATTTGTATTCATAGATAAGTCATGTGGCTTATTAGTCATCTTATTACTGAAAGTATAACGTTTATTCGTAAAGAGTTTGTGTATTACTTTAATAATTGAAAGATACAATTCAAAAAGTATTTGATTTTAACGATAGCTATATATTTTTGATATGATATTTTGTATGCTAAAAAAAGAGGGTATTTTGCCCTCTTCTTTATATAATCTCATTTGTATATAGTATGTTTAATAAGTATTGTTGCTTATTAATCATCTAATTCTGTCCTAGAAATTAAGTTGACATTTATAGAGATACTATTTTACATCCCTCCATCAATAAGGCTATCACCTGCCACATTAATGTGTTCGGTTGGATTATTTACGCTATCTATGTCGTCAAAATTGGCCATTCCTGAACCACCTGCACATCCTGCTAATGCAAAAGCTACTGCTAATGCTGCTATTAAGTATTTTAATGTTTTCATAATTTATCCTTTTACATATAATTATAAATACAAATGAGTTGTTAAAGAACTAATCTATTTCTAGTGAAAGTATAACAATTATACGTAAAGACTTTGTGTACTAATTCAATAATTAGAAAAGAAGATTAAAGTTTTTTTTTATTAAGAAATTATATGTAAATGTACTATACTATCCCTACTAAAGGAGTTTGATATGCGTGTTAAAGGAACTCTTTACTTTTTATTGGTGTCTATGTTTGTCTCAGGTTGTACAAAACACCAAGTACCCATAACCAAAAGAAATCAATTGATGCTGTTGTCTAAAGATGATGAAGTTAAAATGGGAAGAAAAAATTTCAAAGGAATGGTAAACAGATCAAAAATCTCTAAAGATGTAGAAAAAAAAGAGATGCTGAATCGTGTAGGTCAAAAACTGGCTTCAACTGTTAAGCGACGAAAATTTAACTGGGAATTTATTCTTGTTGAAAATGATGTAATCAATGCCAGCTGCTTTCCTGGTGGAAAAGTCATCATTAATTCAGGTGTTTTTAAAGTGGCAAAAACGGATGCTCAATTAGCAACAATTTTATCTCATGAAATGGCTCATGCCCTCTCCCGTCATGGAAGTGCAAGAATCAGCAGAGAAAGAATACTTAATACCTTAGAGGGTGCTGGAGCAATTTTAGCTGGCGTTGTGAATCCTATGATGATTGTTCCGTTTTTGTTGGCATACGAAACGGGAACAAAACATAGCATTGTAAACCCCACTATTAGAATCGAAGAAAATGAAGCAGATTTGATTGGTCTGTTTTTGATGCATAAAGCCAATTATGATTTAAATGAAGCCCTGGATTTTTGGAATAACTTAAAAACTTACAACCTTAATAAAAAACACAAAAAGAATTCTACCCATTCCTCTTATGATAAAAGAATAAAAAATATTCAAAAAACCATCGATAAAATCAAAAATAAAAATATTTGATTAACTTAATTTTTTATCAAAAACAAAACCCAAAAAGGAGTATAATATAGTATATAAGGAGTTTATTATGTATGTAAAAACTGCTATATCTGTACTTATATTTTCTATATTTGCCACTGGGTGTGCTAAACATCAAGTCCCCATTACAAAAAGAAATCAACTGATGTTACTGTCAAAAAGTGATGAACTTAAAATAGGGAAAAAGAATTTTGATGGTATGATTAAAAAATTAAAAATCAGTCATGATAAAGAAAAAATTGAGTCATTGAATAGAGTGGGAAAAAGACTTGCCTCAAATATGAATAATAAAAAATTAGTTTTCGATTTTATTTTGGTTGAAAATGACTCTGTAAATGCCAGCTGTCTGCCAAATGGAAAAGTACTTGTAAATACAGGTGTTTTTAATGTTGCCAAAACAGATGCACAATTGGCAACCATTATCTCTCATGAAATTGCTCATGTAGTTTCACGACATGGAAGTGCACGAACCAGCAGAAATAAAATACTCAATATAGTTGAAGGTGCCGGAACTGTTGTTGCAGGACTATTGAATCCTTTTATGATAGTTCCTTTTATAATGGTATATGAATCCAGTGCCAAAAATACAATAATAAATTCAAGTATGAGAGTTGAAGAGAATGAAGCAGATATTATTGGTTTACATTTGATGAAAAAAGCAAAGTATGACTTAAATGAAGCGGTTGTTTTTTGGAATAATTTAAAAAAATATAATGTTAATAAAAATCACATCAAAAACTCAACCCATGCAACTTATGACGTAAGGATAAAAAAAATTAAAAGTACAATCAATAAAATAAATAAAAAAATTGTCTAAAATAAAACTATTATTAGCTATAATTTGCAAAAAATAAAGATAGCTGACATATGAATGAAAAAGAATTAAGAATAAGATATATAAGAGTATTAGAAAAATTTGCTAAAAGGTCAATCGCACTTTTGAAGTTAAGTGATTTTGATTTTGAACGTTTTATAGCAAGAACCAAAAAAAATTATGAAGAAATGAAAAAAGCAGAAGAAGTAACTCTCACATCAACATACTTAATTAATCTGAAAAAATTTATTGACTTAATTTTACGCTCAATTCAACATCATTCAAAATCTTTTGAAGATGAAAGAGATACACTTTTAAAAGAAGCAAATTTATTACAAAAAGAAAAAAATAGAAATAATTATAAAAAAGACAAACACAAACACAGTAAATTCGATGATGGTTATTAATGGATAATGCTGCACAAGACAATCAAACATTCAAACTCACAGGCGTAATTAAACGAGTACTTTTCCAAAATAATGATACAAACTTTTGTATAGCTGTACTAGAAAATGGACAAAAAATATGTGGTTCTTATTTTGATACAGCAATTGAAAAAATTGTGGGAGAAGAAATAATATTAACTGGAAATTGGGTAACACATAAAAAATATGGGGTTCAATTTGCATTTGAAACTCTTGAAATTAAAGAAGCTGAACTTTTTTTCTTTTTGACAAAAATTGTAAAAGGAATAGGCAAAAAAGTTGCCAAAGAATTACTTGAAAAATTCTCTGATGAACAATTGGTTGAAATTTTAAATGAAAGACCCAATGAACTTCTTAATTTTAAAGGCATTAAAGAGAAAAAATTAAAAACAATAATAAGTTCTTGGCAAAAGTTTAAACACTTACGTGAATTAGGCTCCTTTCTCTCACAATATGGAGTCACCAGTAATTTAATTACTAAAATATATACCCAGTTTGGTGAAGTTGAAAATATAATTGAATACATCAAAAAAAATCCCTATGTACTGATTCAAATAAAAGGAATTGGATTTAAAAGAGCAGATGAAATTGCCAAATCCCTTGGTATAGATGAAAAGTCTGATTTTAGAATAATGGCATGTTTAAATTACACCCTGCGAGAATATTGTGATAATAATGGAAACAGCTCAATTAATAAAGAACATCTGTTCAAACTTTTAGATGAATCATTGTTATTTAATAATGAAAATATTTTATACGAAAATGCAGTTGCAAAAATGTTAGCTGATGAAGATATTTATCAAACTACAGTGGATAGATATTCTCCTTCAATGCTGTATTTCGCAGAAAAAAGAATACTGGAGTTTTTTAAAATACGACAGAATAATCACCTGAATAAAAAAATCATATCTGATTTTAACACCTACATAGATAAAAAAGAAAAAAGTTTAGGCTTTACCTTAAGTGATGAACAAAAGAGTGCAGTAGAAATAATAAATGAGGGGCATAACGCACTTTTTTTAATTGGATATGCAGGAACAGGTAAATCAACATCAAGCCGAGCCATACTTGAACTGCTCCAAGAAATATTCCCTTATGACAGTATAATTTGTACCGCCTTAAGTGGGATTGCCAGTCAAAGAATATCTGATACGACTGGTTACAACAGTGCGACCATTCAATCTTTATTTGTTAAACATAAAGAAGAGGATTTCTTTCCCTATAAAGTCATCCTTTTAGATGAAGCTTCAATGGTAAATTCTGTTACGTTTTATCAAATCGTTTCTAAAATACATCCTGATGCTATTTTTATTGTTGTGGGTGATGATGGGCAGCTTCCCGCAATTGGTGCTGGAAATATATTAGCAGATAGTATCAAATATGAATTGGCTTCTATTTGTAAATTGACAAAAATTTACAGACAAAATGAACATCAAGCCATAGCACTTATTGCAAATGATATTAGACAGGGCGAATTGCCTGCTTATAATGAAGAATATGAAGACTTCAAATTTATTAATGTCTCCATTGATAATTATTACGCAGTTAAAAATTCTTCAAGTTCGAGTGATTTTTCTGATGTTCGAGTTCAAAACAGTGATAAAATTTTAAATACAATTTTACATGTGGCTTCTACGTATATTAAAGAATTATACACGTTGATAAAAGATAAAGAAATAGCAAAATCTTTAACTCTATTTCAAGTTATTACTCCTATGAAAGCAGGCAGTTTAGGAGTTGAAAATTTAAATATTCAACTGCAAAGGTTGTTTAACAGCAGTCGAGAAAAATCAAAACAAACAAAACTGTATGAGTATAAAATGATGGATAAAGTCATACATATTAAAAACGAAAACATGAAAGCAAAAACGATGAGTATGTATAAAAATGGCTCAACCGATTTTGTTGAAAAAAGAGTTTTTAATGGACAGCTTGGAATGATTATTAAACTTGATTTTGAAGAAAATAAATGTATTGTTTTATATCCAAATGATGATATGGTTGTATTTTATGATTTTGATATGTTAGATTCACTGTTGAGTTTGGCCTATTGTTTAACGATTCATAAAACGCAAGGTATGGAGTATGAAAATGCTCTGATTCCTATGAGTTTTTCACACTACATTATGCACAATACAAAACTGCTTTATACTGCAATTACACGAGCAAAAAAGATGTGTTATATTGTAGGGGAAGAAGATGCGTTTAAAAGTGCTTGTAAGCGAATTGAGACCACAAAAAGAGAATCTGTCATAAATGACCTAATGGGCCAGATGAATAAAGCAGTACTTTAAAACAAAGATATCTCTATTGTATAAAGAAATAGAGGTGTTCTTAACTAACTTAAAAGTAAATTTTCTGTAATATATCTAAAATTTTTTAGAGGAATATATTATATGATAACTTGGATGCAAAAACATAAGAAATGGCTTGTTATAACAATTTGGATTAGTACTATAGCATTTGTAGGTGCTGGTTTTGTTGGATGGGGATCTTATGATTACGGTAAATCATCAGGCTCAGTAGCTGTTGTTGGTGATAGAGAAATATCTGTTGAAGAATATCAAAGAGAGTATAGCAACCTTTATGCACAATATCAAAGAATGATGGGTGACCAATTTAATCAAGATGTTGCAAAACAATTAAATTTAAGTGATGTGGCTTATAATATGACCATTCAAAAAAATCTTATTTTAGCATACGGTGATGAATTAGGATTGGATATTACTGAGCATGATATTGCTAAAGAATTAGTTAACATGAAAGCATTTCAAATAAATGGAAAGTTCGATAAACCAACGTATGTAAAAGTATTACAGCAAAACAGAACAACTCCTGTTGAATATGAAAACAGTTTAAAAAGAAATTTATTGTTACAAAAAGTTGAATCATTATTTAAAATTGAACCAACAAATGGTGAAATCAAAAACTTAAATAAATTACTGTTTTTAGAAGATAATATTGATATTAAAATATTAAACTCAAAAGACATAATCGTTTCACAAGATGAAAAAGAATTAAAAAAATTCTGGGAAACAAATAAAAACAGATATATGTCGAGTAACTCTTACGAACTGCAAATGAAAAAAATCCCCGTTTTAGATAAAGCAGCAACGGCTGAAGAATTAAAAGATTATTTTGATAAAAACAGAAATGATTTAAAAAAAGAAGATGGAAAACTTAAAAGTATTGAAGAGGCAAAAGTGGAAATGACTAAAGCCATCAATATTAAAAAAACAAAAAAAATAGCTTTAAAAACATATTTAAAAGTTAAAAAGAATGAAGTTAACCTCGAGAAACCTCTTATAGTTTTTGAAAATAAATTGGGATTTAAACCTGAAAATTTAGAAAAAATTAGAATTGCAATGCAAGGAAATGTAATTAAACCTTTTTTAGAAGGTAATGAATATGTACTTATAAAAGTTTTAAAGCAATTTAATCCAAAACCACTTTCATATGAAGCTGCATTAAAAGACGTTAAAAAAGATTATTCTTTAGAATCTAAAAAAATTCTTCTTGCAAAAAAAGCAAAAAAAGAACTTGAAAACTTTAAAGGTACTAATATCGGTTATGTTTCAAGAGATTCTTTTGATAAAATTACCGGTCTTAACCCAACTCAAGCGGCACAATTTTTAAATACCCTGTTTGGTTCAACACAAATAAAAGGACAGGTTGAAATTGAAGATAAAGTTGTATTGTACAGTATTAAAGACAGTAGATTTTCTAAGTATGACTCTTCAAAAGATAACATTGTAAAAAGTACTTTAACTGATTTACAAAACAGTGAATTAATGACAAGTTTTGTAAAAAATTTAGAAAGCAGATATGAAGTGCAATCAACACAAAATACAAAGGAAAAGTAATTGAGTAATACTCTTTTAGCAATTGATATTGGATCTACTAATATAGTTTCAGTCGTTGCGCAAAATGATTTAAATGGTAATATTAATATTTTAGGTATGGGTATTGAATCAAGTGACGGTATCAATAAAGGACTCATTACAAATATTGAAGTTGCTTCAACTGCAATAAATAATGTTGTCCAAAATGCAAAAAGAAGTACTCAAAGTAATATTGATACAACCTTGGTTTCGATTTCAGGTGCGTGTACAAAAGGTATTAGAAGTGCAGGAAGTGTTAATGTTCCTAATGGTTTAATTACAGAGAATGAAATTAATCAGGTTCTTCAAATGGCTTTATACAATGCAACTATTGTTCCTGAATATGATGTAATACATGTTTTGCCTATTTATTTTAAAGTTGATGATTCTCAATCAATTGATAATCCATTAAATATGAATGGGGCCAGACTTGAAGTTTCTGTTTATATAGTAACGGCTAAAAAAACAGTATTAACAAATATTAAAAGTGCCATTAAAACTTCAGGTTTAGAAGTGTCAAATTTTGTGTTAAATGGTTATTCTTCTGCAATCTCTGTTTTAGATGCTGAACAAAAAAGATTTGGTACAGGGGTCATTGATATTGGTGGCAGTACAACTGATTTTGTCTGCTTTAAGGGTAAATCAATTTTGTATAATGATTTTGTTCCTGTTGGATCTTCGAATATCACAAATGACCTTTCTGTGATGCTTCATACTCCTCCTAATGCAGCAGAAATGTTAAAAATAAAATATGGTAATTTACTGAATTCATACAGAAATGATGATTTAGCAATAAAAAAAGTTAAAATACCTATCATTGGTGATGAACAAAATACAAAAGAAATGGACTTGGATTCTGTTCAAACAATTATTCATGCACGTGTTGAAGAAACACTTATTTTTATAAAAGATAAAATAATCAGTAGTGGTATTTCTGATCACATGGGTGCAGGTCTTGTAATTACAGGTGGCATGAGTCAACTCATTGGTATAAAAGAACTGGCATCTAAAGTATTTGATGATATCCCCATTAAAGTTGCAAATCCAGTTAATATTAAAAATGGGTATGTGAATTTTGAAGACCCTACAATGTCAACAATAGTGGGTTTACTTTTATATGGATTGGATACCAATGCAAGTTTTGAGTTGGATTCAAATAAAAAATTAAGAAAAAGAGTTAAAAAAACAGTTGAACAGCCCAAAATTGTAAAAACAATTGACAAACAAACGCAAGAAAATATCCCTGAAACACAAACAACTCCTTTGTCTATAATTCCAAAGAACAATAAGAAAAAAGGTGTGTCTAAATTTTGGAACAAAGTATCGGAGTGGTTTTAATGGAAAATAATTTATTTAAAGTTGATGATATAGAAATAAAAATGCCCAACCAAGTCTTATCTGATAATGTCGCAAAAATTTCAGTTATTGGAGTTGGTGGTGGCGGTTGTAATATGATTAATCATATGATTAACGAAGGCAGTCATAAGATTGATTTAATTGCAGCAAATACTGATTTGCAAGTTTTACATATCTCAAAAGCTCCAAAGAAAATTCAATTAGGACTTAAGCTTACCAAAGGTTTAGGTGCTGGTATGAAACCAGAAGTAGGTCGAGATGCTGCTGTTGAGAGTTATGATGATATAAAAAAATCTCTTGAAGGTGCAGATATTGTATTTATCGCTGCTGGTCTTGGTGGTGGTACAGGAACAGGAGCTGCAGCTATTATTGCCAATGCAGCTAAAGATGTTGGTGCCTTAACCGTTTCAGTTGTTACAAAACCTTTTACTTGGGAAGGTAAAAAAAGAGCAGGGTTAGCAAACCTTGGTCTTGAAGAACTTAAAAAAGTCAGTGATTCTATTATTGTTATTCCAAATGACAGACTTCTTGAAATAATTGATGAAAGCATTGGGATGAAAGATGCTTTTAAAATTATTGATAATATTTTATTTCAAGCAGTAAATGGTATGAGTGAAGTTATCTTAAATCCAGGAAACTCAGATATTAATACTGACTTTGCAGATGTTAAAACAATAATGCAACATCGTGGTATGGCTTTAATGGGTATTGGTAAAGCAAAAGGTGAAGATGCAGCTCAAAGAGCCTTAGAAGATGCTATAGAGTCTCCTTTATTGGATAAAGTATCTCTTGGTGGTGCAAAAGGTATTCTGATTCATTTTAATATTCATCCACAAGTCTCACTCTTTACAATAAACAATGTCATGGGAACAATACATGATACCATTGATAATAATGCTGAAGTAATCTTTGGAACAACTTCTGATGATACACTGGAAAAAGATGAAGTGAAAATTACAATAGTTGCCACTGGTTTTGAGTCAAAGCAAGAAGTTAAAAATTTTGAATCAGATTCTAATAATTCAAATGAAAATGTCAATCAACCACTTTCACCTGATGATGAAAATTATTTAGATCTTCCTCCCTTAATGAGAAATTACGTCGTTAAATATCAGTTATAAATACAGAGTAGTAATCTAATTACTGCTCTTCAATGACAACTATTTCATAAGAACTTTTTTTAATAACCAAAGCTTTTGAAGAGGGAACAACCCCAAAATCGTCAATATCTCGGATTCTATTTTTATAATTTTCTATATCTACTTCAAGTTCTTCAATTTTTTTATTCAGTTTTAAAATAATATCAACTCCTGCTAGATTTACACCTAACTCTCTTGTTAATGTTAATACTGTTTTAATATGATCTATGTCTTTTTGAGAATATAACCGTATTTTACCATTTGTTCTAGAGGGCTTGATTAAACCCTCTCTTTCATATTGTCGCAGAGTTTGAGGATGGATATTAAGTATTTGTGCCACAGCACTTATTAAATACACAGGTTCTATATAACTGTTACTTTCATCCATACTTTACTCCTTAAATTGTTGGTAGTTTTTCTTCCATCATCGTAACTAAACCTTCATCCAGCTCTTCAAGTTTTGGAAGTATAATATTTGCTTTTAAATACAAATCGCCTTTTTCTCCAGCTTTTTTATTTAAAACCCCTAACTCTTTTACTCTAAACTTTTGATTTTGTTTTGTATTTGTAGGAACCTTGAGTGTTATATCTTTATGGATGGTTTTAATCTCTACTTTACCACCAAAGAGTGCTGTTTTTAATGGTACTTCAAAAGATTTTGTTAACGTAAACTCATCTCTTTCATATTCAATGCTGTCAGATATATTTATTTTAATAATCAAATCACCTCTTGGATGACCTTGCATTGATTTACCTTTGCCTTTTGCACGTATTTTTTGACCATCCTTAATGCCTTCGGGTATTTTTATGTCAAAGCTGTCATTGTTTAAAGAGATGTGTTGTTTTCCCCCTAAAATGGCAGTATCGAAAGAAACAGTAATTTGTGCTTGTACATCTAAATCTGGTTGTTCAAATCCACCAAATCCACCTTGGTTAAAACCTCCGCCAAAGCCTTGGTTTCCAAAACCTCCGCCTCCACCAAACATGTTTCGTAAAACTTCATCTAAATCAACTCCAGCTCCACCTTGCCCTTGGGCAAAATCATGGAAATTTTGTCCACCAAACATAGAATCACCATATTGATCATATTGACTTTTTTTACTTGCATCACTTAATACTTCATATGCAGCATTGATCTCTTTAAATTTTTCTTCGGCATCTTTGTCTTTATTTACATCGGGATGATATTTTCTTGCTAGTTTTCTATAAGATTTTTTTATTTCAGCAGCTGTTGCGTTGTCATTTACTTCTAAAGTTTCGTACAAACTTTTAGCCATATTTTCTCCATTAATCGTCATTTATATACTAGAGATTATATCGTAAAGTTGAGTCTAAGTCAATCAAGGTTGGGAATCAGATAAGCAAAAAGCTGTAGTTATTGCTATTTTGTATTATAAAGATATTTTTATTATAAATCTTGCTCCTGAATATTCTTCATTATTGTATTCATATGTTTCATTGTGTACTTCTATGTGTCCTTTGATACTTTGCGTTATTATTTGTTGTGTCATATAAAGTCCCAAGCCAGTTCCCAAACTTTTATGTTTTGTTGTAAAGTAAGGTTCAAATATTTTATTAATAATATCGTTGGATATTCCACCTGCATTGTCCTTTATCTCAATGACTGCATGATTATTAGCAAGATAAGTATTTATAAAAACATATTTATTATCCATGTCTTTATTCAAGAAGGCATCTTTTGTATTGGACAGAATATTTATGATTGCTTGAGATAATTCATTATCGAAACTAAATAATTCTATGGTTGAGTCATGGGTTTCTATGACTTCAATAAAAGAAGTTTTTAACATACCATCCAAAATTGATAAGTCTTTTTTTATGTTGGTTTTTAAATTAAATTTTGTTTTTTCTTTATCTCCTTGCAAAAACTCTTTAAAATCATCAATTGTTTGAGATAAGTACTTGGAACTATTTAGTATACCATCTAGTGACTCATTTAGTTCTTGTTCTTTTAAAGAACCAATTTCATTAAGAATTTTAATGCCACTTGCTGCACTACTAATTGTTGCTAGTGGTTGTCTCCATTGATGTGCAATATTTCCAATCATCTCACCCATAGCTGCAAGTTTTGTTTGTTCTGCTAATAGTTTGTCTTTTGATCTTAATTCACTTAAA
>ENA-ORXI01000560-ORXI01000560.1-sediment-metagenome-genome-assembly--contig:-NODE-560-length-31114-cov-3.707639_pt1 | contig 31114 bp, 34 predicted proteins | sample MGYA00237861_ERZ511468 | MGnify/ENA primary metagenome ERZ511468 (study PRJEB26299, sample SAMN06266213) | sediment metagenome | isolation source: Hudson Canyon methane seep mesocosm | place: USA:Hudson... | reverse complement strand
TGGTGAAGTGGTATCGACAGTTGCATCAAGTGCGTTTTTTATTAAGTTATTAAAAACTTGTCTAAGTTTTTGCTCATCAGCCTGAACGACACACTCTTCAGAATGAAAACTTAGTTTAAATATTTTTTTATTGTCTTTTTTTGAATACAGGCTTACAGACTCTTTGATTACATTTATGATATTAAAGCTTTCTATTGTTAATGTCGGTTCTTCAGCAAACTCACCAAATGCATTTACCATTCCCCTTAAAACCTTAACCTGATTTACTATGGTTTCTGTTGAGTGTGTGATGAAATCTAAGTCCTCACCTTTAAATACTGAAGAATATCTTTTTTTGATTCGCTCGGCCGAGAGTTGAATTGGGGTTAAAGGGTTATTAATTTCATGTGCCATTCTTTTAGCAACATCACTCCAAGCAGCTTCTTTCTGAGCTTGAATAAAAGACTGAACAAGGGTTGTGATTTCATCTGCTTCATTTTTAGCTTCGGGTAGTCTAATTTTATTTTTAGCTGCTCCTGTTTGTTTCTCAAGTGCTTCTATAGGTTTTACTAATCTTTCTGCAAACTCTATAGACCCATAAATTGCTAATAATAAGGCCAACAAAACAACAATAGCTAAAGTTAAAATATAGCTATATTGGATTGGGGTTTTCATAAAGCTTAGGGTTCCATATCGAGCATATGTTTCTTCAACAGAGTCAGCCATCATGCTTAACTTTGGGTCAACACTGAAGAATGCCTGCAAATACAGTGGCTTTTGGTTTGAGGAAAAACTTAACACCGGGACCAAAACACGAATAAGATAAGAACCATTAGGGGTTGAGTCTAAGCTAGTCCAGGACTGCTTAAGATTAGCCTGCTCAATCTCTAGGCGTGTTGGCATCCTTGGGTTAAGCCGATTAATTTGACTAGAACTAGAGGACAAAACTAGGAGGTCTGAGTCTAAAACAACCAACTGTTCTGCGTTGGATGTTTTAACCAATTGTTGTAGTTGTTGGTCAATGCTCTCTATGCCTGTTAACCCTAGAGCTATATTTGAGGTTTCAAACAACCCTTGCTGTATTTTCTCATCAAGAGCAGATCTTCCAAGCATTAATGCGTTATTTAGCCCTTGCTCCACATCTGCATCAGACCAAACACTGATTCCTTTATTCATAAAACTAATAGCAAAAAAGAAAATAACAATCGCTGGAACAATTGCCAAACCTCCAAATGCTAAAGCCATTCTTAAACGAAGCTTTGCCCCTAATTTATTTTGCTTATAGTCCACAAAAAGTTTTTTAGCGCTCAAAGACACAAAAAAAAGAAAGACTATAAAGGAAATAATATTAACCGCTATTAATGGGAATTGTATTTTGTTGAGCTCGTTGGGGTTGTCTGCTGAAAACATAAGCGCCAACAATGAGCTGGTACTTAAAAAAATAAGAGAAAATATTATTTTCTTGGTTGTTCTAGGGTTTAGTTGAATAATTGCCATTGTATTTGCTCTAAATCAGAATCAAGACTCTCCCTCCAAAAAGAAATTGTTTTCATCCATTGAGATACGTCTCTTGCTCTAAGGTTAGGGTTTAAAAATACTCTGTAGTTTGCCTCGAGAGACAACAATGAGTCATCAACCAAAGGTAGTTTTTTGATTTTACTTAAATAACCACTTACCTCCTTAATTGTCGACATTGAGACTTGCCAGCCGGTATTGTTATTAGTCACTGAGTAACGTCTTGTAAAAGCATTAAATTCAATTGTATAAGTTTGTGTTAATGCTCCAATAGTTCTGTCTGGCCGCCAGTTTCTAACATTTATAATTTGGAATCTTAGCTCTAAATTAAATACTATGCCGGACTCTAAAGCTTTTATTTGCTCTTTTTCAAAACTTAAAGGCAACTCAATATCGCTATAATAAACCCCTGCATCAAGATAAGAAGATCCTTTGCCAGCTTCTGCGTTTACCGTCATTGATAAACTAAAAAAAAGGTTGGCTACCAGAAAAATAGATCTTATTTTAATGCTATTCATAACTAGTTGAGCGTTTTATTTAAAATGTTAAACCCTTTTCCAAAATCCCCTCCACTTATGGCTTTTTTGCCTTCTAATTGGATTGTTTTTATTAACAAATTACCCTTGCCTGTTGAAACCACTATGCCGTTATCATTACAATCAAGCACAACACCGGGTTCGTTATGGGTGTTTGTTTCTGCAGACACCTCGGCTTCCCAAACTCTTATGTAACGACCATCAATGTAAGTGAATGCTACAGGCCATGGATTATAGGCCCTTATTTGTTGGTCAATACTCTCTGCTCTTTTTTGCCAACTAATTTTACCGTCCTGTTTTATGATCTTCTCAGAAATTGTTGCTTTATCATGATTTTGGTCTTTAGCTTTTAATGTACCCTCCAATATTTTTTCTAATGATGTTGTCAATATATTGGCTGCTAATAGCGAGAGTTTTTCAGTCAGGTTTTCTGAGTTATCTTTTTTATCAATTTGTAACTCTTTTGAAATAAACACAGGGCCTTCATCTAAAGATGGTGTCATTCTCATAATTGAGACGCCTGTTGTTTTATCCCCATTTAATATTGCAGACTGGATTGGTGAGGCGCCTCTCCATAAAGGCAGTAATGATGGGTGAATGTTTAAAACATCATGACTAAATAAATTAAGGATTTTTTTTGGGATTGTTTGCCCATAAGAAACAGTTAGTAGAACATTGGGCGATAAACCTGCAATATCTTGCTCAACACTTTGCTCTTTGAGTGACTCATAAGAAAAAACCTCTAAACCCATATCAAGGGCTGTTCCCATAAGCGGGTTAGCCTTATGTTCCAAACCCCTGCCTTGCTGCTTTTTTGGTTGTGTTAAAACACTAACTGATTTGAAGCCAAGTTCCAGAATTGCTTCAAGCGGGCGCAATGAAAACAAAGAAGAGCCAGCAAAGATAATGTTTTGTTGAGACATCATTGCTGTAGCTCCACCCTAAACAATGCTTACTGTAGTCCCTTGTGGGCTTTGGTTGTTTGATCGTTTTTTTTGTTTTGCAATTTGTTTTCTTAGTCTCTGTAGTTTAATGCTTGGTATATAGTCAATGAAAAGTTTCCCGTCTAAATGATCAATTTCATGTTGGATGCAAATTGATAGTAAATCGTCTGCCTCTATATTAATTTCCGATCCATCAAGATTTTGGGCCAATAAGCTAATTGTCTCATGTCTCTTAACTGTGGTCCGAATCTCAGGCACAGAAAGGCACCCTTCATTACTTTCTACATTGCCTTTGAATGAGCTTAGTTTTGGGTTAACAAAGATTAAAGGGCTGTTCCTATCTTCACTAATGTCTATAACAATCATTCTAATTGGATGGTTAATCTGTGGGGCAGCTAGCCCAATTCCTTTAGACTCATACATAACCCTCAACATACTTTCCGATAAAGTTGTTAGTCCTGCATCAAACCTCTCTACGGGTTTAGATATCTTTCTTAACCTTTCATCTGGAAACTGTAACAACTCAAAATCTTGTTCCATTTGCTCTATCCTCAATTTTAAAGTAACAAAAAACGGGAGAAATATAATATCATGATGTTGTTGTTTTTTTGCAAAACATCTGTTTGGAGCATTGCTTTTATTTGAAGAAAAAAGAATTTGACCTTGGTGATCTTTTCATACATCCTCAAACTATAAACTACTTTCTATCAAATGAATCAAAACCTGAAAGAAGACTTCCTAGACGTGCTGCTTTATCTTTTTGAGTACTACTCAGAAGATCCAGTGAGGGAAACAGGAAGCAATTTTGAGATAAAAAAGCACCTTAAGGGTGCTGGCTTTGAAGATGATGTTATCAATCATGCAATGGACTGGGTAGCAATTTTTAAGGGCCCTACTGATAGCGCTGAGATCACAATCCCTCAGTCATTATCCGTTAGAATTTTTTCAAATGAGGAAAAATCTTTGTTGGATGATGAGTGTCAAAATTACATTATCAGGTTAGAAAAATTTGGCTTGTTAACCCCTCAAAAAAGAGAATTATTAATTGATAAACTGACCTCAATAGGGTTTGAACCAATGGATATTGAGGTTGTTAAGGCGCTTAGTATTTTAATGTTGTTCCAAGAGCCTTCTGTCGAGGTTAAGCTCCATGCGTATGATGGAGATGACATGTTTGATAAACCAAAAACATTGAATTAATAAATCTTTTGTATTTATAATCACAGCCTCGTGGACTAGTTCCACTATTAGAAACAATTATTTTTATGAATAAACTCGTCATAGTTGAATCGCCAGCAAAGGCAAAAACAATTGAGAAGTATTTGGGCGAAGGTTACCAAGTATTGCCAACCATTGGTCACATCAGGGAGCTTCCTAAAAAAGATGCTATAGACCCCCTCAATGACTATGCTATGAACTATATTATTAGCCCAGGTAAAGAGGCTGCTGTAAAAAAAATTAAATCCTGCGCAAAAAATTGTGAAGAAATTATTTTGGCAACTGACCCTGATAGAGAGGGAGAGGCAATAGCTTGGCATGTGGCTGACATACTAACATCAGGTAAAAACTCTCCCGCAAACAATAAAAAAATAAGTCGTGCTGTTTTTTATGAAATAAGCAAAGAAGCTGTTAACAATGCTATTTCTAACCCTGGTGAGATTGCTATGGATCTTGTTTTATCACAAGAAACAAGAAGAGCTCTGGATAGACATTTTGGGTTTACGCTGTCTCCACTATTATGGAGGCTCTTTCCAAGCAATAACCATTCAGCTGGTCGCGTACAAAGCCCCGCTCTTAGAATGATTGTTGAAAGAGAAGGAGAAATAGAGGCTTTTGTTCCTCAAGAATACTGGACTATTTCTGCGGAGCTAATGGCTGCCACTATATTTACTGCAAAATTATCCAAACTTAATGGTGAGCCTTTAAAGAAATTTACTTTGTCTTCACAGTCAATGGTGGAAGAAATAACAAAAAAAATAGAATCAGCTTCAACTGAAGGTCTTTTAACAAACAGCATTGAAAAAAAGAAGATTAAGCGCTCACCTAAGTCACCACTAAGAACCTCTGTCTTACAACAACAAGCCTCTAATAAATTTGGACTTACCCCCAAGAGAACAATGCAAATAGCTCAATCTTTGTATGCAAGAGAAGGTGGCGGGCTAATCACCTACATAAGAACAGATTCAATAGAAATAGATGAAGGAAAGCTTCCAAGCATCAGAAAAAAAGTTGTGAGCCTGTATGGCGAAGAATACTTAGAAAGCAGAAAGTTTAAAAACAAAAAAGAGTCAAAAAATATCCAGGAAGCACACGGGGCTATTACCCCTGTTGATATCAGCGTGCTGCCTAGTGACACAAAAAAACTATTAAATGATGATGAGCAAAAAATATACCGTTTAATTTGGGAGCGCACCATTGCTTCCCAAATGAAAGATGCTGTGTTTGAAAGAACCTCTGTTGAGTTTGTTCCTAAAAAAGACAGAAGTTTGGCTACTTTTTTATTTTCAGACCAGCAACTTATTTTTCCTGGCTACCTTTCAGCAACTAATGAAGAGGTTACAGACAACCCACCACCAAACATAAAAGAAGAAAGCTTGGTTGATTTAAAAAATATCAATAAAGATCAGCATTTTACAGATCCCCCACCAAGATATAACGATGCCAGCATGATCAAAACATTAGAAGAAAAAGGTATAGGCCGACCCTCAACTTATGCTGATATTTTGTCTAAACTGACTGATAGATCATATATTTTACTTAAACAAAAGAGATATGAGCCCTCTGATATGGGGCGGTTGGTGAGTAATTTTTTAAATAGAAGTTTTTGTGATTATGTGAGTGATGCGTTTACATCACAGATGGAAAGCAACTTGGACGCTATTTCCAATGGACAAAAAACAAAAAAAGCGGTTCTTGATGAGTTTTGGGAACCCTTAATCAATGGGGTCTCAGTAGTAAGCGAAACCATCACCAGAAAAGATGTGAACCCACAACGTTATTTAGGAGACCACCCAGAGTTAGTTAGGCCGATTTTTGCAAGAATGACAAAAAATGGGCCGGCGGTTCAAATGGGGGACATGGATAGTGGAGAAAAGCTTGAGTGGGCTGCTTTAAAAGAAGGGCAATCATTGTTTGTTGTTAACCTTGAAGACGCGTGTGAGTTATTTAAAAAACCTGAAGATAATGTTTTAGGTTATCACCCTGATACCAATGAGCCTGTTATCGCAAGATTAGCCCGGTATGGTCCCACAATACAATTGGGCAGTAAAGAAGACGGGAATAAACCAAGGTATGTAGGGCTTCTACCCTCTGAATCACTTGAAGACATAACTCTAGACAGGGCTTTGCAGTATCTTGATTTACCTAGAGAAGTTGGTAAAGACCCTGAGTCAGGAGAAAGCATTCTAGCAACCATAGGCCCTTATGGCCCCTACCTAAAAAAAGGCTCAAAAAACTTCAAGGTTAGAAAGGGTGCGGACCCATTTACTATTGATATAGAGGAGGCCCTTAACTCTATTGCAAACACCAAGGGCTCTGGAGCAATCAAAATCTTTGAAGGCTCTGGTATAAAAATTGTTGACGGAAGGTGGGGCCCTTATATCACTAATGGCAAAAAAAATGCCTCTGTACCCAAAGATAAAGACCCAGAAAGCCTAGAGTTAAGTGATTGTTTGTCGCTACTAGAAAAAGCGCCTGCTAAAAAAAGGAGGGCCAAAAAATCCAAGACCACAAAGAATTAAGGTCTATACTTCTTGATGGTGGAATAATCGCTTACCCAACTGAATCAGTTTACGGCTTGGGCTGTGACCCAAAAAATGAGCAAGCTGTAAATAAATTATTGAAAATTAAAAATCGTTCAGTAGATATGGGTTTAATTTTATTAGGCTCTAACACAAAAGGGATAGATGGCTGGTTAAATATATCAAACCATCAAAAGAAAACCCTTTTAACACCAACAGAAAAACCAACAACTTATTTAATCCCCATTACTAATGAGGCACCCCCTTGGGTTATCGGCAAACATTCGTCATTAGCGCTGCGCATATCAACAATGCCAATAATACAAACTCTCAATGAAATACTGGGTTGTCCCATTGTGTCCACTAGTGCGAATGCTCATGGAAAACAACCACTCCAAACAAAAAAACAGGTTGAAGGGGAGTTTTTAGAAATGCTGGATTATATAGTGGGAGGCACTTGTGGCACATTTAATAGGCCTTCATCCATTATAGATATAGTAACCGGCAAAGAAATTAGGTCTTAAAAACCGTTATACTAATGGTCTAACCATTCGCAAAAATTATAATGGATCATTACGCAATAATTGGGAACCCTGTAGAGCATAGCCGGTCGCCAAAAATACACCGGTTATTTGCTGAACAACTACAGCATGTATTAGCGTATGAAAAAATAGAAGCCACCGAAAAAACATTTCAAGAAAAGGTTGAAGAATTTTTTACTAAAGGCGGCAAAGGAATAAATATCACTGTTCCCTTTAAGCGTTTAGCTTTTTCAATAAGCGACAAGCTTGGAGTTTGTGCCTCAAGTTGTGGAGCGGTTAACACTTTAAGTTTTTCAGAGGATGGTAGGGTTTATGGTGAAAGCACAGATGGAAATGGTTTAGTTGAGGACCTGAAGAACAACAATATTGCTATTAACAACAAATCTATTTTGATTGTTGGGGCTGGGGGCACTGCACAGAGTATTATCCCGTCTCTGCTCGCAAACAATGTAGGTCAAATTTCCGTAACAAACCGCACCCCAAACAATGCATTTAAATTAAAAGAACAGTATCTACATCTGGCTGAGATTGTTTGTTTGGATGGAGAATCAATCAATAGAAATTTTGATTTAGTCATTAATACTACCTCGGCTCATTTATCAGGAGAATTGCCAGAAATTGAGCCAATTGCAGTAGAAAAAGCTACCTCGTATGATGTTAATTACAGTTATGGTGAAACATTGTTTCAAAGCTGGGCTACAAACCATGGTGCAACAAAGTCCCTTCAGGGTTGGGGGATGTTGGTTGAGCAGGCTGCGGAGTCCTTCCATATTTGGCGAGGTGTCCGCCCAAAAACAAGGGTGGTTATTGATCGCTTATGTTCAGAGCCTGAAAACTAAGGGCTAATCACACCACACATCATACATAATGGAATAATTTGCTGCTTGTTGTGACATAAACCCAGCAGCAGCATAAAGCTCTTGTTCTGCTGCTTTTCGCTCATTTTCTGGTTGGTCTTTAGCATTATTTTTTTCTATTTCTTTAAAAAGATAGTCTGCAATACCCATAACCTCACCAATGCCTTGCTTCATCTCCTCACAATTTGATTCATTTAACAAAGAATCATTGTGTCCTTCAGCCCATGTCATGCTTCCGGGTAATAACAACAAACCAATTAAAATAATTTTTTTCATCTTCCTTCTCCTTATTGGTTATTTTTTTGTTCAAGTAAAACAGAGAAATCATCATAGCCACCAACATGCTTTCCATCAATAATAATTTGTGGAAATGTTTTTGCCCCCGGAAACTTTTCTAAAATAAACCCCATTTCAAAATCTTTGCCTAGCTCTTGATAGCTATAACCAATGCCTTTCTGTTTACATAAAAATTTAGCTTGCTCACAATGGATGCAATCTGGTTTTCCAAAAATTTCTGCGTTCATTTTATTTTTTCAAGAAACAATTCATTTTAATTTCTATTACACTGCACTTATTATATTCCAAAATAAATAATTTAAATTAAATATGAAAATAGCGAGCTGGAACGTTAATGGTATAAGAGCCAGGCTAGATCATGTATCAGACTGGCTGCAAATCAATCAACCCGATGTTTTAACCCTTCAAGAAACTAAAGTAATGGACGAGATGTTTCCACTTGATGCCTTTAAACCCTTGGGCTATCAAGTAAATATTTATGGACAAAAATCTTATAATGGGGTCGCTGTATTGACCAAAAAACCACTAACGGAGATAAAAAAAGGGATAAGTGGATTTAAAGATGATCAGACTAGGGTCATTACTGGCATTTATAACGGCGTCCTGATAATTAATGTTTATGTTCCTAACGGACAATCTGTAGGGTCTGAAAAATTTGACTATAAAATGAGGTGGTTAAAGCACTTTTATGCCTATTTACAAACACTTCTTAAGACCCATCAGAAGATAGTTATATTAGGAGATTTTAATATAGCTCCTGCTGATATAGATGTGCATGATCCTGAGCTATGGAAGAATAAAGTCTTGTGTAGTGAAAATGAAAGAGAGTGGTTAAATCAAATCCTGGGTTTAGGTTTTGTAGATAGTTTTAGGTTGTTTGAACAACAAGAAAGATTGTATAGCTGGTGGGATTATCGAGCTGCGGCCTATAGAAGAAAAATGGGCATGAGAATAGATTTAATTTTGATATCCGAGGCTCTAAAAAAGGGCTGCATGAAGAGCTATATTGATGAAACCCCAAGAGGGCAAGACAAGCCTTCCGATCATGCTCCTGTTCTTATTGAGTTAAGTTAATTTACTTTATGCCCTAGGGGTTAAGGCTTTTTTTATGCCTTGGATGGCGATGTCAGCATGCTCTTTTTTAAATGTAATCGGTGGTCTTAATTTTAATACCTTGTTATCAGGCCCGGTTTGTCCAACCAAAATGCCCTCGTCTAACAACCTCTCTAAGGCCTCTGAAGCTTCATTGTTTGATCTCAGCTCAACTCCAATAAAAAGACCGCTGCCTCTAACATCTTCAATCGTATTTAAGCTGCTTGCTAATTGTTCTAGCCCCTCTTTAAAATAGCTTCCAACTGACTTTGCGTGTTCTATTAATTCATGTTTGTGTATATATTTTATAACCGCTAAGCCCGCAGCAGCTGCAACAGGGTTCCCCCCAAAGGTATTAAAATAGCCATGCTTTTTGTTGAATGTTTGTGCTATCTCATGGGTTGTTATTACCGCAGCTAACGGATGGCCGTTGCCCATAGGTTTACCCAAGGTCACGATATCAGGAACAACATCGTCATGCTGAAACCCCCACATATATTTACCTGTTCTCCCAAACCCTGATTGCACCTCATCTGCAATGGTTAACCCATTGAATGACCTAACTAAGTCATACATATTTTTAAGATAACCCTCTGGCACTGAGAAAATACCGTCGCTGCTGAAAATATTATCTGCGATAAAAGCAGCCGGGGCTTGGCCTTCTTTTTTTAGTTCTTCGGCTACTTTAAAGCTGTCGGATAAGTGTTTTTCTTTATTGTCTAAATACTCTCTTGGCCCACCAACCAGCCCCACCCAATCTTCTCTAAACTCTAAAGAGCAATCCTCTGGGCTCATTTGAAAAACCACTGAGGTGTTGCCATGATAAGCGTTCTTTGTAACTAAACATCCTTTTTGTTGGGTGTAATTTCTAGCTAATTGCAAAGCTAAATCGTTTGCTTCACTGCCGCTACAACAAAAATAGCAAACCTCCAAACTCTTATCCATGGTGGCTGTTAGCTGTTCGGCTAACTGAATAATGCTCTCATGAATGTATCGCGTGTTGGTGTTAAGGGTTGCCGCTTGTTTAGAAATTGCATCGACAACCTCCGGGTTAGAGTGTCCGATATGGGCTACATTATTATAAACATCGAGATACCTTTTGCCATTACTGTCTATCAGCCAAACGTCCTCTCCCTTAACAATATGCAGAGGTTGTTTGTAAAAGAACGAGCTTGCATTACCTAAGTGTTTTTTTCTTCGCTGTCTTAAGTTCATTAAATGTTAAAGTTTATTTTCACTTTCGCTTAAAAACCTTATTAATTGGTTTGCCATTTCTTTGGGTTGTTCTTGATGTGTTTGCCTCAATACATCCCATGTTTTTTCAATAGAGCCTAAAATATACTCTTTGTTTTCAGGGTGTGTTGTTGCTCTCCATTCAGCAATAATTAACCCCATAGCTATGCGATTAACCACCAAACCTGGGAGCAATGCTATTTCATTTTTTGTTAAAGGGTATTCTTTTTGATAGCCCTCTAACAAATAACAAGTTCCGGTTAACAGGTCTTGTTGTGTAACCGTTTGATAAGCGGCCGCCACAGCCAAATCGTTAACCAAAGGGGCAAACACCACATCTCCAAAATCAATCATCCCAGAAACGCTGTCTGAAAAGTCCTGCGTTACCAAAACATTGTCTGGGTTCATGTCGTTATGAATAACTTGGGATCGCAGTTTTTTTAAGGGTTCTTTAATGTGCTCAACAAAATACTCTAAAGACTTTTTAACCAGGTCTTTCTTTTTTTTATCCTTAATAAACTCTATTATTTCAAATAGGTTTTCAGTCTCTTTAACATCCCATAAAAGCCGATGGTTAGAGTTATCGTGTGTAAACCCTTTTAAGCCTTGGCCCAAGAGTCCTAAAAATGAGCCCATATTAAAATATAACACTTTAAAATCTTTTGGTTGCTTGGCGTCGCCCATAGGAATTCCATCAACATAAGAGACCATCCTAATATAGTGCTTACTCTCATTTACCTCCTCTTGACGAATTAGTTTGCTGCTGCTATCAGGGATAACCTTGGGAAGAATTAGGTTGGTGGATAATGCAAGATGTTCCAATGCTTTGTTTTGTAGATCCAAGACACCAAAGGGTTCTTTAGAGTTGGCAACTTTTAAAACAAATTTTTTTTCGTTTTGATCACTGAATAAGAAGTTTTGGTCGCGCTCGCTCGCTAAGGGCTTTATAAAGGTGGGTTCACTGAACCAAGCTGATGAAAATAACTCTGCTTGCTTATTGGTTAATTGTGGGGCTGGGTGCTCTAAGACAGGGTATGAAAAGGGTTGTTTAGTCATTGTTTTGCCAAATTGTTTCAATCCAAGACTTTATAATTAAAGCTTCTTGCCAACGATCTGATAACTCTAGCTGTGTTGCATCCGTAATAGCGTATCCAGGAGGTCCTAACTCACATAAAAAATACAGTGTTTTATTTTCCCCGTTTCTCTCTCTCCATTTTTGGATACCCTCTGCCCACCATTTTTTAAAAATATCTACCCAAACTTGGTGTTGTGGGAAGTTAAGCTGTATTTGTATTTGTTCGCGGCTAGCTACCCTGCCTTGAAAACAATCTGAACGCTCTAATATGGTGGTAATATATTGTTGGTCTGACTTGCTGATTGGAGTCCACATTTCCCTATCAACCACAAAGTGGGATAAGTCTGCACACAATCTCATCTCTGGAACCGCATCAATTAATTGGAGCGTGTAGTATAGGTCATTCAGCAGGCTGTCCCTATGTGTCTCAAATAGAATCTTTATATTGGCTTTGTCTGCCTCTTCCATCCATGTATAAACTAATGGCACAGCGTCCTTGTAATCTATCGGCATTACCCCCCCAATAATATTGACAAAACAAGCATCAAACTCTTTGGCTAGATTTAAAATAGGTCCGAGATCCCCCACCTTATATGGAAATGCATTAACCATGCACCCCAAATTGTTCTCAATAAAATGGTGTTTTTTTGCCTGGAAGGCTTTTATTTCGTGGGCGGCTAAATCAATCGTGGCGCCACTAAAGCCAGCCTTCTTTATTTTCTTAAAGTTATGTTCGTCGCTAGGTTCTTTTTTTGTTGGGTGCCGTTGCTCCATTGCCCAAAGAGATTGATACACTTTTAATTGTTGCACGCCGCTTACTCCAAAAACTTTAATAGGCCTGCTGATTTGAGGATATCATTGAGCTCGGTTTTATCTGGGATGGCTGTATATTCTTCTAACAATGCTGAAAATGATTTGGTGTGATATTTTTGGACTGAGGTCACTTTATGCTCAAAAACATTGCCATTAATAGTTATAGACAAGCTGTCCTCCCCGTTCTGTATGGCTTCGTTGTTAGCGCTTAACCATGGCATGAAGACTTGGGCCATTTCTGTGATTAATATTGGCATTATTGTATTTTCCAAGCTGCTCCATTGTTCAAAATCTCCTTCGTTTTTAGGGTTCAACATGCGGTCTATCCATTGTTTTACATTGGGATAACCGCCTTCAATGATTCTTTTTCCACTAACATCGGTCCAGGCGTTATACACCTGTCCCCAAAGACCAAAGTCTGCTAAAGATGGTCTCGCGCCGAAAAGGTATGGCCTGTGGTGTAAGTGTTTATCCAACAACCCCAATAGATTGGTGAGTGACCTCTCAATTTCTCCCTCAGTTATAGGGTTTGACCCTATAACCCAAAGCCTTGTCTTCATTCTTTTTTTAAATATTTTAGCGGCTTGGTTTTTTAATATTTTATGTAAGATTGGGAACCTTTTAGCCCAACCAGGAACAAATAACTCACCAAAGCGCTGGCTCGCAGCGTTTTGATCTGCTTTGTATCGCCAACGGTAATGAAACATTGGTTTCACAACCCATTCGTCAGCATACTCTTCAAAAAATCTGCTGATAAAGGCTGTGTGTATTTCGCTTGGGATTATGCTGTTTTGGGGAAATTTTTCTTCTAAAGATTGTATGATTGGCGTTGAGTCCTGGAGCACCTCTCCCTCGGGGGTTAGCACCAAAGGGATAACCTGAATTTTTGCGAGTTTATTAAACTCTTTTTGTGTTTGTTGGTTTCTTATAATCCATTGATGAGGGATTTCCTTGTAGCGAAAATAAGACCTCACCTTAACAGAGTAAGGTGACAGCTCAGCACCATATATTAAATAGTCTTGGGTCATAATTCGCTTTTGTTTTTATAAAGAGTACTCATTAACCCAAAAACCACCGGCGTTAATTTTGTTTCGCTCATTTGCTTGTCTTTAAAATAACTGTTCCACACCACCACATAGTCCTCAGTAGGGTTTACTATTAACCCTTGTCCAGCCCAACCTCCTTTATAAATATTGCCATTCTCAAAAACCATATCCCACTGATCTATATTGTGTTTAAGCCCAGGAATGAAGCTAGGGGTGCCTGGTTTTGTTATAAGGGATGGCCGTCCTGAGTAGAGCAATTTATTAATGTACTTTTCTGAGATCAGCCGCTTATCTGACACCTTATTAAAACTAGGGGTAAATAATAACCCAAAACGGGCAACATCTTTTGGTCTAGCTAAAAACCCGCCATGCGTGACTGGGACGCCAAACCTGGGTGCAAAAAAAGCAGCGTCTGCCTCGGCACCAATTTTGGTCCAAATCATTTCACTTAGAGCGTCTTGGAACTGAAGCCCTGTTGTTTTTTCAACCAACCACCCAAGAATAAAGGTGTTAACCCCTGAGTAATCAAATTGTTTTCCTTGTTCGGTATACTTACCAACCTTTAGTTTTGCAACAAACTCATAGGGGTTGTCTGGAGACTCTGCGGTCCAAAAACCGTCTCCTATTGCAGAAGAATACACATAGTAACAAGCTTGTTTGTTTTCATACTCCTCAGAACATTTAATGCCTGTTGCCATATCGAGAATATTTTGCACCAAGATCCCTTCAAAATCTGAGCCTTTTAATTCTGGCAAATACAGATCGATTGGGAGCCTTGTGTCAATCTTGCCTTGTTCCTCCAACATCGCCACCAGCGTTGCTGCAAAGACTTTTGCAACTGACCAAAAAACGGGTTTTTCATGGGGCTTCATTCGCGGATAACTCTCATAAACTATTTCACCTTTATGAACAATGATCATTGATATTGCAGTTGAAAGATCGCTGTGCAGAAAACTCTCAAATGCCATCGGTCCTTTAGGTGTTTGTATTTTAGTGTTAGCGATACTTTTAGATATATTTAGAGGCAAGTTTTTTACTGGCCCGTTTCTGTAAACGGTGTTTGTTGGAAAAATTTTATTAAGGTTTTTAAAGTTCCACAACATGTCCTCACCATAAACAGTCCACCATATGTCGTCGGTGGGTAATTTTTTGATCTGCTCTCTTGTGATATCGACTTCCGCGTTAACAGAAATGTCAGCAACACTGTGTTGCATAGAAAGCAGCACTATTATATAAAAACAATATTGAATTTTTTTGTTAAGCATGTGATTAAACATTATATTTGTTGTGTTGTTTCAGTTCTAAAAAATTTGAAAAAGCACCATGTAGAAAACGCGCTTAACAGGTGCCATATTGCGTGGGGCTGTAACCAAGAATCAGGGTTACACAGCATCTCTGACCACTGATTTAACCAAATAGTAAAGGCGGTTATGTATGACGCCATACCCAAGAAAAACCAAGGGTTATAGGTTCTTTTAATTCTTGGTGCGTGGGACGCAAAAACAGCTGGGAGCCAAAATAAAACCACCCACCAATACTCGGTAGGGTTGGACAGAATTTCACTGGGCAGTGTTCCAAACATTGCTGCAACCACAAAGCCCACTAACCCAGAAACCCACCTAAAAACAGGCGACCAAAAATTAAACAGTGTTTCTGAAATTATCCACAGTCCTATTGATAAACCAAATAAATCTAAACCAATTCCAAGATCATCCCCATACACCCACCTTGTGTACCCATAAAGAACAACGATGGAAAAATAAATCACAAGAAAGCGTTCTGAGCTCCAGCGCCCCATTTCTTTTAGGTTGTAAAGCCAGGGGAAGATGATGTACATAACCATGCTTAAGTTGTCTGCCCACTGCCCCCATTCAGTGTGAGTTCCGTGCATCAACATTGAGCCAGGACCTAAGTAAATGGCAGCCCCAGCATAAAGCATGCTTAATTTATTTAACCCACTGAATGTGTTTTGTTGTTGGTTGATTGGTCCCGTGCTTAAAACTCTAAACATACAAAGGCCAGCAATCATAAACCCTAGGTTGCTGAGTGCATTTGAGGGCTCTCTAAAGATTCCATCACCAACCCTTTCGCACCACCTAGAAATATCTCCGGCTGATAATCCAGGCTCAAATGACAAAATCAGTCCGCTTGAAGCCAATATGAAATAGGCCAGCAAAAACAAAGTGCTTAAAATAATGGCTATTGGGAAAGCTTTATTCATTTTTACTCACCTTTACTATAAAGGCTTGGGGGTTTATTGGTGCGTTCGATTGCCATCAAAAACACAAACAAAGTACAGCTCGTCTTCGGAGTCATTAACAACTCTATGGAATTTGCCGTCCTCTATTAAAACAACATCTCCTTGCTTGACTGCAAAATCTTCATTGATGGTGACGTTGTCGGCATCTTGTGTTCCAAGGAGCATTCTACCCATACCTTTAACAAAAATATAAACCTCTTCCTGTCCCGCATGGAAGTGTCCTGTGGTTTGTTTTCCTGGGTTTAGGTTGGTGCTGCTCACTACCAGATTCTTTAAATCTGTGTTGTCTTTTACAACATAGCGGTCATCTTCTTTAACTAAAGCGCCACCTACGTCGTTGATATTAATTTTCATGTTTCTCCTTTTCTTCTTTGGTTTCTTCTAAAAACAAATGCTGTATATATTTTACATGATCATTAACATGTTGATAAACAACTAAACCCTATGTCTATAATAATTCCATAAAAACAAAGAAGAAGACAACCAATGATAACAGGGTCAATAAATGACTAACAAATTCTCGCTCAAAGATATTCTAAGGTTTATTGTTCCATCAACCCTTGGGGTGTTGATATTTTTAACCCCTATGTTTGTTGATGGAAGGCCGACAATTGGCATGGGTATTATTTTTGAGTTACTAAGGGGTGTGACTCAAGACTACCTTCCTGGCTTTGTAACAGTGCTTTTGTTTGTGTCCTGTTGTTGCTCAACTTATTTCAGTTTATCTAAAAAGAAACACCACCAGAGGCCAACGAATCAAATAGAGCAAATATTCACCACAACTATTTCATGGTTGATTATAAGAATATTGGGTAGTGTTTTTGCCGGTTTAGTTTTCTTTAGTGTTGGGCCCGACTGGATCATAAGCCCCTCAACAGGTGGTACTGTGTTGTTTCAATTGGCAAGTACTTTAGCTGTGTTTTTTTTAGTTGCGTGTCTCTTGTTACCATTTCTTATTGATTATGGGGTTGCTGAGTTTGTGGGAACCCTGTTAGAAAAACCATTCTTATGGGCCTTTAGGCTCCCTGGGCGTGCCAGTATTGATACTTTGGCCTCATGGCTTGGAAGCAGTTCTGTTGGGGTTTTGATTACTATTCAACAACATGAAAAAGGGTGCTATAGCGGTCGGGAAGCAGCGGTGATTGCAACTAACTTTTCTGTCGCCTCAATAGCTTTTTGTTTTTTGGTGGCAACAGTAATTGAAATTGATCACCGTTTTTTTGAGTTTTATCTTTCGATTCTTTTTTCTGGGTTGGTCGCTGCCTTGATTCTTCCTAGGATTTGGCCGCTAGCTAAAAAAGAAGACGTTTATTTGGTTGAGCAAGCTACTGTTGAGGGTAGGCCTGGAGCTGATGTCGGTGTTTTAGGTTGGGCGTTTACACAGGGGATAGAAAAGGCTAAAACAGCACCAAACTTAAAGTTATTATTAAAAAATTCACTTATTAATGTTTTGGATATATGGTTTTCTCTGCTGCCCTCAGTTGTGGCTATTGGAACCATAGTTTTAGCGTTGGCTGAGTTTACCCCTTTGTTTTCAATCCTAACAAAGCCAATGGTTCCTATTCTTGAGTTGATGCAAATACCCGAAGCACCAGCTGCTGCCCCTACATTTCTAGTGGGTTTTGCAGACATGTACTTACCAGCAGTTATCGGAAAAAACATTGAAAGCGAAATGACTCGGTTCATCATTGGCTGTGTTTCTATTACTCAAATAATTTATATGACCGAGATTGGGACACTAATACTTAAATCAAACATTCCTTTAAAAGTTGGAGAGTTGCTTGTAATTTTCTTGCTTAGAACTTTAATTACCCTACCAATAATTACAGCTATAGCTCACTTCATCTATCGTTAATAAAGTGAAAACACTATATATTAATGGCTATTATTTAAACCGCATGGGGGCTTAATGAGAGTTGTTTTTTTAGTTGCTGCAATTGTAATGGTTGGTGGCCTTGGTTCTACAGAGGTTAATGACAGTAGACCTCCTGGTATAAATGGGGAAACATGGCAGTTTGGGCCACACAATAGATGGGCCTATACGCATATTCGCGAAATACTGCCTACCAAAGATATTTTAAATGATTCCAGTTTTGTGCAACCAATTCCTGGGTTGAAAGACGCTAAAAAAGACTTGTCCATTAAATTCAACGGTCAAACAACCCGACTCTCTGCTGTTATGAGAGATCAATTTATTGATGGCATTCTTGTTATAAAAAACGGCACCGCAATAGCAGAGCTTTATGATGGCACCCTAACCCCAAACCATACCCACTTAATGTGGTCTGTCAGCAAAACAATCACTGGATTAATAGCTGCTACGGTTGAAGCTGATGGCTTGATTGATCTTAATAAAACTGTTTCAAATTATGTTCCAGAGCTCTCGAAAAGTGGGTGGGGTGAAAACACACTAAGAGAGTTATTAGATATGCGTGACTCTTCCAATTGGGTTGAAGACTATGACTCTCCAGAAAGCACTGTAAGAAGACAGGATTGTGCGGATGGTTTACTCACAGGCCCAATGTGTGTCGATACTGATGTGATTGGTAATTATAAATTCTTACCTGCTGTGGGAACAGATACAACCAGACAAGGTAAGTTTGTTTATAAATCAGGAACGACCGATGTAATGGCATGGGTTTTAGAGGCCGCAACAGGAAAACGCTATGCGGACCTTGTGAGCGAACGCCTTTGGAAGCCGCTTGGTGCTGAACAAAATGCAGGCATTACTGTTGATGTGTCTGGGTTTACCCTTGCGAGTGGAGGGATGTTTACCTCACTTAGAGACGCCGCTCGTATTGGGCAGCTTATTTTAAACAAGGGTAGGGTTGGAAGGGCCCAAGTAATTCCTGAAACATGGATAAATGATGTTTTAACACAACAAGGTGATGGAAAGTTATTGCCTTTAGGGAGTGAAAGCGTTGCTCCATATTATCGGTCATTTATTTGGGGCATTGGAGATGGGAAAGGCACCGTGCTTGCCAGAGGAGTTCATGGACAATTTATTTATATCTCGCCCTCAACAGGTGTTGTTATAGCTATGTATTCAACTTGGCCTAATGCTGATGGTGGCGCTCCAAGAGTGGGTTTTAACAATGCCTTAAAGCTCCTCGAATCGATCAAAAACTCAATCTAATTCAAAAAAGATAATGTAACCTTTACTTCCCTTTAGGGTTATGATAAGTTTGCGTTACATTTTATAGTGTGATGCCTGTCACACATATAAACAAGGAGTAATTATGGAAGGTTATGTCGCGATATTGATGCCGGTATTAATTTTATTAGTTATTTTCTTTTTTGATAATAAAACCAAAAAAGAGAAATATGCCGCAATGGTTGAAATTTCTAAAACCATCAAAGACCCCTCTGGAATTAGAGAAATATTAGAAGACTTAACAGAGAAAAAACGACCTTTAGATTATAGAAGAAGCGGGGTAATAACCTTATTTGTTGGTGTTGGTTTATTTCTTTTTGGTGTAACTTCTATAGATATCCTGAAGGGTGTTGGTCTTCTGGTTGCTGTAATTGGTGTTGGCACAATAGTTGCTGGGTATCTATACCCCAATGACAGTGCTGAAATTACAAAAGCAGTTGAAGATTTTGAAGAAAAATAAACTTGGGCAAACACCACAAAAACCTTCTAAACAACCTTGAAGCACTTAGAAAATCTGCAGGCTTAACTCAACAAGAGCTTTCAGAGAGTGCCGAGGTTTCAAGGAAAAGCATCAACGCAATCGAAAACGGAATTTATGTTCCCTCTACAGTTCTTGCATTGAAAATTGCTAAAACCTTGAATTGCTCTGTTGAAGACTTGTTTAAACTGCCGAGTTTCTGATTCGCCAGTCGAAACTACTCAACCGCCACCGAGTAGCTTTAACTGTCTACAATCTAATTAAATTCATTTTTTCCATCAAAATAAACTATGTTTTTTATTTTGGGTGGTTCTTCTACACATTTTAGATTAATGCTGTATGAGTCGGGATGTGAACGAGGTTGATAAAAACTTTTTATTCCACAACTTTTACAAAATAAATGCTTTGCTTTTTTGGTGCCAAAAGAATATTTAGAAAGTAGTTCATTGCCTTTAATTATTTTGAAGTCATCATGCTCAATAAAAAGGTGCTTATAATCAAGCATTTTGCATATAGAGCAGTTACATTTCCAAACCTCAACAGATTCCTCTGAATAAAATTTGAATTTTATTTCTCCGCAATGACATCCCCCGAGATACTCTTTCATAATTCTTATTTCTCAAATCTAGGCAGTTCTATTTACCCAACCGTGGCTGAAGGTATTAGAGTAGTGATTTATATCCACTGATCATTTGGTGCTGTTAGTTCACTTTCAATATTTCCCGTATTTACTACTCCCTGTGGTTCAATCAACATTATCTTTGCTTCTTTCTTAGCAAAAGGTCGATGCTTTTTACCCCTAGGGACAACTATCATCTCTCCTTCATTAATTTCGATAGTTTCATTTTCAAATTCAATGCTAATTTTTCCTTCTATAACAATAAAAACCTCATCTGTATCATGATGTTGATGCCATATAAAATCGTTTTTTATTTTCACTAATTTAAATTGATAATCATTCATCTCTGCAATAATTTTTGGAGACCATTGCTCATGGAATTTATCAAATTTTGATTTAAAATTAATTTTAGTTGCCAATTGCATTCTCATAAATTGCTATATAAGTCATCATTATAAAGGGCATTAAAAAGATAACGAACAAGCCCAGAATAGGAAAAATGGAAGTTAATTCTGTGGTTATTGTTAGCGCTATCACTACAGCAAAAATTTTCCAGAAACCCAATTGATGCACAAGCTCTCTAGATTTACCTAGTGCTTCTGTTGGAAGCATCTCTTTGTCCACCAATAAATAAAATCCTAGAACCCATGCTGTAATAAGATATAAACCGGGGGCTATTAAAAGCATAAGCCCCAATGCTATTCCTACTACGTAAATAATGGAAAGAAGCAAGGCTTTCCACCACATTCCATTTTCGAAACCCGCCGACAATGAATCTCCGACATCTACTTCCTCGCCCCTGGCAGCTTTTAACAAAAATTTAACAAACCCTACAAAAATAGCAGGCAAAATAAGTATTCCCACAACCGTAATTGCTGCACAAACACACACAACTGCGTAGATTAAAAAATTGAAAAATATTTTCCAATAATTCCTTTTTCCCAACTCAAACCCAATTGAAAAGTACTCTTCAGCTCTTATTTCTTTCATAAATGCTCCTTGTTTAACTCACTGTTTTGTTCTGCTCCACCGTAACAGAGTGTTTTGGAACAGTGCATTACTCTTCTTTGTAATCCTCTTCGAGAATTCCCTTTTGTTTCAAAGTCTTTGTTAATTTTTCCAGACGAACTAATGCTATTACACCGACCATTCCGAAAACAAACCCTATTACTGCTAAACCTTCCATCATTTCTCCTTTTTAAAGCACTGTTCGAAATTACTCCACCGTGACTGATTCAGTTCTAACAGAGAATTAGATTTCTTTCCCTGAAATGCCTTATGAAAACTCATATAAAATCTAATATATTTTTCTTCCATTGCTAGTTCTAAGTGATCTTTTCTGCAGTGCCTATAGAATCATATCGTCTTTTCAATAATAAATATAAATAGTAAGCAATAAATGGTTCAGCGATCACAACTAATCCAATGAGTCCGTTGTCATCAAGTGTATTCAAAAAACCTAGTAAGTTTCCGAGGATTAAATTTGGTATGAATAAACCAACCAAGATTCCACAGTAAATTAGTGTTGCTGCTAATAACCAAGAAGCAAAGTTCAAGAAACACAATGACATAGGTATGAAAATTATGACTTTTCTTAAGGTATCCATAATTTATCCTTTTTAATTCTCTGTTTGAACTTACTCCACCGTGACTGACTTGGCTAAATTTCTTGGTTGGTCTATGTCCGTTCCTTTCAGGATTGCTACATGATAAGCCAAAAGCTGTAGAGGAATGGTGTAAATAATAGGAGCTATGAGCTCAGGTATTTCGGGTAATTCTATAAATTGTGTCACCGTGTCTTCGTGACTTTCATGTGAGTGACCAAAAACATAAAGTTCTCCGCCTCGAGCCTTTACTTCTTGCAGATTGGACTTAACTTTTTCAAGTAAGTCATCATTAGGGGCAACCGCTATAACTGGCATCTCTGAATCTATTAGAGCTATCGGGCCGTGCTTAAGCTCACCTGCCGGATAGGCTTCGGCGTGAATGTAGGAAATTTCTTTCAGCTTCAGGGCTCCTTCCATTGCGATTGGATAATGAATGCCCCTGCCCAAAAATAATGCGTGTTCTTTGTGGTCAAAGGCCTCTGCCATTTTAATAATTAAGGGCTCTAGAGCCATGACTGCATCTAGAGATTCTGGCAGCGCTCTCAGAGATTCATTGATGCTTTTCTCTGCTACTGCAGAAAGGCCGTGACTTCTGCCTAAAGCCAAAGTGAGCATTAATAGGCCTATTAATTGGGTAGTGAAAGCCTTGGTTGAGGCGACTCCTATTTCTGGTCCGGCCTTGGTTAAAAAGACCAAATCAGATTCTCGGGCCAGAGAGCTAGTTGGCACATTGCATATGCCTAGCCTGGCCAAATAACCTGAATCTTTCGAGAACCTTAAGCAAGCTAGTGTGTCGGCTGTCTCGCCTGACTGAGAAATGCTGACGAAAAGGGTGTTTGGTGCCACCACCTTATTTCTATATCTAAATTCACTGGCAACTTCCACACTACAAGGCAATCCAGCAAGTCCTTCAAGCCAATGCCGGGCCACTAATCCTGCATGATAGCTGGTCCCACAAGCAATAATTTGAACGGCTTCTACTTGTTCAAATATTTCCGGAGCTGTGGGTCCAAATATCTCTTGCGGCACTCCATGCTCAGTCAGTTGGGTTTCTAACAAGTTTTTAATTTTTTCTGGTTGTTCAAATATTTCTTTTAACATGAAGTGACGATATTCGCCCTTCTCTATGGTCTCACCTAAAGCCTTCTCTACTACTACCGGCCTCTCTACCTCTTGATCTGTTTCATCCCAAAGTCTTACTTCTTGCGGAGTTATTTCTGCTAAGTCACCTTCTTCTAGAAATATAAATCTATCTGTGTAATCAGATATGGCCAGTTGGTCTGAGGCAATGAGATTTTCTCCGGCCCCCATGCCTAAAACTAATGGGCTTCCTCTTCTGGCTGCAACCACAACCTGAGGTTCCTTAATATGTATTGCCCCCAAGGCATAAGCTCCCTCCAAATCTTTTACTGCCGCTTTCACTGCTTCTGCTAAGGAACCTTTGTCGTCGAGTTTGGCATGAATCAAATGTGCAATTACTTCGGTATCAGTTTCTGACTCAAAACTGTAACCTAGCGCTAAAAGCGTAGTTCTTAACTCTTGGTGGTTCTCAATGATTCCATTATGAACAATATAAACTTCTCCCTTAGAGTGGTGGGGGTGGGCGTTGGCCTCAGTGGGTACTCCGTGGGTAGCCCATCTAGTGTGAGCAATGCCTGTATTACCCCTCGTGGGGTCTTCGTTTATTGCTTGCTGCAATTCAGAGACTTTGCCTGCTCTTTTGATAACTTGGACCTCATTAGAGTCTTTACCAAAAACGGCAAGCCCGGAGGAATCATACCCTCTATACTCCTGTCTCAATAAGCCATTAATCAGCTTATCAGTTACCTGTTCTTCTGAAGCTACTCCAACGATCCCACACATTATTTTTTCCTCTTTATATTAGACTGCCTCGACCTCCCTATGGCAAGACTTCCGGGGGGTACATTTTTAGTTATTACTGAACCCGCTCCTGTGTAAGCCCCCTTTCCAACCTTAACAGGTGCTACTAAGGAAGTGTTAGAGCCTATGAAGGCTTCATCATCTAACTTTGTTTTATGTTTATTTTTCCCATCATAATTACACGTTATGGTCCCTGCCCCTATGTTTACCTTTCTTCCTAAGTTGCTATCGCCCAAATAAGTTAAGTGTTTTGCTTTAGATTCCGTGCCAATCTTTGACCTGTTAGCTTCAACAAAATTTCCTAGCTCTGCATTGCCTTCTATTTCTGTGCCTCCGCGTATCCTAGCAAAGGGGCCTAATTTACAAAGGTCCCCTACGCGTGAATCCTCTATTACTGTACTTGCCTTTAGGGTCACTCCATTCCCTATGACTGAGTCTTTTATGTAGCAATTAGGCCCTATCTTTGTGTTCTTTCCTATTTCTACACAGCCTTCAAAAACATTATTTACATCAATAAAAGACCCCCTGCCTACAGCCAGAGATCCTCTAGAGTCAATTCTGTCTATATCAGCTATATTTACTCCCGAGTTGACTAGCTTTTTTGCTCTTATTCTTTGACAGGCTCTTTCCAAGTCTTGGAGCTCAAGCGGAGTATTTGCTCCCAATGCTTCATCTGGGTCTTCAAGCAAAAGCGGTTGAACTTTTATTCCATGTTTTTTAGACAAACTTACGATATCAGTTAGGTAATACTCCTTGGCAGCGTTGTTGTTTTTTATTTCAGGTAAAAGTTTCTTTATAAGGATTGATTTAATGGCCAATATCCCCGAGTTGACTTCATTTATGCTTTTTTGTTCTTTTGTTGCGTCCTTTTCTTCTATTATTGCCTCTACTTGATTTTTAGCTCCTCTCACAACTCTTCCGTAACCCTTGGGAAGGTCTTTATTGAATGTGAGAATAGCCAAAGATCCTTTTGAAGCATCTCTTATAAGCCTCTTTAAGGTTTTACTTTCTATCAAGGGCACGTCTCCATACAAGACGACTGTCACAGAGCTCGGTCTTAACTGGTTTAGGGCAGCCTTTACCGCATGGGCAGTCCCAAGCTGTTTTCTTTGAGTAACTATTTTTGTATTTCTTTTAAATTGAAGAGAATTTTTTACTTCTTTTGCTTGATTACTCACAACTAAAATGGAGCGAGATTTCTCTATACCTGAGACGGTATCCAGGATGTGTTGAGCCATGGGTTTCCCGCCTATAGGCAATAAAACCTTGGGTGAAGATCCCAACATTCTTTTGCCATTACCGGCAGCTAATACAATAAAATCAGGATTCATCTAAACTTTTTAACTTAAAAGGGACACCCTAGCAAATAAAAGGGCCGTTATTAAACTACTTCTTGCGTAGTTTCTGCAAGGCTTTTAGTCTTGCAGCTGCCTCTGCTAGTCGAGCTGTGGCTAAAGAATAGTCCAACTCAGATTTCTGATCTTCGAGTTCACGTTCTGCTAATTCCTTTGCCCTTTCTGCTTCTGCTGCATCAATATCATCTGCTCTTTCAGCTACATCAGTTAACAAAGTAATCACCCCTGGCTGAACTTCAAGGAATCCGCCCGAAGCAAAAAACACTTCTTCCTCGCCGCCCTCAAGAACCAATTTAACTGGCCCGGGCTTTAAGTTTGTCAGCAAAGGTGCGTGTCTGGGGGTTATAGCTATCTCGCCCGATCCTCCGTCTGCGGTTAGCATTTCAATTTCTCCTGAAAAAAGTTCTCCTTCCGGACTTACTATGTTGCACTGAATTAAAGACATTTATCTACAGCTCTTTGGCTTTCTCCGCCACTTCGTCTATTGCCCCAACATTAAGAAAGGCCTGCTCAGGTAGCTCATCGTAGTCCCCGTTCGCTATTCCTTTAAACCCTCTAATGGTTTCACTTAAAGGAACGTATCTGCCAGGGGTGTTTGTAAAGACTTCCGCTACAAACATCGGTTGTGATAAAAATCTCTCTATTTTTCTAGCTCTAGAAACTATTAATTTATCTTCTTCAGAAAGCTCATCCATGCCTAAAATGGCTATGATGTCCTTAAGTTCTTTATACCTATTCAATATTCTTTGAACCGCGCTAGCCACGTCATAATGCTCTTGTCCAACTATGCCAGGCTCAAGCTGCCTGCTATTTGAATCCAATGGATCTACAGCCGGATAAATTCCCAAAGAAGCTATTTGCCTTGAAAGTACTACGTTTGCATCCAAATGAGCAAAAGTTGTGGCGGGAGAAGGATCTGTTAAATCATCCGCAGGCACGTATATTGCCTGTACCGAAGTTATAGAACCGGCTTTTGTAGAAGTTATTCTTTCCTGAAGAAGACCCATTTCTTCTGCTAAGGTTGGTTGGTACCCGACAGCAGAAGGCATCCTTCCTAATAACGCTGAACACTCAACTCCAGCAAGGGTATATCGATATATGTTATCTATGAAAAGAAGAACATCTTTTCCGTCATCCCTAAACTTTTCTGCCATAGTAAGGCCCGAAAGACCTACTCGAAGTCTATTTCCTGGCGGCTCATTCATTTGTCCATAAACTAAGGCCACCTTATCTAAAACCCCACCTTCTATCATCTCGTGGTACATGTCATTGCCTTCTCTTGTTCTTTCTCCAACTCCAGCAAAAACCGAGAAGCCGCTGTGTTCATAAGCTATGTTTCTTATAAGTTCTTGCATGTTTACAGTCTTTCCTACACCCGCTCCCCCAAAAAGACCTACTTTGCCTCCCTTTGCGAAAGGACAAATCAAATCTATAACCTTAATACCTGTCTCCAATAATTCAGAGGAGTCTGCTTGGTCTTCAAACGAGGGTGGCTTTCTGTGTATTGGCATGGTCTCTTTTGACTTAATCTTTCCTTTTTCATCTATGGGCTCACCCAAAACATTCATAATTCTTCCCAGAGTTCCTTCGCCCACTGGAACTGCTATTGATTCCTTGGTATTCGTAACCGAGACTCCCCTTTTCAGGCCTTCTGAAGCACCCATGGCTATTGTCCTCACTACCCCATCTCCTAGCTGCTGTTGGACTTCAAGCACAAGGCCGGTTTCATCTACCTTGAGAGCGTCGTAAATTTTAGGTAAATCTTGTTTTGGGAACTCAACATCAATTACCGCTCCGATTATTTGTATTACTGTTCCATTACTCATAATTTACTTCCAATAATTAAAGTGCTTCTGCACCAGCCACTATTTCAGATATTTCCTGGGTGATAGCAGCCTGCCTGGCGTTGTTATAAACAAGCTGAAGTTCCTCTATTAATTCACCTGCATTATCAGTTGCGCTCTTCATGGCAACCATTTTTGCTGCCTGTTCACAGGCAATATTTTCTACCACTGCCTGGTAGACAAGAGACTCTATATATCTTTCCATTAACCCATCCAGAAGCTTTCTGGCGTCATCAGGCTCATAAATATAATCCCACATTACTGCTTCCTCTGGTTCGTCTACTTTTAAGAGGGGTAGAAGTTGTTTTACTTCAGGGCTTTGTGTCATCGTATTTTTGAACCTATTGCTCGCTAAATAAACTCGATCTAACTTTTCTTCACTAAAAGTATCAAGCAACAGCTTCATTGATCCCACAAGCTGTTCTATAGAGGGGTCGTCTCCCAATTTTTCAGTTGCTGAAATCACATTGCCTCCATAAGACCTAAAAAAAGACCTAGCCTTAGTGCCGATTAATGAAAAGCTGATGTCTCTTCCCAGGGCAGATTCATTTCTGGCAAAACTAGTTACTTCTCTTAGTAGGTTTGCATTTAGGCCTCCGCACAAACCCTTATCTGAAGTAACCACTATTATGGCAATATTTGATGGATCTCTTTCAGCCATGTACGTTGGTTTGTATTCTGGCTGACCATTGGCTAAATGACCTATAACCTCTAGCATCCTGGCCCGATAAGGCCTGCCTTTTTGCATTCTGTCCTGAGTTTTTCTCATTTTACTAGCTGCTACTTTTTCCATAGCACTCGTAATTTTCTGGGTATTGCTAATACTTGATATTTGGTTTCTTATCTCTTTGGTATTTGCCATGCTCTATTCCATCTTCTACCAAGACTGTGTGGACACAAATTTATCTAAGGCTTCTTTAAAAGTTTTCTCTACATCTTTGTTGTAAGCCCCTGAGTCAGATATTTCTTTCATTAAGTCACCGTATTCAGAACCCATAAATGAGAGCAGAGAACTTTCAAAGTCTTTTACCTTCTCTACCTCTACGTCTTTTAAGTAACCTTCATTCACTGCGTAAAGAACTGCGCCCATTTCAGCTACAGACATTGGAGAATTTTCAGCTTGTTTTGTCAGTTCCGTTACCCTAATGCCGTGTTCTAGCTGCGCCTTTGAAACATCGTCTAAATCTGAAGCAAACTGCGCAAACGCCTCTAGTTCACGATACTGAGCTAAGGCTGTTTTTATTCCCCCCCCTAGCTTTTTAATTATCGGCACCTGAGCCGCCCCGCCCACTCTTGAAACAGAAATACCTGGATCCATAGCTGGTTTAAGGCCTGATTTAAACAAAGAGTCTTCTAAGAAAATTTGTCCGTCTGTTATTGATATCACGTTCGTGGGAACAAAAGCAGATATATCTCCGGCTTGCGTTTCAATTATAGGAAGGGCTGTTAATGACCCCGTTTTACCCTTAACCTTGCCGCCAGTGAATTCTTTAACGTAATCCTCACTAACCCTTGCCGCTCTTTCTAAAAGCCTTGAGTGTAAATAGAAAACATCCCCTGGATAGGCCTCTCTTCCTGGAGGCCTTCTCAGCAGTAAAGACATCTGCCTATAAGCGACCGCCTGTTTTGATAGGTCGTCGTAGACTATTAGGGCATCTTCTCCTCTGTCCCTGAAATACTCCCCCATTGAGCACGCAGAAAAAGGGGCTATGTATTGCATGGGGGCGGGTTCAGCTGCAGCTGCAGCTACCACAATTGTGTTTTTCATGGCTCCAAATTTCTCTAATTTCCTTACAACTGCAGCTATAGTTGACTGCTTTTGCCCTACCGCAACATAGATGCATTTAATTCCTGTGTCTTTTTGATTAATAATTGCATCTATCCCTATCGCCGTTTTCCCGGTTTGTCTGTCGCCTATAATCAATTCTCTCTGGCCCCTACCTAGCGGAACCATGCTATCTATAGCCATGATTCCCAACTGAACTGGCTGATCTACTGATTTCCTTGAAATAACCCCCGGGGCTACTTTTTCTACGGGTGAAGTTTCCTTTGTTTCAATTTTTCCCTTTCCGTCTATCGGATTCCCCAGAGCATCGACAACCCTTCCCAGTAAAGCTTCGCCAACGGGAACTTCGAGTATTCTGCCTGTGCATTTTACCGTCCCTCCTTCGGCCAATAACTTGTAATCCCCTAGGATCACGGCACCAACTGAGTCCCTCTCCAGATTAAGAGCCATTCCCATAACGCCTTCATCGAATTCAATTAGCTCTCCATTCATAACATCTGCCAAGCCGTGGATTCTGGCTATACCGTCTGCCAAATAAACTATCGTTCCTTCGTTACTGGGACTTGCTGTAGTGTCCAGGTCTTCAATTTTTTGTTTGATGACTTCGCTAATTTCTGAGGGGTTTAGTTCTTCCATATTTTTCCTAACTTATTTGCTTTTTTAGTTTGAGTAATTTGCCTTTGGTGCTGAGATCAATTACCTCATCCCCACTTTTAATAGTTATGCCGCCGATTAGAGTCTTATCAACTTCTACCTTGGTGGTAAGATTTTCCCCATATCTTTTTTTTAAACGCTCTGTTATTTCTTCTTCTTGAGATTGATTTAATTTGAAGGCAGAAGTAATTAAAACATCGTTTTGTTTGTTCTTTTTTGCTAAGAGTTTTTTATATTCGTGCAAAATTTCAGGGAGAAGAGAAAGTCTTTTGGCGCTTCCAAGAACCCTGAGGAAGTGTGCTGTCTTTTTTTGTATCTCCCCTTGAAAAAGGTCTATAAACATTTCAGCCTTCTCTTTATAGGCTAGCTTAGGGGAGTCAATTAGCGTGGTGACATTTGGCTGGTGAATTACATTTACTACCTGCCTAAGCTCTTCTAACAATCCTTCTGAGTGTTCAAAGATAGCTCGCGCATAAGGTCTTGCTAATGTTTCAGAACTCAACTGTTATAACTCCTTAGTAAGCTTGTTTATCAATTCTAAGTTTTTCTCTTTATCAATCTCAGAATTAAGAATTTTTTCTGCTCCGGCCACCGCTAGTGTTGCCACTTCTGATCTTAGTTCTTCCCTAGCCCGCTTGGTGCTCTGCTCTATATCGTTTTGAGCGGATATTTTTATTCTTTCTGCCTCCTCACCCGCTGTTGACTTAGCGTCTTCAACAATTTGGGCTGCCCTTTGGTTTGCTTGATTAACTAATTCAGCGGATTCTTTTTTGGCGCCTTGTAGGATGTCTTCTTTTTTTCTATTGGCTTCTTCTAACTCCCTCTTGCCTTCGCTTGCAGCATTAAGGCCATCGGCTATTTCCTTTTCTCTCTCTTCTAAAACTCGCAGCATTGGAGGCCAGATATATTTCATGCAGAACCAAACAAACAATGTAAAGGCCAGCAGCTGACCGATTAAAGTGAAATTAAAGTTCATTTAGCCAAAAAGTTGAATTAATCCAAACGCCAGCGAAATAATAGGCAATGCATCAATTAAGGCCATCATTATAAAAAATTGACCTAATAAATACGCCTGTAATTCAGGTTGCCTAGCTATGCCCTCTATATACTTTGAGGCTGCTAAGCCAACTCCTATAGCGCCACCTATGGCGCCCATGCCGGTCATTAATGCTCCGGCAATTAAAGGTAATGTTTCTTCCATTTTTTCTCCTTCTAGTTAATGGTGGGTTTCATGTGCTTGGTTTAAAAACACGACTGTTAAAATCATAAATACATACGCCTGAAGCGCGATTATCAATACATGGAATATGGCCCAAACTATCTGCAAAAGTATTCCCACTATTCCCCACATTATAGACTGGGAAAGGATACCTGCCTGGAACAATTCTGCTGAATAAATATAAAGACAGGCTATTAATATAAAAATCATTTCTCCTGCAAATAAGTTTCCATATAACCTCAAGGCTAGGGCTGCTTGTTTGGCATAGAACCCTGGTATCTCTACTATCATATTAAATGGAATTGCCCATTTTCCGAGAGGCTGTAGTGTTAATTCAGATATAAAACCACCAACGCCTTTTTCTTTGATGCTGTAATAATGAATTAAAATTGCTACCCCTAGGGCCATTCCTGCCGGGGCATTTATATCGGCAACTGGAAGCACTTTAAAATAATGGACCCACCCATGCTCTGTTGAAGATTGAAAGCCGTTTGCTATCCAGGGCACAAGATCTACCGGCAATAAATCCATAATATTCATTAGTAAAACCCAAACGATAGTTGTTAGGGCAAGGGGACCAATGATTTT
>ENA-ORXI01000559-ORXI01000559.1-sediment-metagenome-genome-assembly--contig:-NODE-559-length-31125-cov-5.344145_pt1 | contig 31125 bp, 36 predicted proteins | sample MGYA00237861_ERZ511468 | MGnify/ENA primary metagenome ERZ511468 (study PRJEB26299, sample SAMN06266213) | sediment metagenome | isolation source: Hudson Canyon methane seep mesocosm | place: USA:Hudson... | reverse complement strand
CGGAGACTTAATGCAGGTATGGTCTAATGATCAGTATAAAGCCGCAGTGCATCGTGTCGTTCCGGTCCCTTCAGGTTCATCGCGTTACTCTATTCCCTATTTCTATTCCCCCGCCGGCAGTGCCCCTATTGAGTCTCTGATAGACGATCAGGAATCCCATTATCGAACGTTCACATGGGGAGAATACGGCAAGGCGCGATCCTACGACAATTTTTCAGATCTCGGCAAGGCGGACACACAAGTCACGGATTATCGTCTGGGGCAGTGAATGTTGGTTGCGGTGTTACGCCGCTTTACAGTTGAGTTGTGGGTGCGCCCCTGTAGCGTAAAATTTCCTTGGCGAACCGCTGCCCCATTCGACGATAGCCCGCCGGATTAGGATGTAGATCATCGGGTAAGTCTTTCGCGTCATCTTTGTTAAACAAGCTTAGGCCGTTTAAGTAGAATAGGTTTTGGTCTCCCGCTTCATGCCTCTTTTTAACAAGATCCTCAATAATATCGCGGACTCTTGTTAATGTTAGGCAGCCCCCTTGAATTTCTTCGTGGCCTGTCAGCGTCTTGAATTGTCCGTTAGAGTCGGGAATAGTAGGTCCCGGTTGGGTTTCCGCACTGGGACAGTAAATCGGAGAAATGAGTACAATCGGTGTATCTGCATGGCCCTCGCGGATGGTATCGATAAACCCATGTAGAGTTGGAGTAAAGACACGTTCTCGCATCGAATCCATGTTGATAATGTTGATTCCGGTTTTTATTGTAATGAGATCAGTTTTTGTATCGCGTATTGTCCGAGCCACAAATTGATCTAAGTGGCATTGACCACCAAAGCCGAGATTCTGTAAGTGCATATTGTTAAGGTCAGCGGCCACCGCCGGCCACGAACCGGTGGGCTGATCCGCTTCCATACAATGGCTGATAGAACTTCCGTAATGAAGCCAGCGATTTTCTTGGGGAAGACTGACTGGATTAACAACATTGGCATTACGCAAATCCAGCTGTTTGGTATAACAATGTGTTTATCACACTTAAAGAAAATAATATCATCATTAAAAAACCAGAAGATCTCAAAGGTTTACTTATCACCTCCTTTCAAGGTTCTGTCAAAAGATACCCAAAATGGCTAAAACCCGTCAAAGCGGATTACAATTATTTTGAACAAAACAATCAAAAATTACAAGTACTTGTTCTGAATAAAAAAAGAGTTGATGTGATACTAAGTGACATTAATATATTCAAATATTATACATCTAAACTCAAACAAGAAGATGGTTTCGTGTCTAAACCAACACAAATACATCAGTTTGTTAAACTCAACCTTGCAGATTATAGACCTATTTTTAGAAGTAAAAAAATACGCGATGATTTTAATGAAGGATTAAAACACATAAAAAAAACTGGAAAGTATCAAGCTATTTATGATAAATATTTAAAATCAAACGACTGAATCAATAATTAACAAATATCACTTTCTTAACAAAATAAATCACTTTTTTGCCACATTTTTTTTGTAAACTACATTATGACACCAAATAAATTTGAAGGTTTATGTTATGTCAAAATTATTACAACTCACCAATGCTTACGGCAAATCAAGTAAAATCCCTATTACTAAATATTTACAACTGGATATTAACAAAGGGGATTCAGTCTTTATCCAAGAGTATGTATCCCAAATTAGAATTGCAGTTATTAATCATACCCAAGATGTCAAAATCATATTTGAGGATGAAAGCATTTTAGTATTACATAAATTAGCAAAATTAATAAAAGAGAATATAAGATCTAATAATATTGATATTTCCAATGAAAATTCAGTCACTACTCTTGAATTTTTAACCAATAAAAACAATTCTTTGCTCGTTGAAAACTTACTTAACTTACAACTAATTGCAGATGACAGTTACAAAACACAATATAAGAATGGTTTTCTAGATGAGGATAATTATATTGAAATTGATTTTAGTGATATACCCAAAATATATAAAAGATAGAAATTAGTGAATACATATTCAGTTATAAGCAAAAAACAATGCAACTTTAACTAAAATAATCCTTATGAAAACACAAAACACAATTAAAGAAAAATTTTTAAGAGATAACTTGGTTGATACCATTTCAAAATATCAACTTTATTATCAGATAGCCTTAAGTACCTATATCAAAGAGACTTCAAAATGTTCATCATTTGAATTAGCAAAAAAAATTGAAGATTTAAATTTAGATATAGAACTTGAAGATGTATTAAATACAGTTGTTAAAGTTATTATGACATTTAACGATGAAGAAGATTTTGAGGAGCTGTATGAGGATAACATTAAAATAAATGCATTTATCCATGCCTTAAAAAACTATATTGAAAAATCAAAAGATCTTAAAGATGAAGAGAAGATTTATGAGAAATACTATAGTAAAATTATTGAAGACCAATTTTATAATGTAGAGATGAATATTCATTTTGACGAAGAGTTTGATGAAAGAATTAAACATTGGAATGGATATATTGAGGAAGAAACTGCACAAGAATTAAAAGAATTTGCGTTAAAAGCAGTTTAATCGGTATACTCTTTTTTGGTAAATTAAATTTATTTTTACTGTCAAAAGGAGAATACCTATAATGAAAAAAATATATATCTTACTTTGGATAGTTTTAGTCACATCTTCTTTTGCCTTTAATAAAATCCCGCCTAAACAATCCCAAGAAGCTTGTAAAAACAGGCCTGAAGGAACAAAGTGTTCTTTTATGGGTCCAAGAGGTAATGAGCTTGGTACTTGCGCATATACTCCAAACAATAAATATTATTCATGCAGACCAAACAGAGATAACAAACAAGACAATCAATACAATAAGCCAAATGGCAAAAAAAGAAATAATGGTGAAAAATACAGTATAGAACAAGCAATATCAGACAATGCACAATTGCACACAATATCATTTGCCGCAATGTCTTTTATGAGCTCAAACCTTTGTGAAATGTCATTTTTACCACCAGGTAAACACGCTTCGTATTTTGGATTTCAATACTTAAGAGATGTCATAGGAGCAAATGCAGGACATGAACAAAACTTTGTACCACATGTTGCAAACAACTTACTTTACATTCTAACCAATAAACAAAAAGCAATTCTAATTAACTTAGCACAAAAGCAGCAAGCAAAAATTGAAAAATTTGCATTGATGAGATTTCCATTACTCATCTCCTTTGAAAAGTTTTCTAAAAATGAATTTCCTTACAATAAAAACAAACTTGATAAAAATCAAATTATAAAACAATCAGCCCACTTATATGCCCTAGATGGAGAGCTGAGTTTCGAGCGAGCAATGGGTTTTGCTCAAGTAATAAACTCTTTAAGCCCCAAACAAACGAGATATTTAGACCAATTTAAAACGATGTCCTATAATTCTTGGCCAAAAAGAAAAGATCAATTAGATAAACGGGAATTTAATCATGAAGTTCATATAGCATTAATGACTTATGCGAGTGAATTGTTCTCTTGGTATATTGGTGATGTTACAAAAGACACTTATTTTACACCTGAACGAACAGCATCCTACTTTGGTTCATATTGGACAAAAGCAGCACCTATGAAGGCAGTTAAAAGAGATAACTATAGAATCAGCATAAAACTTACAGCAAATAGTGGAGCTGAATTTTTACGCCTATTAAACCAAAAACAGCAATCAAAAATAACTCAATTGGTTCAAAAACAAAAACCTTATTTAAAACAGATGGTAACTTTAAGAGAATCCATTGCTAAAAATATCCGAGAAATTTACAAGGGCAAAACAAAGAATTCAGATCAAATAGTTTCTTTATCCAGAAGATTCGGCGAACTTGATGGTCAAATTGCCTATCTTTATGCGAATACTTTTAGCAGTATAAAAAATAATCTTTCATCCTCTGAACTTAAAAAAGCCATTAAAATCAGAAATATCAGTCAATATCAATGTCATGGAGTTTTTATATATGCAGAACCTTCAGCAGTACCAAATATTGGCGATATCTCAATATTTTTCAACTGATTTACTGATAAAAAGGGAGTTTAACAATAAACTTCCTTTTATATAAGTAGTCACAATTAAAATACTTTACCACTTTAATTCTTAGAAAACATATGATACAATGATTCAATAATTTAGATATGGGACAATTTTTAACCTATTTTATCTAAATTAGAAACTTAATCCCATAATATTGTTACTTACAAAGCAAATAAATACCTTTTAAATAAAAGATGAAAGGATTATTATGAATTTAGCCACTTTAAAACCACTATTTTTAATAGTGTTATTCTCATTAAGCATTACACTGTCTTTTGGATCACGAGTTATCATTCCTGAAATCAAAAATAAACAAGCAATCACAGTAGTTGTAGAAAAAGGTCACTGGACAAAATACCTCAAACAGAAGCTCGCTCCTCAATTTACAAAACAAACCCAAGTACCTGTTAAAATTGTAGAAGTTGATTTGGGTAATATGCATCAATTACAAGACAAAAGCTTAATTGATGCAAATGGCGATTATGATGTGTTAACACTGGAAGCTGGATGGGCAAAAGAATGGGCAGCTAAAGGATATACTGTTGCACTGGAAGAACTAGCAAAACAGTTTGACAAAAAAAAATCAGGCTGGGAGGGTTATCTTGATTCATTTTACCCATCCTTGTTTGAAATTTTAAGTTATCAAAAACAGTTACACAGTATTCCTTATAATACTTATGTAATGGGAAATCATTACCGTTTAGATTTATTTGAAAATGAAATAGAACAAAAGGCATTTCAAGCTCGTTACGATTATAAGCTGGCTCCTCCAAAAACTTTATTACAATTAAAAGATATTGCAGAATTTTTCACTCGAAAAGAAGGGGAATTACTCAAGGGTAAAAAACTGACCAAAGACTTTTTCGGGCTTGCATTAATGTCGGGAAACAAACCGCACATAAATGATGAATGGTCTGCAATTTTATGGGCATCAGGAGGTGTTTGGTTTAAACCCAACTATAAAAATGACAAGCTGGTCAATTTTAGCTTGCCTTCTGATTTAAACCATTTAAAATATACTGCCAATTATTATATTGAATTAATGAAATATGCTTATCCTGCAAATAAAAACTTTGCTTATTTGGAATCAGCACAAGCCTTAGCTTCAGGAAATGTGGCCATGTGGCCATTTGCATATAATAATTTATGGTCTGTATCTTCACAATTAAATAGCAATGATAAAGAACAAAGGTTTGCAATATCAAAAACACCAGGTGGGCGACCTTATCATGGAGCTTACGCTTTTGCAGTGGCTTACGACAGCAATAATCCAGAAGCTGCATTTTGGTTTTTACGATTTATGACTTCTATAAAAGGTCAATCCCAATATGCAACAGGAGGAGGAAATCCTACACGAAAAGATGTTAACAAACTTTTAACCTCAAAATTAGATGTAAATTCTCCACAGTGTTATTCATTAAAAATAACCTATCAAGCCAATATGGAATGGAACAAGCACATAGGAGAATATGGTCACTATATGAGTACAGCAATGGGAAGTATTTATCCCCTTCTTACTCGCTATACCTATTTGATTTCAAATAAAGATTTAGAAATAGAAGTGGGACTCAAACAACTGATGCAAGAAATAAGACAAGCACAAAATAAAAATGGTGAAAAGGCCATGTTTGGATATTAGATGCATATAATTAAAATCAGAAGTCAGTTTAATGCTGTATTTATTTTTATTATGACTTTAGCATTGTTGAGTTTTTTTACTGCAAATTATTTTGTCAGTAAAGTTGATAAGTCTTATGGAAGTATTATTGATGACTCCTTACCTATCATGCAAAAATCAAGAGAAGTAGCCCACCTGAGCGCACAGATTGAATCACATCTTATTCAATTACATTTCGATGCCATTAATGTTGTGGATACAAATGAGATTGATTACTTAAAAGTAGAAGAATTAATCAAACTATGGCAAGGGGTTGAACTTTTGTTAAATGAATTTATTTTTTCTAAAATAAATAATACTAAAGAAATATTAAAAGCAAAAGAGTCTGTACAAGCATATATACACCATATGCCTCAGTTGCTACAACAAATAAACTTATTGGTCACCGCCAAAAAACTTGAACAAAAACATATTGAAGATATCGAAGTTGTTATCAATTATGACAACAAAATCTTATTAACTGAAATGGAATCATATAGAAAAGAAACCATTAAAAAGACACCCACAAAACTTCAAATAGCTGAACTGGAATATTCATATCAATTTTATAAAAACAGTACTCAATTAATGAGTTATTTCAGACGAGCATTCTTAACAAAAGATGTTCATACTCTTAATTTATTAAAACGTAATTCTATTAAGTTATTTAAACAAATGAAACAAGCAGGTTCACCCTCATTTGGGTATAAATTATTTGCAGATACTTTGCTGTCAAAAGTAAAACATATGTATGCAGGTGAGAAATCACTGTTTAAAATTCGTTATGATGTTTTACGATTAAAAAATGTTACAAACTCATTAATTCAACAACAAATAGACACTGCAAAACAGATTGAAAAAATATCCGATTCTATTTTATTACTCATGCAAAACTCACTGGCACAAAAAAAAGTGAGAATCAGTAATGATGTATATCAAGCGAATCAATATCTAATCTTTATGATTGTTGGTAGTTTTATCATCTCATTTTTTTCAGTTTGGTTTTTAGTGAACAAAAATCTCATAAAAAGAATTACTGAATTGCGTTCAAAAATTTTGGAACTTTCAAAAGGAAATACCGATATAGCCATTAAAAAATTCAATAAAGATGAAATTGGAGATATGGAAAAAGCATTAACGGAACTAAGAGGATATGTTATAAAAGCAAAACTGCTTTCAACTACTGATTCTTTAACAGGATTATTAAATAATACACAATTTAAAGACAATCTTAAAACGGAAATAAAAAGAAATACCCGACAAGAACAACCCTTAAGTCTGGCAATCATTGATATTGATTATTTTAAAGATTACAATGATCACTATGGTCACCCAATGGGTGATAAATGTCTCAAACAAGTCAGTAATCTAATCGCACAAACATGTAAACGTGCAGGTGAGTATGCCTATAGAATTGGGGGAGAAGAGTTTGCAATTATTATGCCTAATACCAATGCGCAACAACAACATCTAAAAATAAAAGAATTGCAACAAGAATTGGCTAATGTTAATATTGAACATAAATATTCAACGGTATCTGAAACACTTACTATTTCTGTTGGTATTTACAGTTGTACACCAAATAAAAATACTACTTCTGATGATTATTATAAAAATGCGGATATTGCACTTTATCAAGCAAAGATACATCGTAATTCTATTATGGTTAGCGAATGTACGGAATGTTATGATTAAACGCTTCAGACGTCTTAAAACTACTTTATAGATACGTTAATATAATTAAGTGTAGGATTGTTATTACCATGACAAAATTAATATTGTCTTTGATAAGTTATATTCCTCTGATTCCCTTCTTTTTTTAGCCGTAAAAAAATGAAGCAAAAAAAGCTCTTCCAGCGGTTACTGAAGGTCTTCGACTTCCTAAGTTTGTATGCTATTTAAAGTAGATATTAGGATTATAGTTTTAACGCAGAGATATGCAAAAAGATGATGTAGTAAAACTATAATTTATATAGAAGAGCTATCTCATCACAAACTGGAAAATGCTTACATCTTATACAATCTGCCCATATCTTATGCTCTGGCAAACTCTCTTTTGGTATCTCTACAAAATTTAACTCTTCGAAAAATTTTCTTTGATACGTTAATGATAATATTTCTTTCAGACCCAGTCGTTTAGCTTCAGTTAAACAGTGTTCAACTAAGTACTTACCTAATTTTTGTCCTCTGTGTTCACCAGAAACTACTAGGCTTCTTATTTCTGCTAATTTAGGACTGTGTATATGTAATGCACAAAAACCAGCCATCACACCATCTACGTTTACTGCTGTATATGATCTGATTGTTGTTGCCATTTCATCTTCTGTTCGAAGTAAAATCGTTCCTGTTTCAACTTCATCTTTTACAAGTTCTTGCATGGCTTTAATATCAGATACTAAAGGTTTAAAAAATTCAACTGCCAAATAAATACTCCGCTATTTTTTTCTCTAATTGTGCCAAACCTTTTTTCTTAAGATTTGAAATGAAAATACCATCTGGATTTTCTCTTTTTAATTTTGCTAAATCATTTTGTTTAAGTTTGTCTATTTTTGTAAAAGCATGGATAACTATTTGGTCACCTCTTTTAATCGTTTCTAAAAAATCATCTACATTAACATCAATAGCCAAGTTTTGGTGTCTTGCATCAATTAAGTGAACAAAAATTTGAAGATTTGGTCTTTGTTCCAAATAATCTGTTAAGTTTTTATTCCACTCTTTTTTTAAAGACTTAGAAACTCTTGCATATCCAAAACCCGGTAAATCAACAAATCTCGCAAATAAATACGGAGGCATTCCATTTTCTTCATTTGTTTTAAATTTGATATTAAAATAGTTTATTAACTGAGTTTTTCCAGGTGTTGAAGAGGACTTCGCTAAGTTTTTTCTATTAGTAAGAGTATTTAAAAGTGAACTCTTTCCTACATTACTTCTTCCAAGAAAAGCAATCTCTGCTACATCTGGACTGGGTGAATCAGCAATTGCTTGGGCTGATTGCATAAAATTTGCTTCTATTATTCTCATTTATTTCTTACTTTCAATTTCCATTATAAATCGTACTGGTTTATTTTTTGCACCACTGACTTTAGCTTCACCCGTTGTTTGGTTTAAGATTATTTTTTCTCCGAACAATGTTTTGTCATCATTGAGTTCTTTTATAGAACCTTTTCCAATAATTTCATATACCAATTGATTTGGATTATAGATGACTTTTGAGCCTTTTCCTAAATAGTGTTTATCTTTTGTAAATAATTCAAAAGAGACATTACCTGTTGCTATATATTTTTCAACCAATCTTTTTTGTTTTTTTTCATCTTTATTTTTTGGAGTCATAAATACTTCAAGTTTATCAGAATTTAATTTATCTTTAAATCTTACCATTTTAACATTTCCAGTAAAAACTGACAACCCTTTCTTATCAAATGCTTCAAATTGGTCAGCATCGATAATCAGTTGGTTTTTAGATTTGTCTTGTGCAAAAAGTGTTGTAATTACTAACAAAAAAGCAAATACTAATTTCATTTTTATTCCTTTTATTTTATATTCAATTCAAAATGTGGTTTTTTAGACTTAAAATGTGAATTTTGTGAGTCTATAAATATACTGTTACCGTTTAAAAAATTGTCATAGTATTTCCCCGTAAATGGTTTATCATTATACGCTATTTTTTTATCTAAATCATAATAAAGTATATCAGTATTAAATGTAATAAAGTTATTTCTATTATATTTAACATTTTTTCTAAATGTAACTTTATCATCTTTCTTTTCAATGATATCTGCACTTACAATATCAGTTAAACCTTCATTAGCTGTTGATTTTGCTCTTGAAATGAAAGTACCATTATAGAGATACTCTCTTGTTTTATACTTTACTGCTTGGCTTGATTGAACCACTCTGGTAACTTTTTCATCATTGATAGTAAACATCGTTGAGTTTTTAAATGTAATTAACGCAAGGTCTTTTTTTTGAGTTTTATTCACGTCATTATTTATAGTCATAAACAACGAAACAATTGAAATAATCAATAGGGAATAAACAAAAATTCTTATTGCCATGCTTTTATAAAATCCTCTTCTAAACCATCTTCTTTGAATATGTACTCAAGCATTTCTCGAACAGCGCCATCTCCACCGCTGTTTTTACATGTAACATTGACAATGTCTTGAATGTAACTGCTGGCATTAGATGGTGCAAACGACAATCCTGCTTTTTTAAGCATATTGTAGTCGTTTAAATCATCTCCAATGGCTGCAACTTGAGAAAAATTCAATCCCTCTTTTTCTAAGATATCATTTAATACTTTTTGTTTATCATTTATACCTTGGTGCAAATGGTTAATACCTAACTCTTTTGCTCTTTTTTCAACAACAGTTGAATTTCTTCCAGTAATAATGGCAGCTTTTTTTCCAAACTTTTTTGTCCAAACTGCAATTGCTAGTCCATCAGCTACATCAAAACTTTTTGTCTCAACGCCATTACTGTCATAAGTAATTTTACCATCAGTTAACGTGCCATCAACATCTAAAACAATTAATTCAATCACAGAACACCTTTTGTACTTGGTATTCCCAGTCTTTCATTTTTTGTTAATGCTCGTCTAATGGCAACTGCCACAGCTTTAAAAGCTGCTTCAATAATGTGATGTTTATTTCTGCCTCTATCTTGAATAATATGACCAGTCAACCCTGCGTTCATAATCAATGCATGAAAAAATTCTTCAACCAATTCTGTATCAAATTCTCCAACTTTACCACTGACATTAACTTCATAAACCAAATAAGGTCTGTTACTTAAATCAAGGGCACAAGTAACTGCTGCTTCATCCATAACCACCGTTGCATTTCCATATCGCTCAACGGCTTGAATAGGGAAAATTTCTTTTTTTAAAGCTTGTCCTAAAACAATTCCACAATCTTCAACACTGTGATGATAATCTATATGTAAATCACCATCACAAGATAAATCAATATCAATTCCACTGTGTTTACTTAACGCTTCTAACATATGGTCAAAAAAACCAATTCCTGTATTTATATTAGAAGTTCCCGTTCCGTAAGCTTCTAATTTACATTTAATATCAGTCTCTTTTGTCTGTCTGTTTAATTCTGTCATTTTTATTCCTATTCTGCAATAATCATAGCGCCATGTAAATCATTGTTTGATCTGAAATCTCTGGCTTCTGCTTCACTTCTAAAACCACTCACCCAAACTCGATTTATTGGAGCAGATTCAAACTGACCTTTTTTAATAATAACATTGTAATTATTTTCAAGTATCATTTTAAATTTATTTTTTGTAATTCTTGCACCTTCATATCTTCTAAATGCGCCAACTTGTACATAGTATTTTCCTACTGTTGCTGTTTCTTGTTTTTCTTGCGCTGTTCGTGCAATTCTTGCATTAAATCCAACGACAGTGACGCGAACTTTTGCAGTTCCTTTTTTAACCATATCAACTTGATGTGCAGCTTTATTTGATAAGTCAATAATTCTTCCTGTCACAAAAGGCCCTCTATCATTAATTCGAACAATGATTGATTTTCCATTTTCTAGGTTATCAACTTTAACCATTGTATTCATAGGTAGGGTTTTATGAGCTGCTGTCATTGCGTACATATCATACACTTCACCATTTGAAGTTTTTTTAGCATGAAAGTTAGGTCCATACCAAGAAGCAATTCCATTAAGTTCATCATTAACCTTAGCTAATGTAGGATGATATCTTTTACCCGCAATTACGTAAGAACGCATGGTTGCTCTGTGCATTGCTTTACTGTTTCTTATTTTTTCTTTTGGTATTTTTTTATATGTTCTTTTTGAACCTGAACTCCATGAAGATGATGAAGAGTAGTACGATTTACTTGAACATCCTGTAAAATACAGGGCTAAAAGAAAAATCACAAAATATTTTGCTGCTTTTTTAGTTGTTAATAACAATTTTATCTCCAATATTGATTAAGCTGGTTCTTTTATTATTGTCTTTCATTAATTTGTTTAAATCAATTTTATATCTTTTTGAAATAGCGTCTAAAGTATCTCCACTTTTGACCAAGTAAAACTTAGGTTTCATAGCAACATATTCAACAGCTACAGGGATAACTAATTTTTGATTTATTGATAAAAAATTTGATTTTAGTTTATTATATTTTTTAATTACATTATATGAAACCTTATATTTTTCTCCAATTTTACCTAAGGTATCACCACGTTTAACAATATGGACTGCAAACGACGATTTTTTCAAGGAACCTTTATTGGCATTAAATCGCGCTAATCTGCTGTAAGGAATATACAAAGGATAAGCTTTTGATTCATAAGGAATAATATTTCTTCTGATATGTCTGTTTAAATTTGAAAGCTCTTTATATTCAATACCCACAACTTGAGCAATGTTTTTTAAATGCATTCCACCTTTTACATAAATAGTTGCAATTGATGTAGAAGACCCAATATTTAAAAGATGAGAATTAGATGCAGTTGAAATAAACTCTCTGTTATTCATAAAACCAAGAGAAATTATTTTTCTAATATAACCTCTACTCTCACGTGGCAAGTATTGACGTCTTAACCCTTTTTGTACGGTTAACAATTCATTTACATCAGGTTTATAATTCCAAGTTCGTACTACTTTATAAACTTTATATAATTCTTTAAATCTTACTCTTTTTTTCTGATAATCTTTAATTGTTTTTCTAAATTGTTGAATTTGTTTTTTATTGTAATTTCTGCCCTTGTCTGCAACATACATATCAATGGTAGCTCTTGTAATGGCCTCAATAACTCTTCCTTCACCACAGTTATATGCAATAGCAGCTAAATACCATTTTCCAAATTTTCTATGTAAATATTTTAAATATTTTGATGCAGCATAGGTAGATTTAACAAAATCCAATCGTTCATCAACATATAAATTATTTTTTAAACCATAATTTCTACCTGTTCTTGGAATAAACTGCCAAAGTCCAGCAGCTCGTGCGGATGAATATGCATTGAGATTTAAATAAGACTCTGCCATTGCCAAATAAATAAATGAAGAAGGCATATTTTCTTCACGTAAAATTTCTTTTATTTTTGGTACAAAAAGTGATGCATCGTTCAGTTTTTCGATATATTTTGTTTGTGCATTATTTAAAAATCGGCTGTAGGTTTTTTGGAGTTTATAATCTGTAATATAAGCAGCATCAATATCTAGTTCTTTTAAAACCAGTAAATCTCTTTGATTATAATTAGAACCAACTAAGGAAGCCCATACAAAAGAAAAGGAAAACAGTAGTGAGAGAATAATTCTATACAAAAACAACCCTATTAATAATTTTATATTATAATAGCTAAATTATGTTAGAAAACTCTTTAAATAGGCTTTTTGCATTGTTTGTTGTGAGGTTTTGTATCTCTTTTTCATCTACATTTAAGAGTTCTGCCATTTTTTGCGCAACATAAACTGTATATGCAGGTTCATTTCTTTTTCCTCTAAAAGGAACAGGCGTTAAATATGGACCATCTGTTTCAATCAATAATTTTTCTTTAGGAATTTTTGGCAATACTTCAACAAGCTTTTTCGCATTTTTAAATGTTAAAACGCCCCCTATTCCAAAATAAAAATTGTGTTCACTCAAACACAGTAAATGTTCACTGGCATTATAACAATGTAAAACACCACCGACTTGTTTTGCATCATAATTGACTAAAATATTTCTGGAATCATCACTGGCATCTCTGATATGAACAATCAAAGGTTTATTCACTTTTATAGCAAAATTGATTTGAGATATGAAAACTTCTTTTTGAAGTTTGATTTGGGCTTCTTTTTCTTTGGGATCATCAGGTAATCTATAATAATCTAATCCACACTCACCAACAGCAATGCATTTGGGATGGGAGATATATTTTTCCATAATTTTTTGATCATATGAGGGAGCATCATAAGGGTGTATTCCAACGGCAAAAAACACTTCATCATATTTTTCACTTAATCTTATAGCTTGTGGAAGATCTTCAAAATCTGCACCTGGAATCAAAAAAGCTTTGACTCCATTATTACGTGCATTTTTTATTACTGTATCTACATCTTCAATGTATTGTTCATTATCAAGATGTATGTGGGTATCAATTATTATAATTAAGACCTTTTTTCAATTAAATTTAAAATACCATTGATATCAGACATATCATCTCTTTTTATCCAAGCATCTATTCCAAAGTTTTTAAAAGCATCATAATCACTCTCATCATCAATAATAGCTAATGAAACATATTTTTCTTTACAAGCTGTACTTTTATTTTCTTCAAAATCAAAAATAGTATTAATATCTATTAATGCAACATCAGCATCTCCACTTGAACCACTGTTAAAATGCTCCACGCTATGTTTGCTATCAATTACACTTTCATCTAAATCACAAAACGTTACAATATTCATTAAATACTCCTAAAATTTGAGTTGAAATTATTTTATCTAAAAAATTATTAATTTACAAGATATATCTTGCTGTATCTTCATCTTCTACAATATCTTCAAGTTTTTCATAAACCAATTCTTTATTAATAACAATAGTTTCACCTTTTCTCTCATCCGCATCAAAACTGATATCTTCAAGAACTTTTTCAATAACTGTATGCAATCTTCGAGCCCCTATGTCTTCAGCTTTCTCATTTGCACCAACTGCAAGATGGGCAAAAGCATGGATTGCTTCATCATCAAATTCCAATGTTACACCTTCAACATCTAAAAGTGCGATATATTGTCGAAGAAGTGAGTTTTTAGTATTGGTTAATATTTGGTATAAAGCTTCTTCATCTAGAGCACTAAGCTCTACTCTTAAAGGAAATCGGCCTTGAAGTTCAGGTAATAAATCACTTGGTTTGCTCACATGAAAAGCCCCAGCAGCTATAAATAAAACATGATCAGTTTTAACTTGCCCATACTTAGTATGTACTGTACTTCCTTCAACAATTGGAAGTAAATCTCTTTGAACACCCTCTTTACTTGGGTCTTGATTTTGATTATTTTTTCCTGAAGCTATTTTATCAATTTCATCTAAGAAGATAATTCCACCATTTTCTGCTCGTTTAAGTGCTTCAATTTTAATTGATTCATGGTCAAGCAGTTTTTCACTGGCTTCACCTCTTAAAAGTTTTCTTGCATCTTTAATTTTGACTTCTTTTTTAATGGTTTCTTTATTCATGCCACCCAGCATATTATTAAGACTCTCTTGAACTGAGCTCATATCCATGGGAAGGTTAGAATCTATGATTTCCACTTTTGTCTTTTTAGGAAGTTCTATTTCAATCTTTTTATCATCTAAATCACCACTGACCAGCTTTTTTTCCATCGTATTGTACGTCTTTATGAAAGACTCTTGTGCCGCTTCAGTAGCACCCTTAGGTAAAGGAGGTACGAGTTTTTCAATGATTTGTCGTGTCACTTCAGTATCAATTGAGTTTTCTATTTTATCTTCGTACTCTTTTGTTACTAAAGAAATTGATTCATAAACCAAATCTCTGATCATTGATTCAACATCACGTCCTACAAATCCAACTTCTGTATATTTACTGGCTTCAACTTTAACAAAAGGAAGACTCATCATTTTTGTTAATCGTCTGGCAATTTCAGTTTTTCCAACTCCAGTACTTCCAATCATTAAAATATTTTTTGGCATGATTTCTTCTTGAAGTTCTTTATCCAATTGCATTCTTCGGTATCTGTTTCGAAGTGCAAGAGCTATAGTTTTTTTGGCATCATTTTGACCAATGATATAATCATCTAAATATTTAACTATTTGTTTAGGTGTTAAATCCATCTTTTCTAGTCCTCGATTTTCAATAATTTTATATTTTTATTGGTATATATACATAATTCACCTGCAACCAAAAGTGATTCTTTAACCAACTCTTCTGGATCCATTTTTGTATGCTTATGAAGTGCACGAGCTGCTGAAATGGCATAATTTCCACCACTTCCAATAGCTGCAATTTGACCATCTTCTGGTTCAACTACATCACCTGTTCCGCTTAAAATAAAAATATTGCTTTTATTTAAAACAATCATCATGGCTTCTAAACGCCGTAGTACTTTGTCTTTTCTCCACGCTTTAGAAAATGCAATAACCGCTTTTAATAAATCACCCTTGGTTGTTTCTAAATGTTCTTCAAACATGTCAAATAAATTAAACGCATCAGCAGTACTTCCTGCAAATCCTGCAAGAATTTTTCCCTTGTATAGGGTTCTAATTTTTGTAGCATTGCCTTTTAAAACAGTATCACCAAAGGTAACTTGCCCATCACCGCCAATTACTGCTTTATCTTCTGCCTTGAAAGCGAGTATCGTAGTAGCATCAAACATTTACAGTCCAATTACATCTATTTTTAAAGAACCATGAATTGAATGACCTAATTTACAATCAACTTCATAAATCCCAACAGCTTTAATGGCTTTTTTAACGACAATATGTTTTTTATCAATTTCAAGTTCAGTCTGTTTTTTAAGTTCTTCACTGATTTCTTTATTTGTAATTGCTCCAAATAAAGAACCATTATTTCCAACTTTATGTTTTATTGTTAATTGAAAAGTAGTTAATTTTTCTTTTAAAGCTTTAGCTTCTTCTATTTGTGCAGCTTCAAGTTCAGCTTTTCTCTTTTGATCCGCTTTATATTTATTTAAAACTTCATTTGTTGCATGTAAAGCTAAACCTTTTCCTACAAGAAAGTTTTTACCATACCCATCTTTCACTTCTTTCACTTCACCAGTCTTTCCCAGACCTTTTACATCTTTTATTAATAATACTTTCATATTTGTTATCTCCAAATTAATTAAATAGACACTATTCTACTATAATTCTTTTAAAGTCAATATAAATGATATGAATTATTTTTTATCTAAATAAATTTTAAAGATGTTTTGATTATTTGTGTATTCATATCCAAACTTCATATCATGTAAAACAAGAATAGAATAAACAATATATAGCCCAAGTCCCATTCCATGATTTTTTGAATTTGTATCATTATGAAATGGTTTTAAATACTCTTCTAAAGGCTGGTTAAGGTTATCTCCCGTTGATATGATATGTATTTCATGGTTTTTTACTGTTATAAATACTTTACTATCATGTGAGTATTTAAGCGCATTATCTATAAGATTTTTAATGGCCATAGACATCAAATCCAAGTCGACTTGTAGTTTAAGGTCGTAGTGTATTTCTGATTTAATTTGATCATTTGGATGCTCTAACATTAACATACCTGTTGCATTATCCAATATAGACTCAAAATTAAAATTTTGTCTGTTTATATTATAATTTTTTGAGACCACCTGCTCTATTTTTGCAAAGTCATTAATCAAATAATCTAATTTCTCAAATATAGTTGACATTCTATTTTTTTGTTTTTCATCCAAAATTAATTCTGAAACGATTCTTCCTTTTGCAATAGGAGTTTTTAATTCGTGCATGACTGTTCTTAAAAACAGTTGTCTTGAGTTCATAAGGAGTTTTATCTCTTGGACTGCATGATCAAATTCATTAGCAACATCTGCGATTTCATCTTTTTTATTACTTTTACAATTGATTTCCAAATCACCTTGAGCAAATTTTGAAATTTGATTCTTTAAGTTGCTCAGTGGTTTGAGGCTTTTAATAAGCCAGACATAAATACCAATAAGTAAACATAAAATCAATATAAAAAACCCATATCCATAAACACTGTTTTTGTATGACGTAAAATCTTTAAATAATAGTCTAAACCGTGGCGTTAATATATGAATATAAAACTGTTTTTTATACACAATAGTTTCAAAGCCTCTTTTTGCAGCAACGATTCTTCCATTGTGTAAAACTTCACGATGATTTTGTTCAAGTTCAAAGTTAAGCGATTCAAAATAATTTATGACTTCATAACGTGGGGGTTTATTTTGAAAAAGGTAATTAGAAAGCGTTTCATGGTGATTTTTAATTTTACGATTATTTTCTTCTTTTTCATACTTTAAATAAAATATAAACAGTGCAATCAACAAAGCAATAGTAAAAACAAAGATAAGTGTTACTTTTGTGATTATTGAGTTTACATTCATTGAGACAACTTGTAACCCATTCCTCTGATTGAATGTAAATAGTTAGGTTTTTTTGGATCATCATGCAATTTGGTTCTTAATCGGCCGACAATAACATCCAAACTTTTACTGTAACTGTCACTCAAACTTTCACACTCATTTACAATTTGATCACGTGAGAGAATTGCATTTTTATTTGATAACAAAGCAATTAATACTTCGTATTCTGCTTGTGTTAAAATTAACTCATTTTCTTTAAAGAAAATCTTATGAGCATCTTTATCATAACTAAAATCACAATCTTGAGTTATTTTATTTACTTTTTTAAATCGTCTTAACAAACTTTGTATAACTGCATACATCTCTTTAGGATCATAAGGTTTTGGTAAATAATAATCAGCACCAATTTGTAAGCCCATAATTTTATCAGTCATATCACCTCGTGCACTTGAAATGATAATAGGAATATCATATTTACCCGCAATTTCTTTACACACTTCAAGCCCATCCATACCAGGAAGGGTCAAGTCTAAGATAAGCAAATCATAATTTGATATTCCTGCACTTAGACCCAAAAAGGGGTCTTCGTAATTGGTTATTTTAATATTATATTTTTCTAAGTATTCGCCTAAAAAAACAGAGAACTCAGGGTCATCTTCTATCATTAAAATATTTGTCACATCTGCACCTTAATTAAATATATATAAGGTTATCATAAAAATTCTGATAATCCTAACCATAAAATGAGGTATTTTTATAATTATTTGAATCAGCCAATATCTGACTTAACGAATTTACCACAACTTTACTGGCATCTTGGGGTGATAATTGTGTATTTTCAGGACTGTAAGATTCAAACAAGTCTTTAACTTCCTGTTTAACGTCTTGAGTTAAACTCATAATTCTACTGGTATAATCAGAAACACTCTCTAAAGAAGATTGTTGAGGAGGTCTTTCAGCTTCCGCTAAATCACCAATTTCTCTGGCGTTAAAACCTGATTGAGACATCACTTCTGCCAACTGTTGAGATGGCATAATTCCAGATTCTTTTAAAGCACTGTCTATTGCAGTTGCATCTTCTTGTGATATATTACTGGCATCATACCCAGATAAAAGTGAAGATATAAATTCTTCTTGATCTTCAGAAAGGCTACTTTCTTCTTCATTTGTTGCTTGAATATTCAATAGTAATTCAAGTGTACTTGAGATTGCTTGTATCTCTTGGTTATCCTGAGGCGGAGGTGGTGGAGGAGGACCTCCTGCAGATCGAGGACCACCAGCACCTGCTGGACCACCTGTCACTCCTGCTAATTCTCCAATTTCATGGGCACTGAAACCTGAATCAGCTATGGTATTAGCTAAGTCTCGAGAGGGTGCAATTCCAGCTGCTTGAAAAGCAGATGCAATTTCAACAGCATCTTCTTGCGATAAAGAATCTGAATCATACCCTTCTAATACAGAAGAGACAAAATCCTTTTGTTCATCTGATAATTGATTTTTTTGACTGCTACTCGATACACTACTGGATTGAAAAGTTTGTGTCGAAGACAAAGCTGATATATTCATAACTCATCCTTTTTTTCTTACTAAGAAATAATATCATTTATTATTAAATGGAAAGTAAACAAAAAGTATAAACATGTAATTATTATCAAAAACCATGTATTTTTTTCAATTTTATATGTATTTTCTTCTAAGGCTGATTTTAAATCACTGTTTTCAAAAGAAAATTGTTCTGATTTATTTGATGGTATAGATATTTCTAATAATAAACTCATATTAAATCCTTTTGTTTATTTATAAAATAATAACCTATGCAATTAAATGCTGTTTAAATAAAAAGTAAATGAAAGTAAATAAGAACTATCTTCGTGGACCTGGTAAAGAAGATAATTCTTCATCTTCAATATATCCATTTCCATTCATATCATGTCTTTTGAAATTTTCTTTCATTTTCCCTGGTGCTTCTTCATATGATATTTTATTATCTTTGTTTGTATCAAATCTATTTAATACTGGATGACTCCTTTTAGAGCTACTGGAGTTTTGATTTGATGATTCTTGAAAATTACCATTTCCTTCACGATTTTCATTTTCAAATCGTGGTGGTCTGTTATTTTGGCTGGACACTTTTACTTTCTCATAATCATTTTCATTGATGATTGTATAATTATCTTTCACACACCTGACATAATTATTGATGGCTATTACATCACCTTGTGGTCCACGTCCATATTGGAATCTTGAAGCATCACCACTTTTAGGATCACTTCTTTGAGCTCCTGCACCATGTACATCTAAAAGGTTTCTTGAACCTGTTCGTCTATCATTCATATATCCTAGAGCTCTACCAAAAGCAATATACACTGCACTGTTCCCCATTTGAAAACCATCTAAATGTGTAGTACTGGTCCAATAAAAAGGATAATCTGTCGACGCATTTGCATTTATAATTGAAGTTGTATTAAAAAGTTCATTGATAGCTGCACTTGAAGTAGTATCAGGTGAACGTGTATAATCAACAATACTTTGTAACTCTTTTGCATTAGGAAGTCTCCAAGTATCACTATTGGCATAATTTAAGTTTTCACAAAATAAAAGAGCTTTTTCCCAGTTTAATGCACCACTTAAACCCAATGCATTAAATTGTTCACTCCCACTGTCAGATTTCATCCATGTAAGTTGTGTCGCTTCATCATATATGGTTCCATCGTTATTATCAATAAAATCATTTTTACCATAATTCTCATTACCACGAACCAATCTTAAATAAAATTTAGACCTTCCAAATCCACCTTTGCTGTATTTTGGATAACCTTTAATTCGTCCATCAGCAAAATTAACACCAAAAAAGGTTTTAGCCCCGTTCATTGTCGTACTAACATAGTCGGTTTTTGTCCAATATTGAGCATCTATGTATCTGTTCTCTTTGGAATATTCAAAGTCAAAATACTTTGTATTGATATAAGGTTTCGCATTATATGGAACGGTTGTATCTTTATTTTTTGAAGTTCCAGTAACCCCTGAAAAATTCATTAAGGAATACAGTTCTTTTATTGTTGGAATACGCCAATCATTAAATCCTGCCAGATTTGAATTATTTGCAGACTCAACAGCTTGTTTCCAAGTAAGTTTTTCACTGATTAATTTTTGCCAAATGAGTTGTGTATTGTTATCTGTAGTGGTACCATCACCATTATTCGTATAGTTTGCTTGAAATCCAAGATAAGAAGCATCTTGTCCAAAGAAGGCATCATTCATTTGTGGTTTTGAAGAATAGGATTGATTATCATAATAGTTATTTTGCCCAGTATCAACAATAGTATACACAGGTTTTTCATTTGAAAAAGCCCAACATGATAATGAGAACAAGAGAAGTGAAGTTTTAAAAAAACTATTTTTCATTTTTAATCCTAATATTAATTATTCAAAATTATATCTTGATAATTATAATAATAATTAAATAAAAAGTAAATCAAAGTAAATACATAAAAAGCCACCTTACTTTACGATAAAAGAGGAAATGAAAAAGTGGAATAAATAGCTAAATATACTTTAGGCATAAAAATAAGTTACTTTTCTATAATTATTTGAATCATTTAATATCTGTCCCAACGAATTAGTGATAACACTATTCGCATCCTCCCTAGACAAATCTGTATTATCCAAACTATATGACTCAAATAAGTCCATAACTTCACTTTTTGCAACATCGTTTAAACTGATAATTCTACTTGAATAATCTGATATTGTATTATTTGAGGACTCTGATTCTTCACTTTTACTTCCTTGTGTATTGAATACTGTTTTTAAAATATCAGAGATTGAATTTTCTTCCTGATTGTTTTGATAAGATGATTGTGATAGTGGGGTGTTTCCAGGAGGTTCTTGAACACCTGAACTTCCTGCAACCCCAAAGAGTTCTGCAATTTCATGAGCTTTGAAACCGGAATCGGGGATGATATTATTAGAGGACTCTGGTTCTTCTTTTTTACTTTCTTGTATATTAAATACAGTTTTAAAAAAATCAAAGATTGTATTTTCTTCTTGATTGTTTTGAAGAGATGGTGGAGATGGAATATCTTCAGGTATTTCAGGAAGACCAGAACCTCCTAAAATCCCAGAGAGTTCTCCAATTTCATGAACCTTGAAACCGGAGTCGGAAATGGTTTTGGCCAGATCCTTGGAGGGTGGGATTCCAGCTACATGAAAAGCAGATGCAATTGCAACGGCATCTTCTTCGGATAAAGAGTTTGAACTGTAACCTTCTAATACATAAGCTACCAAATCTTTCTGTTCATCCGTAAGCTTAGCGTCTTGTCTATTCTGTTCAATATTTTCAGTTTGAAAAGATAATGATGAAGAAATTGATGATACATTCATAATTTAGCCTTTCTTATCAAAATAAAATAATAACATAAGTTATTTTATAATTATATTAATAAAAAATATTAATAATTTATGAAAATATTTTCTGAAAGGCATAAAAAAACCCACCTTATTCTAAAATAAGATGGGTAATGAAAAAGGATAAATAAAATAGCTAACTTAAATCAACTAGCTATTTCCAAAGGCAAAGCATTTATACTGGCCCTTATGTTTCTTTTTTTAACGTAATTGTTCAATCCTATGTGATTATTGTAACCAAGAAGTTTTGCTATCTTTCTAACAGATAAACCCACACCCAGTAACTCTTCAATTTTATCTCGTTGTTTGTCAAATTTAGATTTTTGAATCGTACCTTTTGGTTTACCCAAATGAATACCTTCGATTTTTTTAGCTGTTAAAGCTTCTTTTGTTCGTAAGCTCATTAAGTCTTTTTCTAAGCTTATTGTCATTTTGATAACACCCAAAATCATTTGAGTTAACATATCATCTTTACTGATTAAATCTAAGTTCTGATTCACAGATATTATTCTAACTTTATGATCAAGTAAAAAATTGATATGTTGTAAAATTACTTCCGTTGTTCTTCCAAAAACATTTAAATCATAAATAATTACCGTACATGATTCATTACAGTTTTTTAATAGATTAGTAATGTTTTCTTCTTCACTTGGAATATTAACTTCTATCTCAATTTCTTCAGTCAACACAATATTATGTTCACTAACATAATTACTTACACCAGACTTTTGCAACTCAGTATAAACAGAATTATTATTGTTAATTCTAACAAAACTTACTATCTTTTTCATTTTTTGTCCTTTTACATATTGTAGATGTTTAAATAATTATATAAAACATTATATTAAACTCTTATTTATATTTGATATACGGAATGGTAACATATACAAAATTAAACAAAACTTAAGAAATGTCTATTCTTTGGACTTTTGAAAGCTTATTTATATTATGTAGTAGGATATATTGTTATACAATTTGAAAAAAAAGCTATTTTTAGATAAAATCCATTAATTTACACCAGAAGATATGAGGATTCAAAATTGAAGTTAATAGTCGCAATTACAGGTGCTAGTGGAGTCAACTTAAGTCTGAAGTTTTTAAATAATCTTCCAGAAGAGATAGATGCTTATGTTGTTTTTTCAAAAAGTGCTAAACTGGCTTTAAAGTTAGAAAACAATATTAAAATATCTCAATTGAAAAAAAAGAACATTACCATTTACAAAGATAAAGCAATCAGTGCTCCTATTGCCTCAGGTTCCTTTGGAGCTGAAGCTATGATTATACTTCCTTGTAGTATGAACACCCTTGCAAAATGTTCTATGGGTATGAGTGATAGTTTAATAACACGAGCTTTTAATGTGATGTTAAAAGAGAGAAAAAATATTGTTTTAGCACCCAGAGAAATGCCTTACAATACTTTATCTTTAGAAAACATGCATAAACTCTCAAGCCTTGGAGTTAGTATCGCTCCACCTGTCTTAGGGTATTACTCAAAGCAACAAAACCTGGATGAAATGGAAAATTTCCTTATTGGAAAATGGTATGATTTACTTAACATAGAAAATAATTTATATAAAAGATGGAATGGATAATGAAAAAAAATCAAAACACCGTAGCATCGTACAAGAGAGCTATTTATAGTGGGACTTTTGACCCCATAACAGTTGGACATATGGATATTATAAAAAGGGCTTTAAATATATTTGATGAAGTTGTCATTGCTGTTGCAATCAGTGAATCAAAAAAACCCATGTTTGATCTTGATAAAAGAGTTGAATTTGTAAAAGCTGCAACAAAAGATTTAGAGGGTGTTATTATAAAACCATTTGATACTTTGCTTGTTAGCTTGGCGACATCTTTAGAGATTAACACGATTATTAGGGGTCTAAGAGCTGTTAGTGATTTTGAATTTGAATTACAAATGGGATATGCAAACTCCTCAATTAACTCGAAAATTGAGACCGTTTATTTAATGCCAACATTAGAAAATGCGTTTGTAAGTTCTACTATTGTGCGTGAAATTATAAAATTTGAAGGTAAATTTGAACACTTAGTTCCAAAGGAAATTATAAAATGTATGTAGTAATTGAAGGTATTGATACAGCTGGCAAGTCAACACAACTTGATATTTTGAATAAAAATTATCCTAATGCAGTTTTTACAAAAGAACCAGGAGGTACCAATATAGGGACAAAATTACGTTCAATGGTACTTAATGGAGAAGCAAAATCAAAAGTGGCTGAAATGTTTTTATTCTTAGCAGACAGAGCTGAACATATGGAAGAAATAATACTGCCAAATAAAGATAATATGGTTATTAGTGACAGAAGTATGATCAGCGGAATTGCTTATGCTTCTTCAATGCCACTTGAAATAGTGACAACATTGAATTTAATTGCTACAAGTAATACATTACCTACCCATGTGATTTTATTGGAATTAACTCCCAAAGAGCTTAAATATAGGCTTTCACAAAAGGAAAATGACAGTATTGAATCACGTGGAACTGATTACTTACTGGATATTCAAGACAGATTAAAACAATCCATTGAATTATTGAACTTAAACCATATTTACATAGATGCGGGTTTAAGTATAGAAGAGATTGCAAAACAAATTGAGGAATTTATTAATGAGTAAAATAAAAAATATTCAAAGCCTAAGAGGCATGAATGATATATTGGACAATGAGAGCGAATTATTTACATATTTTATAGAACACTGCTCAAGAATTGCTAAAAACTACGGTTTTTCTTATATTGAAACACCTATTTTGGAAGAGACTGCACTGTTTAAAAGAAGTGTGGGAGAAAGCAGTGATATTGTCAATAAAGAGATGTACCAATTTATTGACAAAGGTGAGAATGACGTTTGTCTCCGGCCAGAAGGCACTGCAGGTGTGGTTAGAAGTTTCGTACAAAAGAAACTTGACCGTGCTGGTGGAACACAAAGATATTTTTATTATGGACCTATGTTTAGATATGAAAGACCTCAAAAAGGACGATTAAGAGAGTTTCACCAATTTGGTGCAGAATCATTTGGTGTTGATTCTATTTATGAAGATGCAAATATCATTTTAATGCTAAAAGATATACTTGATTACTGTGGTATAAAATTTAAATTACAGTTAAACTCTTTAGGATGTAAAGATTGTATGCCTCCTTATAAAGAGGGTTTAGTACAGCACTTACAGAACCTAAGAACTGAGCTTTGTGAGGATTGTGATAGAAGAATAGAAACAAACCCCATTCGAGTTTTAGATTGTAAAAATGAAAAATGTCAAAGTTTATTAATCAATGCACCAAAAATTACCAATAATTTATGTGCAAATTGTGATGAACAGTTTGAAAAACTCAAAGAAATACTTACATTTAATGGCGTTTCGTTTGAAATAGATACCAATTTAGTTCGAGGATTAGATTATTATACACAAACTGCGTTTGAATTTGTAAGTGATGAAATCGGTGCTCAAAGCGCAATTGCTGGTGGTGGAAGATATGACAGACTTGTCGAATTTCTTGGAGGTCGAGCAACACCTGGAATTGGCTTTGCAATAGGGATTGAACGATTATTGGAATTAATCAAAATGAAAGATAACAATGAAGAATTAATCTATCTTGGTGCAATGAGTGATGAAGCAGTTGATAAAGTATTCAAAAAAGCCAATGAAAAAAGAAAAACATCTCAAACTTTTGTTGAATATACATCAAGAGGATTCAATAAACATTTTAAATTAGCACAAAAACAAAATGCCACAATCATCGCATTAATCGGTGAAGATGAATTAAAAAACAATACAATTTGGGTTAAAAACGTTAAAACAAATGAAGAAACTACTATTTCATACGAGGCTTTTTAATTGAACACATACGGTATTGATATTTGGGGAGATAACAACTTTTTCATTGATGATGGAAAAGTTAAAATAAATCATGGTTGTAAACCATCTCTCGTTGATATTGTTAAAAGTGTAAGAAATGATGGGTTTAAGGGTCCTTTGACCATTAGATTCCCTCATTTAACCCATAAACAAATCAACACCTTATATTCAAAATTTGAGAATTCTATTAAAGAATATGATTATCAAGGCAGTTTTAATGCTGTTTTTCCACTCAAAGTGAACCAATACCCCAACTTTTTACAGCCATTAATCAATGAAGCCAAAAAATACAATTATGGATTGGAAGCGGGAAGTAAAGCAGAACTTATTATTGCCATGGCATATAACAATAAAAATGCCCCAATTACGGTCAATGGATTTAAAGATAAAGAAATGATTCATATGGGTTTTATCGCTCAAGAAATGGGTCATGATGTCACATTAACCATCGAAGGGCTTAATGAATTAAATACCATCATTGAAGTCTATAAAGAGACTCATTTACGATGTCCTAACATTGGCTTAAGAGTCAGGCTCCATAGTGCAGGAAGTGGTATTTGGGCAAAAAGCGGAGGCATTGACTCTAAATTTGGTCTTAGCTCTACAGAAATACTTGATGCGCTTGATATATTAAAATCAAACAATATGAGTGAGTATCTCACTATGATTCACTTTCATATTGGTTCATCAATGACCAGTATTGCGCCACTTAAAAAAGCCCTAAAAGAGTCTGGACATATTTATGCCGAACTTAAAAATATGGGTGCATCTAATTTAAAAGCAATTAATATTGGTGGTGGTTTGGCTGTTGAATATTCCCAATTTAATCGCTCACGATATTATTCATTAGATGAATTTGCCAATGATGTTGTGTTTATTTTAAAAGACATTGCAAAACAAAAAGGGGTAGAAGAACCAGATATTTTTACTGAATCAGGGCGATTTATTGCTGCAAATTCTACAGTATTGATTACTCCTGTTTTAGAGTTATACTCTTCACAGTTGGAAATAAAAAATCTACGTCTAAAAGATACAAATCCACCACTTATTACAGAGCTTTATGACTTATACAATGACATGATTAAAAAAACGGCATTAGAATACATGCACGACAGCTTGGAGCATATGGAGTCTTTACTTACTCTTTTTGATTTAGGTTATATTGATTTACAAGACAGAAGTAATGCAGAAGTATTAACGCACTTAATCATTAAAAAAGCGATACTCATATTAGAGGTTAAAGATTATACAGAACTCAAAACAATTGAAAAAAGAATCAAAGAAAAATATCTTTTAAACTTTTCTATTTTTCAATCTCTTCCAGATTTTTGGGGAATCAATCAAGAGTTTCCAGTCATGCCTTTAACACATCTTGATAAAACGCCAACAAGAAGTGCAAGTCTTTGGGATATCACTTGTGACAGTGATGGAGAAATTGAGTTTGATAATAATAAACCACTTTACTTACATGATGTCAATTTAAATGAAGAAGAATATTTTTTAGCATTTTTTAATGTAGGAGCTTATCAAGATACCTTAGGAATGAAACACAATCTTTTTTCACACCCAACACAAATCAATGTTATATTTGAAGGGAACTCATTTAGGCTTGAAAAAATTCAGGAATCTCAAAAGATACTGGATATTCTAGAAGATATTGATTATGATACAGACGAAATTAAAGATATCTTTAAAAATAAATTAGATAAAAAAAATTATGAGTTATTGAAAAAATACTTATATGATAATAGTTACTTAAAAACAATAGGAAATTAATATGAATAAAGAACAAGAAAAAAATGAATTAACATTATGGCAACAAATTAAAGAAGACTTTTCAGTTCCTAGACTCAATGATCCAGCTCTAGATTCAAACTTTGAACTATTCTTTAACTACCCAGGAATTTGGGCAATTGTCAATTTTAGAATTGCAAATAGACTTTATAAAAGTGGTTGGAAAAAATTATCACGAGTGTTAAGTGGTGTTACTCAAACCATCACCAACATTGATATACATCCAGCAGCAACCATTGGACGACGTGTATTTATTGATCATGGTTTTGGTGTAGTAATTGGAGCCACTGCTATCTTACACGATGATATTTTAATTTATCAGTGTGTAACGCTTGGGGGAGTGAGCCTGAACAAAGGTAAACGACACCCTACTATTGAATCAGGTACAGTAATTGGTGCTGGTGCTAAAGTTCTTGGAAATATCACTGTGGGTAAAAACTGTAAAGTAGGAGCAAACTCTGTTGTTGTAAATGATGTACCTATTAACTCAACAGCTGTTGGAGTTCCAGCTCGAGTTATAAAGAAGAAAACAACCAGTCCCACACTTGCACATGATGATTTACCTGATATCACACAAGAGATGTTTACTTATCTTATTAAAAGAGTTGCAGTATTAGAGCATGCAGTCAAAGAACAAGATGGTATTGATGTAAGTAAAGAAGATAAAGAGTTAGATGCCATTTATGATAATTTCTTATGTGCCATGAAATGTGACAAAAACAGTAACTAAATGTTTGAACTTTTAATATTTGGAGCATTAACTGGATTTGTATCTGGTTATTTTGGTGTTGGTGGAGGAATGGTACTTGTACCAATGCTCCTATATTATGGTTTTGATATGAAACAAGCCGTTGCTATTTCAATCATGCAAATGGTTTTCAGTTCTGTATATGGTTCCTTTTTAAATGCTAAAAAATGTTTAGGTATTCTAAAAGATGGTTTGTTACTTGGTATTGGAGGGTTCATTGGTGGTCTTCAAAGTGGTTTTATTGTTTCAAATGTCAGTGCCCGTTCTTTAGAATATCTTTTTTTAGCCTTGGTACTGTTTGCTATTATTCGAATATTTATTTCAAATGTAAAAATAGAACAAGTTAAAGAAGAAAAAAGTAAATTTACATTACTTTTAATTGGTTTTATAATAGGTATGCTTGCTATGAGTATAGGAATTGGTGGTTCTATTATGTTAACACCAGTACTACTTGGTTTTATGAAATACAATTTAAAAACGGCAACGTCTCTTAGCCTATTTTTTGTAATGTTCAGTTCAATTGCAGGGTTTATTTCTATGAATTTTAATGGTCAAATGCTTTTTACTGAGGGGGCTACAGTAGGAATTGCTTCTTTAATTGGAGTCTATTTTGGTATTAAACTCAAAAATAATACCCATGTTGTTTCTTATAAAAAATTTATTCTAATTTTATATGTATTGATATCAATGTCAATGATTAATAAAATATTCTTCTAGTCAAATTAATTACTTAAGTTATTCTATCCATACCATTTTTTGTTTATCATATTTTCCAGAATAAAGGTCTTTGTACATCTGTTTGAGTCGACCACTTTTGATTAATTTTTTCAGACCTGAATTAAACTTCTCTAGAAAATATTGACCATTTTCACAGTGTTTACATATGATTAAATTAAGTGTATTTTTCGAAAATTGTTTGGGATGAGAAGTAAACAATTTGGCTTCTTCATCAGAAAAATTATTTCTTATTTGAGAGCTACCAACAAGTAGGTCATTTGGGAATATATCAATTCTACCCTTAAGTAACTTTTTAAAATTCAATTCATCTGAATTGGAGACTTGTATGTTTATTTTTTTATCTTTTAAAGCACTCATAAATTCTTTTCCATAATCATAGCCTCGGGTAAATCCAATTTCTTGGTCATGTACATCTTGCATAGATTTCCATTGAAATTTGTAGTTTTTAAGATGAAAAAATACAAAAGATGTTTTAACAACAGGACTTGAAACTAAAAAATTTTCTTTGGTTTCAGGGGAAGGCCACCATACAGCAGATGCATCCCATACACCTTTTTGTGCCAACACGTAAGAGCGTTTCCAAGGAAAAAATCCCCATTCTATAGTTATATTTTCTAATTTAAATGCCTCTGAAACAATATGAGATGCCAATCCATATTTATAGGAGTATTGGGAAAGATAAGGTTCCCATTCACCATTAGTAATACGAATTGTCTTTTGTGCAAACAATTGAATTCCCAACAGTAAAAAAGCAACAATCAATAGCACTGATTTTTTCATAAATTCTTTCCATATATTAAGTAAAGTATCAAAGAGTAATCTCTATTTTTTAAGCAACCAAACACTCTCTTGTGCATCAATCTTGCCTTTAAATTTCTCATCTTTATTATCAAGTAAAACAACTTTATATTGTTTTTCATAATGTTCATAAACTTCACCATTACTCACACTAAAAGGTGGTCCTTGTAATAAATTTTCATCATACTTAAAAGTAACCAATAATTGAGGCGCTTCGTGGGTAAGTCCTTTTAAATAAGTTGAGTATTGTTCTCGAATAGGATTTGGCAGTGCAACTAATGCAGCTCTATCATAAATCGCATCTACATGCCCTACTAATTCTGACGTCAACTTAAAAAAATCACCAACAAAAATATCTAATCCTTGAGCTGAATAAAGTTTCAAATCTTTAAGTGTTGTAATCTTGGGTTCTACTTGAAGTTCATCAAAGAGTTGTTGTATAGCTAATTCACTAAACTCAACGCCGACAATTGAATGCCCTTTTGAAAGTAACCATGATATGTCTTTAGTTTTTCCACATAATGGAAGAAACACTCTTGCAGTTGTATCTAAAGTGAGTTGTTCATAATATTTAACCAATAAAGGATTCACTTCACTTAAATGAAATCCAATGACATTTTTATCCCATTTATCTTTCCAAAAACCAATATCCATTTATATCCTATTGTTTATTTAAATGCTTAACTATTTTAAATCTTAAGTCCATCAGTCATTGTTCTAAAACTGACTTCGTATAATTCATCCATATTATCTTTTATGTGCATATGTCCATCAATATATAGACCAGCCATTCCATGAACTTGCGCATGAATGGTTTGTGCTAATAACATGGGATTCTCTTTTTTAAACTGATTTGTTTCTTGTCCTTCAACTAATAAAGCAACAAGAGCATGAAAACCTTTAGCTTGGTCTTCATCTTCAATATCACAATTCTCTTCTCTTAAACTTTGGAATTTTTCACCAAATAACATTCGATATAAGTTAGGATGCTCGATGGCAAAGTTGATGTATTCTTTTCCCAT
>ENA-ORXI01000558-ORXI01000558.1-sediment-metagenome-genome-assembly--contig:-NODE-558-length-31157-cov-20.178089_pt1 | contig 31157 bp, 28 predicted proteins | sample MGYA00237861_ERZ511468 | MGnify/ENA primary metagenome ERZ511468 (study PRJEB26299, sample SAMN06266213) | sediment metagenome | isolation source: Hudson Canyon methane seep mesocosm | place... | reverse complement strand
TTTCTTTCAATGCAAGCAGGCCAAACCTTGCAAGACCCTCTTTGGGGTCGGCGTTCGCTATTCTTCCTTCACGGTAAGCCTTTACTGGTAAGCGAGTTATTTATGCCTGCCGCACTTTCAGGGCTACCTGAACAACCAGGACAAACACAATAATGAACAGCTCTTCTCTTCAGGCCTATAACTTCAAAACACAATTACCTTATTATATTCAGCTAACTCGGCTTAACCGCCCTATAGGTATTTACCTTCTTTTATGGCCTACACTCTGGGCTTTGTGGTTTGCGGCATCAGGCATACCCTCATTGAAAGTGCTCTTTATTTTCATCGCAGGCGTGGTACTTATGCGCTCGGCAGGCTGTGTTATAAATGACTTTGCAGACCGAAAAATTGACGGTCATGTTAAAAGAACCCAAGATCGCCCTCTTCCTGCCGGTAAGGTTTCCTCAAAAGAAGCACTCATCCTCTTTGGTGTCATTTGTTTAAGCGCTTTTGTGTTAGTACTGTTCACCAACACCCTAACCATCTACCTAGCCTTTGGCGGACTTGCTCTAGCTGCCACCTACCCATTTATGAAACGTCACACCTACCTGCCTCAAGTGGTTTTGGGAGCAGCCTTTGCGTGGTCAGTCCCCATGGCCTACACCGCAGAGACCGGAGAACTGCATAAGCAGGTATGGTTACTTTACCTTATCACCGTACTGTGGACGGTGGCCTACGACACCATGTACGCTATGGTTGACCGTGATGACGACATAAAAATTGGCGTAAAATCCACCGCTATATTATTCGGAGATGCAGACCGACTAGTCATCGCGGGGCTTCAAACATTAGTCATTGCCACGCTCTGTATTGTAGGTGCACAGGCAGAACTGGGAAGCTTTTTCTTTTTAGCTGTAGTGGTTGCAGCAACACTTTTTGTTTACCAACAACACCTTATCCGAAATAGAGAAAGAGAGGCGTGCTTCAAGGCCTTTCTTAACAATCACTGGGTTGGCTTGGCCATTTTTGTAGGTGTAGCCTTAGAATATATTTAACGATTAAACCCGCACTGTCATATATCCACACACTAATGCACAATTTATAATGAGAATGTAGAGAGAAGCCTTTACTTATAAGGGATCTCAACTTTCTCGATAAGTGTGGCTTTTCAAGCAACAAAGTTGAGAATGTGTAGTTCTTAATCTCAACTTTGTTGCTTGAATATCGGCCACAATAATCACACTAACGACTGAATGGTGCCACCACTTTTTTATAACCTTGCAAATCTACTTGCAACTCATAAGCTCTAAACATCAGCTCCGAGTGCTGCGCTTCGAGTAGTTTTCTAGCTTCAATGGCATTATCACGCTCTAGGCGATATTTATCCTTTAGCTTACGCTCTCTAGCCAACTCGGCTTTTAGGTTATCAATTTCTGAAAGTGGTGCGCCCACTTCAATATCCAAGCCAGTCGTTATTGCCCTATCACGATTAAGATTGTACTCCTTAATGAGTGGATTGGTACGAGTAACAAAGTCAGTGAATTTATAGACGTAACTGTGACTTAATCCAGCTTCGTCGTTTATCTTATTAAGTGTGAGTTTCCCTGATATGTTAATCTTGCGAGGCTGACCTTTCAGTAGACGATCCAGAGCCTCTTGGAGGAGTGCTTCTGTTAGTGCCTTATCTCTGCTCATGCCAACACCTCAATCGTATCGGTGAATGGTTCAAAATCGATTTTATGTTTTTTTAATGTATTTTCGATAACAAGAATTTTTTCTTTGTATCCAGCTAGAATGCGAGAGTAAGCATAGTCTCCCAGATTAATAATATTACGAAATGAAGTTATTAGTCGTTCTCGCTGTTTTGCGCTTGTTTTTGCACCTTTAACGGTAATCACTTCATGGTTACAAGGTTTATTCTCAGCTACAAAAGACTCAATGGAACAAAGGCGCTCACAATCAGCGTTGGTACAGTAACCCCCTGTCGGCAAAATGACGATAGACAATGAGTTACGGCGAACCAACCCAGTTATCTCTTCACGACTCATAACAACCCGCTCACCGCGCTGAAGGGCATCTTCTTTTTCACGCTTAATACGTTCACCGGCACCACCAGTAAGTGTTTCACTTTGATTATATATCTCGTCAAAGGCGTCAACAGCAAGCTCTTGGGTGGCATCTTGAACCATATCAAACAACTCACCATCCATAAGAAGGCCTTCCATTCTTGCCAGTTCAGCATAGTTCGCGTACCACCCTGACATATTAATGTTCTTGTGCTTGTATTGGTACTTAATGGTCTGAAGATTACCGAGCTTGTTTCTCACCATAAACACAGCAAAAGAGCGCCTTAAGTCATGTAGCGAGAACTTGGGTAGCGTACCACCTACTTGCAACCCACCCTCCCAATCAGGATTTAATAAGTCAAATTCTCTCACTTCATCGTCTGTGGAGGAAATACAGAAAGAGTCAAGATTCAGTCCATTACTAATATTCATCAAATAACTTTCTTGTATTTCTTCGCCTCTATAACGGCCTATTGTAATAAATGCCGTGGTAAGCTCCTTGAGGCTCACCTGATATTTGTCATCGCTAATCAACCCTTTGGATAATGCGGAGTCCAGTCTTGATTTATGGTAACTCCTTGCATACTGAGCCACCTCATAGGCTAACTCCAATGCTTTTTCTGCGATTGGGTGAGATACCCATGTAGTAGGAATTGGCACACCCTCATTACCTTTGGATGTAAAGCCCTGCAAAACAGGTACTCCTGAGATCACATAAAAACTATCTGGGTTCATGGAGAGTAACTCAAAGTATCTAGCGCCTGAAAATAACCCAACAGCTATTAGGCAATCTTTTATAATAGAGTTAATCCATGCTCCTTTAAAATTAAACTTAAAATCAGGGATGTTATGTGGAATATGCTTTAATTTTATTCGAAGCCTTGCGTCGAAAGCCTTTTCAGATTTTTTATCGAACTCAGTGACACCTAGCCGCTTCATTTCATCACATCGATAGCTCTCGCTAATCTCAATAGCTTGCTGCATTACCTGAGATATGTCGTGACGAAATGTATAATAGGTGTCAACCGTATTAACAACTTTTTCTAATATTTGAGCATGTATCGTAGGGGGGAATGCGATATGTTGCTTTTCTTGATGATCACTTGCTAATGCGCATATCTCTTTATTTCTAACGTGTCGACTCGCCAACCCTGCCTTAGCTAGTTTATTGATCGTAGTAGCCATTATTTTGAGTGTGCTAGGGGAATAGCGACCTTTTAAACCTACCTTGGCTTCCCTCCACTCACTATCTTTTGACAGCAAAGAGAAGTCTGATTTCCCCCATGACTTTATAAGTCTCCCAAGAGAGTCCACCCATCCCTTAACGCGATTTACTGCTACGTGATCTGCCGGATCATTTTCTTGGAAATGCCTCAAAAGAGCCAATGTGTAACGTTGCACATTGGCTCTATGTTCCTGAGGTATCGAGGTGAACATTACTTTTTTTACGTTTTCGTTTTGAGCATTAAAGTCCCACATATCATCATATACCCTTGATACGCCGTTACTCTGGCTGTCTAGCGTCACATAAGGGTTTTCGCTAAGATCAATAGCAATATTTTGAAGTAAATCAGACATTGAATACCTCCATAGTGTCTGCAAGTCCACGCAAATTAGCAAAAAGAGGGTGAGCACCTTGTAACTCCAATTTCCTCTTAGCTTCACGATAAGGGTGCGATGCCTTATCTTTAAATCTCGATAAAGTACGCATCAAAACAGCTTCGATTTTGTGTAATTTGGATTTTGGTATCGAGTTTTGAGCAGGGATATCCTTCATTTCAATAACCTGCTCATAAAATGAAAGCATGAGCCAGATGTCAGACTCTGAGGCAACGAGCAGGTGGTTATCGCAGTCAAAGCATGCCAGGAAATTGGTACATTTACGTTCATCATCAGGCATCTCAATTTCATTGTCTTTTATCTTGCGCTCAACCATGGATAGTACGCTCTCATCTCCCTGACAACGGACACCACTGGGCGTTACCGTAGTAACAGGGATATCTTTGCGTTCTAATCGCTCCTTATAGTCATAATCAGACAAAATATCTGAATGCAGTACCTTTGCGTCTTTAACTGCTTCATCAATTTTGATTCCTTTCGATATGGACACTTGAGCTTCCATCGCAGCCGACACGTTACGATCATGATCAGCTTTCACTCCCCCTGAATACGTTTTTTGTACCACCCTAAGGCCGCTATTCAAACTTAGAGACACAAGGTACATATCCTCTGTAACGCGCATCAAAATGTCTGATTTGGTTTTACGAAATCGTGTTGCATTAATTCTGACAGGTAGAAGCTTACCTATTAATTTGTTGATTACGCCTGGATCTGACCCCCGTTTCGTAAAATCAATGAGTTTCAAGTCACTATTGATATATGGAATAAGTGGCTGATCATTAATATCATCATTGCCCATGAAGTCATATATGACCTTAGACGCACTTAACCATCCCTCAATCAGATCCTTCGTATTCTTTGAGAACCCAAGGGCGTTATCAATCTCTTTATATCCTGCACGACCTTTAATACCGCTAAAAATGAACTTCTTTACACCTACTGACTTAAAGGCGACATCTGAGCGCCTCATGGATTTCAAAACGCTATCATTCATGCCTGTTAGCATAAAAAACAATTGAAGGGCGCAACGCGAAGCTTGATTAAACACAATTACACGCCTCAAGCTCTCTATATCCAGTAGTGCTTTATCGAGGGATATTCTACTTGGCATAATAGCCCGCTTGAATGCTGTTTTTCTATTAACTATACATAGCTTGGTTAGTCCTTTATTGCCCACCATTTCATTGAATAAACTTTCGTCAAAGAAAGGGTGAATATATGGAATTGTGTTATCTTTTAGGTGCCCGATGAACGCCTTGTGACCCCGTATAAGTATTTTTGCTATTGGTTTTAGCTCAGTCTCAGTGTCAAAAGCCACCTGCTTCCCACTTGCTATAGCAGCTTTAACTTCGGGTAGATTCCTAGCATCTTTATCACGACCCATTTGCCTTAGAAAATAAGCAAGCGCAACTCTTACGGAAGTAGCGAGACTTGGCGTTATACCCTTTAGTCTCAAATTATTAAAATATGAAACACTCTGTTTCATAGACTCAAAGTCAAACGGTATTGCCTGTGCATCATGCTCATCTAAGTATTTAAAATAACTAACAATACCATTAATTCTCGTTAATGCTGTACCGCTACAAGTGCCATTATCCTGCACCACAAGGCGATACAGTTCTCGAATAACCGCGTCGCGATTAGCATCCTTTAATGTTTCAGGTGACTCGAACTCGCCTCCCGTTGCCCCTCCTAGGACAAGCGTAGGTACGCCGCGATACCTCAGGCGCTTCATGTAAAACTTGTCCCCACTTTTTATTGTCAAAACCATACGTTCAATAGATATAGGCTCAACGGAGGCTGAACTGATTGTTTTGATAACTTTTGCTTCTTTACGTTTACGTCCAGCCATATTATTCTCCGCCCTCCAGCTGCACTGGAATAATGCCTTCAACATCATCAAACACACCCAAGTACTCCAAAGCATCTTCATAAATCTCATCGCCGGTTGGCGCATCTTCAGCAATTTTTAGATACTCTAAAGTAGTGCTTTGGTCTTCATGGCCAAGGAGTTCCGATACGATGGCTAACGCTTTATCACTTGTCGTTTTTTTAAGTAATTTTCTAAATAAATTAACCGCAAATGTAGGACGTAAATTGTGAAGGGAGCCGACCATCTTATTCTGTAGAGCGCTGGTTTCATTGACCGTGTTGCGAACTTCCACCCAGCGACTTGTGAAGTCAGCAGGACGGCTCATTAGGGGTATTCCGTTCTGACTAATAAAGAGGTAATCTTTGTCTTTATCAATTGCGTCATCGCCCTCAAAGATAGCGGTATTTCCTAATTCAATTTGCTTAGCACAGTAGTCCTTAAATTTAACTAAACGCTTCTCATAACGCTCTGATTGCGTGTACTCGTATAGCTGATTCATCAATACGCTAGGGATAATGGTTCTTCGTGACTTATTGCCTGCCCCGGCGGTCTTTGTTAGTGAGCCGTACTGCCCGCCAACGCCAAAGCGGAGTAAAGGCTTATCGAATTGCTCTTTACCATCGCGAATAACTAGGTCGGGCTTGACTATCTGACCCAAGTGAAGGCTTGCCATTTCTTCTCTGCGCAAGCCTGTATAGCGGCAGATCATAAAAGCTAGGCGGTATTCCTTGGCCAATGAATGCATCTTCATTTCACCTTTTACGTTCTTAGTGATGCGTTTACTCTTTGTCAGTATGTTTTCCACTAATGACCACTCTTGATCGGATAACGGTCTTAAATCTCTGCGATAATTATCAAGTACGCCACCTTCATTACTTGTCGATTTCGAGAATTTAAGACGCAAGTCGGTCGTATGGATAACCTTCCTCGCATAAGTATTCATGTTCGTTGCATCAGCTTGAAAATGCAGAGTAAAAACCTCATGCTTGAACGGAGGGTTGTTAAACCGGTAGCCCTGAACTAACTGGTGCTTGTAAAAGTTAACCACTCCTAACATATAAGCTTTGGCAGTTGAGCGAGCCATACGGTCAGACTCATTTTCTTGATTAAGAACTAAGTCCTTCAATGATTCACGATACAGGTAAGTTAATCTTTCAGACTGTCTCTTAGGGAAGTAATTCCATCGAGGTCGAGGTTCATCATACAGTTCATCAAAAGTATCTGCGTCGTACTCCAGGTCCCAAATTTCCTGATGTGCAATAACGAATGTAAAGTAATGACCTAAGGCTCTGGATAACTGATCTGACTCCAGATTGGATTTATCTAAGTGATGTGACAATAGGTATTGGTTCACGCACCAGAGGGGCTCAAAGCTAATCAGCGCCCCATCCTCATAACCAACAAGATTAAGTAGCGTCAATCTTTTAATAACGACCCTTTTGGCGTTATCCCTATGAGTAACTTGCATCTCTCCATTATAATCAACAGACAGCAATGGACGCGTGTAGGCGTAGGGTTTAACTGTAGATGGCTCTACTTTATATTTAATCATATTAATAACAATCTCTATCAACTCACGAAAATCCTGCGCATCTGCGGTTTGGAAATGCCAACTCACTGGTTACCACCGACATGGACTGCCCTGAGGCCCAGTTGACCCCGGTATACATAGGTTGGATATTAATTCGTTCAGAACAAGCCATAATCAACACTCTTTAATATTTAAAATGCAGACTCTTATGCTGACACTAATAAATATAAAAAACAATCAAAAATATAGAATAAACCCTTAAAAATCAGTATGTTAAAGATGTAATGCAAGTTATTGAACTCAGCAATAAAATGAATAACTAAAGATAAAGAACGGATTATAATCCTCTAATCTGAATGATTGGAGTCTCCGTTATTAGGTTATTTAGTTACAATTTGTCAGTGCTGGAACAGAAAATATCTAGAGGGCTTATGAATGACTATAAAGTGGCAGTTCAAAGAATCCTGCAATGAAGTTTTTTAAACAGGGGGGTCTTGGTTGCCCGATCAAAATAACAAATGATTTAACTTTCATTCAATTACAACGGTAACAAATCCTTCGGACTACAACCTAAGGTCTCTGCTAAACGATATACCTTTTCTAACGAAATATTAACTTCCCCTCGCTCTATACGGCCTATATAACTTCTGTCGATTTGCGTTCTAAGTGCTATCTCATCTTGTGATATCCCGAATTCTTTTCTTTTTCCTCTTAGTTTCAAACCAAAGGATTTTGCTAAATCATCCATTTAAATAGTCCAGTTATAAAAACTATTACTATCCAAATTTGCGGATTAAATAACCACGGATTATAATCCGCACTTTAAACTATTTGATCCAACCTTTTACTGGGTCAAATTTACTAAATTAATTACGGCTTGCCAAAAGAGACGGCGTACTGATGTCAGAAGTTACCATCAATTTAAGTAATAATTTCGTTTCAATATTAACTCGGCCTGACTTTGACAAGTTTACAGTCCTAGAGTTAAGGACTTTGTACATGGCTCTTTCAAATAGCGAGCTAGATAAAAACAAAGCTCAACGTGCTGTTTATCGTGAGATATTGAAACTGAAAAATAAGGGGTTATTGAAACGTATTGACTCCAAAACCGGAAAAAAGACCACCTATGTAAAAACAGATCTATTTCATACTGTTAATTTCATTTCAAAGGATTGTGTCTCTCACGTTGCAAAAACAAATGATGAGAATACAGACAGTCAAGACGCGGTTAAGGAGCTTGTAGATAGACTTCAACGCTATAACGCCGAACTACAAAGCCTTATCGGTGAAACTAGTGAATATAAATCACTTTATGCTGAATACCCTCAACTCAAAGGCCTTCAGAAGAATTATAACCTTGCACGAAACAAAATTCGTAACATAGAAGGTTTGATAACGGCGGTAGAAACGACAATAGAAGACCAGAAGGTATTGGAAGGAAATAATGAAACTTCGTAAGTGGCAAGCTGAGTGCGTCGATTTAGCGTTTAGAAAGTATGCTTCCAATCAACCACATTTCCTTGGCCTAGCGACGCCTGGGGCCGGAAAGACTACGATGGCAGCAGAGCTTGCCGTCCGTCTACTTAACGCAGGTCTTATTGATTTCGTATTGTGCTTTTCGCCTTCAACCATTACTGCTGAGAATATTCGCAATACATTGGAAGAACGAACCAATAAGCCTTTTCATGGGCTTATCGGCGCAACAGGTGGCTCCTTCACCTATCAGGGTATGCCATCTCTAAACAGTGAAACATGGACCTTGCTAAAATCTCACCGTGTCTTTGTTATTTTTGATGAGATACATCACTGCTCAGGAACAACACCAGAGAACGCAAATGTCTGGGGTGAAGAGATTATTACTAATATTAAACATCAAGCAGCTTATACGCTGGCCTTAACGGGGACACCTTGGCGCTCTGACAACACACCTATTGCGCTTGCAGAGTATTCCTATCCTGACAACCGTATTGCGTGTGATTATGTTTATGGCCTTGCTGATGCTATTAAAGATAAGGTCTGCCGCGTTCCTCAGATTATCGTAACGGATAATAATGACATTACGATACAAGAGAATGACAAGAATGTTGAGGTCTTTGGTAGCTTCTCTGAGCTCTTAGAGGAAACTTCATGCCCTTATCAGAAGGTTATCGAGAACGAAACCGTTATGCGGCACATCATTACTCAGGCGAATAATAAACTCACACAAATTCGTCAGATTAACCCTAGTGCAGGAGGGTTAGTTGTCGCTTCATCCGTTGAGCATGCAGTAAGAATGCTCAATATCTTGCGTAATGAGTTAAACGAATCTGCCGTTATTGCCACCTATAAAGAGAGTGAACCTACCACCATTATTAATGACTTTAAAATGAGCTCGACACCTTGGATTGTATCGGTTGGTATGATTAGTGAAGGTACTGACATTCCTCGCCTTCAGGTGTGTTGTCATCTAACAAATATTAAAACGGAGCTGCATTTCAGGCAGATTCTCGGGCGCCCCCTTCGCATAACTGATAGCCCAAACCAAGAAGCATACTTGTTCATGCCAGCAGAGCAGAAACTTATTGATTACGCTCTACGGGTGGAAGAAGACATCCCTGACGAAAATGCAGTAGTGCGTTTTGAAAAATCAAAGGGGCCCATTTCGATAAAGAATTCGTTAGATACAGAGAGTACTGAATTTGAAGAGTCGAGCCCTGTTGATCATACGCTTGAATGTGGAAACGAAATTACATCACAGCCCGTTGTGAGCTTGCAGCCTAAAAATGTTCCATCAGTACTTACCCAGGTTTATGAGGCAACGCTCAATGTGTATGGTCAATTTCGACAGGAAATATTAGCGGTTAGTGTTTCACCGTTCGAGTAGGAAGATGAGTAGTCATGGCAACTGACTAAAGATTTATTATGAAAATACACATATTGAGCGACCTACATATAGAGTTTGAGGATTACGATTACCCTGAGGCCAATGCTGACGTTGTCGTTCTGGCAGGGGATATTCACGAAAAAGATAAAGGCATAATCTGGGCGCAAGAAAATATCAAAGTGCCCGTAATCTACGTACTAGGTAATCACGAATACTACAAAAGGGCGTACCCTAAGTTTATTGGTGAGATAAAAAATACCGCCAAAAACTCTAATATCCATGTATTAGAGAACGACATGATCAATATTGATGGTGTTAACTTTTTAGGTTGCACGCTTTGGACTAATTTTGAATTGTTCGGTGAGCCAAAGGTTTCAGGCTATCAATGCCAACAAGTGATGACGGATTATAAGAAGATTCGAAGGTCACCGAGTTATTCAAAACTACGATCCATTGATACCGCCATTATTCATAGTATATCGGCGCGATGGTTAGATGAAACCTTAGAAAAACTAAAAGGCGAAACTAACATTGTCGTTAGTCATCATGGTCCTAGTGTTAAGTCAGTACCCTTAAATTATAAAAATGACATTACCAGTGCCGCTTATGAGTCTGACCTCAGCAGCTTCATTCAAAAGCATCAACCGAATGCCTGGATTCATGGGCACCTTCACAATAGTTCAGAGTATGAAATCGGTCAGTGCCGCGTTTACTGTAATCCAAAGGGCTACCCCGGAGAATTGAACCCTGATTATGAGCCTTTAAAGTGCATTAACGTATGATTAATTCAGAAGTGGTAGGAATGAAAATGACATCAAAGATTGAAGTAGATGATAACGATAATCTAATTCTCACGATACCAGAGCAATTGATTGCATCGGGACTGTTTTTACCCGATGACGATATAGAAATGCAGGTTAAAAGAGAGACTCTTTTTATCAAAAATTTGTCATGCCCCTTACTTCGATCTTCTCGTTTTAGGCGCAATTTAAACAGCATTCTCCGGAACATAAACAACGATCATCACCCACTTAAGCGAGTATTGATCATCAGGAAACAAAAATCACTTTGGTGCCTGCCTCACGATAGAGAGCGGTTGCCTGAGTTTTTTGACTCTGTGAAATTCTTGGGTGAACCAGAGCAAGGCTAGAAACATTATTTTGGTATTGGAAAGCAGTAGCCCCCTGAGAGATCATGATGAATACACAGGTAGAAAGATTAATATCCGCCCTAAAAATAGGCATTTCCGATTGCGTGGTTGTTACCGGGTCGATGATAGAACTCACGGACTTTCGCGATCAGGCGATAGATATACTTGCCGAGGCGTCTTTTCAGGTCAGTCAGATGGACCTTCATTCTTATCACCCTCGGCCAAGCCGAACGGATAATGACGTAGACGTTTTGATCCTATGGGGACTGGAACAGCTTTCCCCTCAAGACAATCGGTCATACTCCATTAGAACTCACCTCGATAAAGCGCGACATCAAGGGTTACGGTCCATCATTTTCTGTGAGAATAGCAGCTACAGAGCTCACTTTTTGGATCATGATGCACCGTTTTATCATTTTTGCCTCCGAGTACTGGCAAGTGAAAACTAAAGGCCCATTAAAATTTATATAAGGCGACTCAATAAGGTTCTATTTTTATGACGGCGATTCAACATAAAGTAATTAAGCCAGAGCTTGGGCAGCGTGTCTTCTTTTGTGGCGATGTTCACGGTGACAAAGTATCTCTCGAAAAACAGCTGGAGAAAGTAGGCTTTGTTGAGACGCAAGATATCTTGATATTTACCGGAGATCTTATTGATCGTGGTGATTATAGTGCAGCGTTAATCGAATTCGCTACAGGCACACCTGGGGTTCATAGCGTCATAGGTAATCATGAATCGCTGTTTCTGCACGGTTTGCATGACCCTCTGACGCGTAGTATTCACACTGCCGCCAATGTGGGCGGCGGCTGGATAGAACAATATAGCCAAAGCGAGTTAGAAGGCCTAGCAGAGCTGGTTCAGCGCACGATGAGTATTGCCATAACGGTTGAAACGAAACAGTATAAAATCGGTGTTGTGCATGCTTCTGCGCCTAATGACTGGCAAAAAATAGTGAATGGCTCGAGCCTACATGAAGAGCAGTGGTTATGGAGCAGAGGTCAGTTTGAAAATGCCTTAGCTGGTGAAAATCATGTTGTAACAGGTGTAGATGCAGTGATTCATGGTCATGTGGCTAATACCCTATTAGTTAGTGGCAACCATATATGGATAGATACTCAGTATCATATGGGTGAATTAACCATCATAGAGGCTTCTCGTGTATTGGATTGTGTGAGAAAGCAACCTGAAATGGTTGATTCTATTTTAGAAGAACGACGACTAAAGACTTTGGATGAACTCTCCAAGCTCGATCAGGAATTAGATTTGGGATATTGATGAGCACGAATACAGAAAACACTATTATTTACGTAGATATGGACGATACTCTCTGTGATTTTAGGGCTGCCTATATAAAGCATCGCCAAGACTATCCAGAAATTACTTATCCTCAAAGTACGCCAGGATTTTTTCAGTACCTAAAACCACTACCTCATGCGATTGAGTCCTTTCAGTGGTTACGAGAGCAGCCTCATCTTGATGTATTTATCTTAACGGCCCCCTCTGTCAAAAACCCACTTTGCTACATCGAGAAACGGTTATGGGTTGAAGATCATTTGGGGTTTGATGTTGTGAATAGATTGATTATTTCCGCGCATAAAGGGTTGAACAAAGGACATTTTCTTATTGATGATAATGTTGATGGAAAGGGACAGGAATTCTTTGAAGGAACTGTAATAAAATATGGTTCAAGCAGGTTTCCTGATTGGTTATCCGTTAGGCGTTTTTTTGAAGGGCTTGATTCTAGGAGCTTAAGCTAAGAAAATCGGCTTAGAAACAAAAGTGATTTTACAGAAGTAAGTTAATTGGTCCGAGATTCCCGCTCGGTCGGCCACCACTAGGCAGGTGACGCGCAACTAGGCATCCTTGTAGCAGACAGCAGTCCTTGCTCAATCCATTTCTGCGAGTTGCGGGCGTATGATAAATGTATGCCTTAAGGTTGTCTGTAGGATATTTCTCAAATATGGTGTGCGATATGTCTTACAATTGTTAATCAACAAACATTGTATATGTAACCAATTAGTGTTTGTTACGGCTGTGGATCTGGAAGTGATTTTAGTCATCCGGCCATAAGCGGTCTTTAGATGTACTGAAAATTGGTGAGGCGTAGCGTTAGCTTTTGGCGGTTAGCGATCCTTCTTCATATGAGGTCTATCGTTAATTACAGACGGCAAGCGATGGCAACTCTTCGCCCTTTGCCGTCTCCAAAAATCATCCTAACGTAGTCGGCTCTAGACTCTAAGGAGACCTTTGACTCTGGACACATTATCGACAAATTCTACAATGAAACAGAAGTACTGATTTTTTTAGAAAAGGGTCTATGATTAGTTTATCGGATAAGATAATTAAGCTAGCTACTTAATAGTTAAATAACAATATGAGACTAGGGTGTTTTATGAACCGTATATTTATTTTTCTAATTGTACTGTTACTTTCATTACCTACATTTGCTGAGAAAATCATTGCTGCGGGTGATCCTTGGCCCCCTTTTATTGACCCCGACTCACCAAGTCAGGGAATCATTCTTGAAATCGCCAGGGCCGCCTACAAAACCCAGAATTATGAAGTTGAGATGAAGTTTGTTCCTTGGGCTAGAGCAATAGAGGGGGTAAAAGAAGCAGATTACGATGTGCTGCTGGGAACTTGGTACACTAAGGAACGTACTGAATTCTTACTCTACAGTGATCCCTATCTTGAAAATCAGATTAAATTTATCAAACGCAAGGGAGACAATTTTGAATTTAGCGGATTGGATAGCTTGACCGGAAAAAATGTTGGTATAGTGAGAGGCTATGGTTATGGTGATGAATTCCTCAGTGGCACCAATTTTAAACGTCCAGAAGGAAAAGACCTAATGACCAGTATCAAAAAACTTGTGGCAGAAAGGGTTGACCTTACGCTAGAAGATGAAATTGTCGCTCGAGCAATGTTAAAAAAACAAGCACCAGAATTGTTGAATCAAATCGAGTTTACAAAGAATTCTCTTTCTACGAATCCATTACATGTCACCTCAGGACTGAAAAATAGTAGACACAAAAAAATAATCGATGCATTTAATAAGGGGCTTATGGAGATAAAAAATAATGGCACATTGGACAATATACTCAAGAAATATGGTTTCTAGTTGGCGTAAAAACATATTGAATTTTAAAATTTATATAAAGTGCTTAACGAACCGAAGGAGCTGATAAAAACAGTTAAGCACCATACTGGTGGTCTAAGAAGATTAAAAAGGGCGGCAATTTATGTGTGGTAAACGGAACATCATTGCGCTAACTCTGCTATTTGCAAGTTCGATACTTTACGGTTCTGAGAAGATTGTTTCGGTTGCTACCTTGGAAGATTATGCCCCTTTTGGCTTTGTGGTGGGTAATGGCATGGTAGAAGGAACTCTCCCTCCAGGCAAGAATTTAGTCAGTTATAGAGGGTATAGCTGGGATGTTTTACGAGAAAGTTTCCATACAATGGGATATACCATTAAGTTATCTGTCTCTCCATGGCCACGAGCAATGCACAATATCAAAACCGGGAAGGCGGATATTCTCTTTCCAACTGGGAAGAACAAAGAAAGGTTAAAAATTTTTGATTATTCCCAAGAATTTATTAACGAGGCAAATTTTCTAATTTATGTTCGAGCTGACAGTCCTATTAAGTGGACAGGACTGGAATCTCTGAGAGGTCTAGTAATTGGGATTAAACGGGGATTTAACTATGGAGATAGGTGGACGTCAGTAGATTATGTGACGGAGTTTGATGTGGGTACAATTTTACAGGGGTTTAAGATGCTTGAAAAGGAACGTATTGATGGGTTCCTCGGCTATGAATCTAACTGGGATTATATCTTAAAACAACAAGGGTGGATGAAAAAATATAGAAAAACCCCCTCCATTGGCTCTTCGAGAGAGTATTTAGTTGCATTAAAATCCAACCCTAATAGCCTTATTATTTTGAAGACTTTCGACACTGGAAAACAAAAGCTAATTCAGAGTGGTCGCTTAGAAGAGTTAGAAAAAATCTGGTTTGGGGCGGAGTGAAGTTGAGTTATATACAGGGACATTAAAGGTATATTTATTGAACGCATTAATATGTAGAAATTACTGCCATACAGGGCGCTCGATTCAATTTTTCAATGTGCGTTGTTTACAAAAATGACTGCTTAGTATCCTATACCTGCCTTAGAGAAAATAACTATAAATATCAGCTAAGTGGCAACTCCGACCTTCGATAAATACAAAGAACTTGGAATAAATTAGAAAATTCTGAACATTAATAATGATCGCTTTTAACTCCAACGAATGGTTTTCATTATATTTCACATGTTAGCTTTCAACCTAAAGCGCCCCCCTTTTTGTTTAAGAGTTTTGGAGTAAAATGACCATTACTAATTAGACAGTTGTCGTGACAGAGTGGAGCTTTTATCAAGCTCAAACATAGTCTGCTCAGACATCTTTCCAGTCATCCAAGCTTTTTATTCGAAAGGCAGTTCACATGTAGGCAGACTTTTAAAGCCTCAAATTATTCCTAAAATTTTTGTATAAAATAAACCTTAGTATGAAAAGCACACTGCTATGCCTATTACCAATGTACGTTACTCGGATTCTACAATAGCAGAGATTTCAATTGCGGCACCCAACTACTCTGACACAGGGGGAAATTTGTGAGCTGTATTATCGAATGGTTTCACGATATTTATTTCTGAAACATAGGTAGGCAGATGTCTCCTTAGTAAGGTGAATTTACAGAGTTACAATGAACACCAGTATTTTGGCTTTTATGTTTTGGTGTTTAATGATATTTGTCCGTTTTACATTCCACTACAAACAGTGAGTTAAATATCATCCATTTGAATTTTTGATGACGGTAAACTAATATTTCTAATTAGTTTAGAGAATCCCCCCCAGCCGACACAGTGTGTAGAGAGGGTTTAAAACTCAAATGGAAAAAATATTATATTGCATATTATTCTTCTCTTTAATGAGTTCTCTTGCTAGAGGGCAAGAAGTGAAAATCTGTGAAGGTGCGGAGGAGTGGCCCCCGTATATGTACTATGAAAGGGTAAACGGGAAAATAAACGAAAATAAAATAATAGGCGCAGTTAAAGAATTATTTGACGCAGCTATTAAGCTGACCGACCTAACCTATTCAATAGAATTACTGCCATGGAAAAGATGCTTGAAGTATGTTGAACATTTTGATCTTGATCCTAGATATGAGGTTTTCAGCAATGGAATCTATAGTCTGAAAAGAGCCAAGAAATATTGGCCAAGTATCCCTCTTTACGCTACTCATCGGGGAGTGTTTTATTCAGAAATTAAATACCCTCAAGGCCCTTCAATCAAAAAAAAATCTGATATAGCTAACTATAAAATATGCGGAGTCCTCGGTTATGACTATACCGATGAATTACAGTGGGCAAAAAATATTAAGATTGATTCCGCCGCACCTTCTAACGAAAAAGCCCTATTAAAAATAACTAAAGGGCGTTGCGATATTATGATTGCTAGCATGGAACCTATTTATGGTTCTGTCGCTATAGGAGCGTTTAAAATGCCTAATGGAATAAAAAGTTTTCCTGTGCCGGGAGTAAAAGCCATTACTTTTCATTTCTGGGTTTCTAAAAAATCACCTAGGGCGACTGAACTGTTAACGACGATTAATACAGCAATTATGGATGTCATCTATAATCAAGATTACAAAAAGATCTTTACGAAATATCTTCCTGATACACCTCATTTATATGAATGATTTTTTCACGCATTTTCATCCCTATCACTGTTAGAAAGTGGAACTTTACCTGGCCAAGATAAGCATCATCGGCTAGTAAACGAAATTCGTCTCTCCACCTACGTAGTTGCCTATCACTAATACCTAACTCTTCGCAGATTTTGGCATCAGTAATACCATCTTCAGCGGTTTTCATTAACGCCATTCGCTTAAAGTCAGCAGGATATCTTTGGTAGCTTCTAGACCTTCCCATACAACATCTCCTAGTGTATTTCTACACCAAATTTAGTATGTCTACGGAAATGGGGTAGAACTATCAAGCCGACTTCCAACGCATAATCGTTAGTGGCAACTTAGGGCGATGCCCTCCAATAATTTCCATAACAGTTGATAGGAGGGCTATAGGCAGCTAGGCCAATTCGTTCAAAACCCTCAGTGTCTCGAGTTGTCTATTTTTGCTATTCCTTAATTCGTCATTAACATCCGCTTTTGACTGTGAGTTCAACTGGTTCAAGTCTCTCAAGTAGGTGCTTTCGAGCAGCTACTAAGCGGACGCCAAAGTAATTGACGTATTGATTTGCAAACCCGTTTGATCCGCTTCAGCATCAAATTGGCACTTAATATTGAGCTACCTAATGAGTAGCTATCCTCCATATATCCTATGTTTTTGTATATTCTAGCGGTCCAATTTTAAAAGCAATTAGTGGATCAAATTTGACGTCAATTAACAGTAATAATGATGATTGAAGCGGGAGATAGCAGATAAATTTTCTGATTGGCTACAATAACTCTCTATCTCTATCTCTATCACTTTCAGCCCAATAGATCATAAACAGTGCAGCGAGGGCCGACATAAAAAAACCAGAAAAGAGAGGTATTACCGTTTGATTAAATGCCCAACCGATAGAAGCCCCAATGACTAAAGATAACAGACCACTAATAACGCCGATAACAGAGCTAGCAGCTCCGGCGATATGGCCAAGCGGCTCCAAGGCGATGGCATTCATATTGCCGAATAAAAAACCTAGAGGAAAAATAGTTGCGCTCATTACCAGCAAAAAGCCAAAAAGAGGAATATCGGCCGTGAAAAAGAGCGGGATAGAAATTCCGTTGATCAGGATAACTACTATGGTAGCGTGATAGCACAGTTGGCGCATGCCATAACGCATCACAATTCTGCCGCTCAGGAAGCAGGCCAACCCCATCCAGATAGCCAGCATGGCGAAATAAACCGCAAATAGATCACCTGCACCATAGATCTCTGAAAAGATTTGCTGGCTGGACAGCAAATATCCCATAAAGCTCCCCATAATCAACCCCGATGCAATCATATAGCCACATGATGTCGGTGTGGCACAAACCTCTTTCGCTGCATTCAGCAGACGCATGAGTCCGCGTGGGCTATTGCTATTTTCTTTGGAAGGATCGAGTGATTCTGGTTGCCGCAACCAGAACCAGACAGACATCATTGCAGCCAGAGCCAACTGCACCCAGAAAATAATCCGCCAATCAGCAACGGTAATGATCCCATTACCGACTATCGGTGCCAGGCAGGGAATGGTGATAAATACTGACATAGCAAAGGACATGATGCGTGCCATCTCGGCGCCTTCATACAGATCACGCACGATGGTAACCGCGACGACCCGCATGGCGGCTGCGCCCACCCCCTGAACCAGTCGACCAACCAGCAATGCTGCAAAATCACTCGCCGTGGACGCAATAAGGCAACCGGATATAAACACAGCGATACCCAGCGCAAAAGCGGGCTTGCGTCCAGTACGGTCGGCGAAAGGGCCATAAAACAGTTGGCCCAAGGTGAGCCCAAGAAAAAACAGTGAGATCACTTGCTGCGTATCATTGCCTTTGGCGATATCAAATGCCTCGGTAATATTAGGCAGGGCAGGTAAAACAATGTCGATGGCCAAGGCGGACAGCGACATCATCAATGCAGTCAATGCGATAAACTCGCCCTCCCCCATTCTGGGCTTTGCCGTTTTATTCATGAAAAGCCTCTTGGGCTATTGCTGATAGGGCTGTATCTGCAGATTTGGCTATCGAAATAGTCCCCCTGGGGCCGTCAGCATGATCACGATTAATACGGATCAAGGTGGAATTTTCAAAGAGCGATGCAATATTTTGCATGGGAAGACGAATAACACCGGGCGTGTTGTAACCAGCCCCAATTTCCAGCACAGCCAGTTGTTTGCCGCGAATATTTTTAAGCCAGTAATTGAGGGTTTTGCTTTGTTCGAGGTACGGCGCCTCAACAAACCAATGACCTCCACGAACATTCATAAAGACCGGGCCGCCGCACTTAGGGCAAACCGGTAGTGTACTGCGATCTTCAATGAATTGGGTTTCTTTGTTTAAGTGGGGCAGCATCGCGGCTACTAGAGGCTTGCCATTCCAAACTCCATCATGGCAACGAGAGAAACACTGGAATAGCTCGTAGTCTCCTTGTGGCGTGAATATCCGGTCGCGGTCAAAGCCATTCTTATGGAAGTAGCGATCAACGTTAGATGTCATGACAAAATAGTTGCGCTCACCAACGATCCGCCGCAGTGTCCGGTAAACAGATTTTTCTCCGGCATGGTAAACATGGTCCAGGCCCACGGAAAGGTATCCCCATTGCAGCGCCTCATCGGAGAACGGGTAACCCATCAGCTGATACTGACAACGCACACCATATTGCAACATGCCCGGAAATCGCTCGGCAAAGGCTTGCTCATCGGTATAGTCCAACCCTGCGGCGGCAGACAAGCCCGCGCCTGCACCAATGAAAACGGCTTCGGCGCTTTGTAAGACTTCGGCAGCTTGTTCAAACATGTTCATACATAATCCTCGACGGTGGTGGTGTAAATAGTGGTTGCCTGTGCACCGTAGGTATTAAATACAATGTGGTCCATGGTGTTCGGGTGATCGCGCAACCATTCGATAACGGTACTCAAAGCCACGCTGGCGGCTTTCTCTGGTGGATAACCAAAGACACCGGTTGAAATGCCACAAAACGCGATACTGCGTACGCGGGCTTCAGCCGCAAGTGCGAGACAGGCGCGATAACAGCTAGCCAATTGTTTAACTTGCTGTGCTGATGGGCAGTGATCGGTAACAATAGGGCCGACTGTGTGCAAGACAAAATCGGCGGGGAGATTGTAGGCGCGGGTAATTTTCGCATCCCCGGTCGCTTCATCGTGACCTTGATGTTGCATAATTTGATGACAATCTTCCCGTAACTGCGGTCCGGCAGCACACTGGATAACGTTATCGATACAAGCGTGAAATGGTTGAAAGCACCCCAGCATTTGAGCGTTAGCTGCGTTGGTTATTGCACCAATTTTCAGCGTGGAAATGTCACCATTCCAGATACTGATTTTTTCGCTATCCAGGTGTTTGACATTTAGCCCGGACAGGTCACTGGCATCAGTAATGTTTTTGGATACTAGTTCTTGCTGCAACAAACAGTCGGTTGATGCGAGCAGCTCTGCTGAGAAGTCGCCCGGTAATCGGGCGGTCAAGGTGGCCTGCACCCACTGTCGACGGCGCTGGGAATCTTCAGGAACGCTATAGCGACGGACAAACTCCCGGGAAGCAGGGTCTTGCTGCAAGGCAGCTATTACTCTATCCAGGTCAGCCTTGCCTCTGACAGGTACATATGGCTGGTTCAGCTTGATTAAATCGTTATAAGGAATCATGTGTTTTACTTACGTTGATCATGAACCACGGGCTACAATCTGCCGCCCAGCATACGGTGCAGAGTACCGTCTTTATTCACAATGTGATGTTTCAATGCGCCAATCACATGTAAAACGATAGCGGCAATCATGACGTTGCCAACAATACCGTGTAGACACTTGCCTGTTTGTGCCAGTGTTTCATTCAGTGGTACAGCCATTTGTGGATTATCGGGGATGACATTTTCCGACAGCAGCTCCAAACCAAAAATGGACAGGCCATGACCACCGCCTACCGACATCAACATGCCGGAAACCGGTAATACAACAGTGCCGGTAATTAGTGCCCAGTGAACCAACTTGGCCATCCGATATTCGATGCCTGAGTGTTGCGAAACGGGCTCTGGCCAGCCGTTGAGTGCGCGCCAGATGATACGCAGCAATACAAAGGCAACAATAATAATGCCGATGGATTTATGAATATCGTACAGTGCATACACCTCATAACTGTCCATATAAACACCCATTGCTAACAGGGTCATAATGGTTAGGCCAACGAACCAATGCAACGCGGTGGTCAGTGGACTCAGTTTATGTTTGGTATCTCTCATCGGAATTTTTCCTTTGTTTTGTCGTTGTTTCCTGTATTGCCTATATGTCTTGGAAAATTTCATTTAGACATCGCAAATTCACGGAGGTTTTTGATTGGAAACGGCATCACAGGTTAGGATGGCAGTAATAATGGTGAAGCTCAGCGTTTGTGAAGCTGAACTTGCATTGCTAGCCGGTAAATACCTCAGTAAAACGTAATGGTTGACGGCCCAGTACGTTTTCAACATCTTTGGTTGCGGCGGACATTAAACCCTGCTTCGCTAGGTCGTACAGCATAACCAGATAGTCAGCACTGGACTCAGGCAGGCCATTTTTCATAGCACCAGCTTTCAGTTCGTCTCCCGAAATGGAGACATAGGGGATATCTTTTCCCAACTTATTGCTGATGGTCTGGGCAATGTCAGCATGTGACAGGGCTTCTGGCCCAGTAAGGTTATAGGCTTTTCCTTCATGCCCAGCTACAGAAAGCGATATTGTAATCACTGCAGCAATATCCTTGATGGAAACAAAGGCTAGTTTGCCTTCTCCTGAGGACGCCAGCACGATGCCGTCATGCTCCAAAGGGCCTGCGGCGAAGCCTGAGGTGAAGTTCTCCATAAAGAAATTCGGTCGAACGATTGTATAATTAAAATCCTCTTTGATTAATTTGAGTTCGATTTTTCTTAGTGGCGCTTCATCATTGTGATCAACACCGTAAGCACTCACAAAGACGACACGATTAATATTGGCTGCCTTTACGGCATCAAGAAACGGTACCAGCCGTTCAAAAGCTCCAGCATCCAATGGGGGGGCCTGCAAAACAACGGCTTCAATGGATTCCAGGGCGTTTTTGTAGCTTGCAGGGTCATCATAATCGAAGGCAACATAGCTGACGCCAGCCAGTTGATTTGTAGTCGATGGGCTTCTGACACCGCCAAAGACCTGATGTTTTACTGATAATTGTTTTGAAACCTCTGTGCCAAGATTTCCGCCTGCGGGGGTTATAAGAATGTTCACGGATATTTCCTCTCTGTAAGTGCTTAAACAGAGCCCTGCAGTTTATGCCGAGCTCGTCTGATTAATGACCGGGTGCGCCAACCTGAGCAAAATAGGCAATCCAGTCTTCAACGTGGTAAGTTTCGCTCACCATGCCCTTGCTCTCGCCCAAAATTGGGGTCATGACTAACTAGTGGGCTATCTATATCAAAGAGCCTTTTCTCAAGGCTCTTTGATACTACATTTAGAATATTATCTAGAACATTCCATTGTCATGAGCCATTTCAGCTGGAATTTGTTGAATGATGTCCCAGTGCTCAACAATTTGACCGTCTTTTATACGGAACAGGTCATAGAACGCTTGTGGCTTCCCGTTCCAACGCCCCTCGCTTTGAGTCAGTACAAAATTACCTTCACCTAAAATACGATGAACTTTATGGTACTCAAACATATTGTTTTGAGATGCCAGGAAAGCAAGGGCTTCATTTAAACCATCCAGACCATCTTTTACCATGGTGTTGTGCTGGTCATACTGTTCTGAGCTAATGTATTCACTGATCTTTTCAGGCGCTTTACCGAAAAAAACATCCTCCATGAAATTAGCAATCAGTTTTTTATTGACTTCAGTTTTGTCGACATCTTCAACAATCGTAGGTCCGTCAAACTGTGACCGTCCGCTAGCCGTTTCTTTGACGATAGGAGCAATGGCATCCCAGTGCTCGGCCACTTGTCCATCTTGCATGCGCCATACATCAAAAGTGACAACGTCTTTAGCTCCAAAAGCTTCAGCGTTGCTATAAGTGTTGTGCATGATAATAAAATCACCATCCTCTAACAGGCGATGGTTTTGGTAGGTCGTTCCCGCCGTTTTCAGCTCAGGTAAAAAATTTAAAACAGGCTCAAGACCAGTCGGAACATGTGGGTTATGCTGAATATAATCTTCACGGAAGTATTTTTTAACTTCTGTTGCATTATAGTCTTTAAAAAATGCATCTTGCGCCTTAATCGCTATCTCTTTCATTGGGCTATTTACCTTTAAATTATCAGACTTAGTTGAATAAGTGTTACAGCCAGCCAGAACTGCGACTAAAAATAGACTGGTTGATAGTATTTTTTTCATGATTATTCCTCTCTTGAGTTTACTGGTTAACTTGTAGACTTATGATAGGGACTAATTAATCATTTGATTAGATAGAGAATATTGATTACATTGTTAAGTCATACTTAATAATAAGGCTGTATAATGGGTATATCTTCTATAAATAGGCTGAAGCAGATGGCCATTTTTTGCCAAGTCATTGAGTGCGGTAGTATGAGAGCTGCTGCAGAAAGGCTAGGCATGACACCATCAGCGGTGAGTCAATATATTAGTCAATTAGAGAGTGAGCTAGAGGTTACCCTCATTTATCGTTCTACCCGAAAGATTAGCTTGTCTGAAGCAGGTGAACGTTACTACCAACATGGGAAGAAGATGTTGATTGCAGCAGAAGATGCAGAGGATGCCATTAATGAAGTTAAGCACTCTTTGGAAGGGGAATTACGCATTTCTGCACCTGTAGGGTTGGCATCGCGACCTTTGGCTCAAGCATTGAATGGACTTCTAGAAAGTAACAAGGGGTTATGTTTAACAGTGTTAGCGCATGACAAAAGCATTGATCTTGTAGGAGAGCGCATTGACATTGCTATTAGAGTTGGAGAGCCAGAGGAATCAAGTTTTATCTATCACTCACTTGGCAGCTTACAGAAGAGCATTTATGCCAGCCCTGCGTATTTGAAAAAGCACAGCAATCCAGTAATGCCTAGCGATCTGAAAGAGCATTTTTGGCTAGGACACTTAAGTCATGGCAAATTTTCCGACATTAATATCACTCATTCAAATAATGTAACATTTCAATATCAGCCTAAATATAGAATGCGGTTTAATGATATAAATGCTCTCGCCAGCCATGTACAAGAGGGATTTGGAATGGCCATCCTACCAGATATGGAAGTCCGGCACTTAGTTGAAAAAGGGGCATTAATCAGAGTTTTACCGGAATGGCAAACAGCTACTCTTCCATTATATGCATTAACTATTGATAGGAAACAGTCTTATAAAATCAAAGCAGCACTAAAAGAGTTGAAAGGCTTTTTTGGAATGCAAGGGTGACATTAGCCTAAAAGCACTGATTCTAACCACAGCTTTTGAGTACTGATTTTACCTATTTTTAAATCAGAGCTTATGGCCGCTTTTTCCTCTTGGCCAATACAATAATAAGGTCCGGCTAGGAGGGATAGCTGAAGGTAGAATAACTATTAAATACATCTATTCTGTCTTCAATGTGCGTATTCAGGTGATTCCGATCATCAATTCTCGGGAATGGGTGATCGGAATGAGCCAGAATATGCATTCAAAGCATTTTTGGAAAAAGTATCGCTTTTAACTCCTTAGTAAGCTCTTTTTCTTTGATTTCAAAGGGGTCGCTAATAACTCATTCCTAGCGGTTTACAGATTGTCAAAAAGGGCGTGCTTTTGTACTTTAGCCTTTGTTATTTGCGCAACTAAAATCATGATAATTCGGCCAAGTCAGCCCTATCGTTCAGTGTCTTAAATGGTATTAAGTTAGCTTCTTAGTGCCATTAGCAGTTATTTAGGTGGTTAATTTTTGCCTTTGCACTTAGAGAGAGCTGTTGCTAGCTGAAGTTGATGAGATGACACCTTTCGGTACGGTAACTGATGTTTAATAAAAAATCTGATTCTTAATTAATCTTTTAATTGTGACTGTAGTGCCAAAGAACATCCGTCACATACTTTAGTTTTTGAGTAGTAGTGTACCAGTCCATGGGGGTCATGAATCTTAGTGGGATGATAGTGATGTTTGATATATTCTGGCGGAAGATCACCATATATAACATAGCCTGAAGAAGGGTTATGCTGTTCGTCTGGAAAACAAAAACTATTTCCCCAAAGAGCTACGAGTTGTTTGGCCGTAGCCAGAATTTGTGGTTCAGGGACCCGTTTCAAAGGTATATTTACTTCTATAATTGTGGGAACCCCAATTTCTCTCAATCGAGTTCTGAAATCGTTCCCTGTTTCTATCAACTCGTTCAGGCGGGCTGCCAGTCCAAGTAGATGTTCGCTTCCTTGGATTAAGTAGTGCCCTGAAGTACGTATAAGCTCCTCATCGTCACTCACAAAAAATATCTTACCTGTCTCATCCATAAATTGTTTACTTAAGTCGATCGCCTTATCAAGTATTGATGGTGAAACATCCGAATAAATCTCATGAAAACGACTCTCAAGTACATTTAAATTATGGGCCTTTAACCCATTTTGAGCATATGGTAGAAAAGAGTCGGGACGACAGGCATGATATGCAAGTATATGACTGTAATAACTGGTAAAACGGTTTGCTACTATTGAACCAACATCTTCTGTTAATGCCCAAGTAAGGTCATCCTCCCAACAACCTTCGGGATTGCTTGCCAATATTTCATTTTTTAGCTCGTCATTGAGTATGTCTGAAGAGTACTGCATAAGTTCTGCTAGGCATTGCTCTTTGTTTTTCCACTCAAATAGTTTTGTACCGTCATAAGACATGTCTATTATTCCTTCCTAGATCATTCGAAGCTTAGCCAAAGTCTAAATATCAAGAGTCTCCTAGCTAACTAATAGTACTGAAAAGTATGTTTCCCATTAGCAAATAAAGTCGTAATTAAACGAATGTTCATCAAGAATATTAGTGGGTGTTTTTTCAGACCAGTTTGGTCCTCGTCCCCTTTCAGAAATTAAGTGCAAGTTCTTTCTAGCTCTTGAGCCAATAACATAAATTAACTTGTTTGCACTATTAGGGTCTGTATCACTAAAATGAGGAACAATATCCTCTAACAACCCATAAGCTATGACAACATCATATTCACCACCTTTTACTCCATGAATAGTAGATACTGTAATACCACTTTTACTTTTAAAAACGTTACGAAAATCAGTAATAGTTCCAGCATATTCACAATTTTCATTAGTTATTTTTTCGACTCGTCTTTTAGAGCTTTCAAAAAAAGTCACGTAATGCTCTTTCAATGCTGGAAATAAATTAAAATCAACGCCTAGTTGGGAAAACAATTCATTAAACATTAATTCCAAGTAAGCTAACCCATCTTGCTCATCAATCGTAATAGAATTAATTTGTTTCAGAAGGGTCTTCTTGGTTATTTGCGAAACATCTATTCCAGCATCATTAAGGTTTTCAATTATTTCGGAAGCCCACCTTAACCTACGGACAAATAAATTTGGTGACGGCTCTGTTAGAATTATTTTAGCTATTTTATACCAGAAATTATCTTCATCCCTTGCAAAGGGAGTCATTCCTGGGCCATTAAAGTTATAGTTAGGCAAATTAGTGCATAGGCTTCGAGTCATACTCGCTAAATGAATCCACCAGGGTGCAATAATACAAATTTCATTTTCTGGTATATTAAGTGATTCAATACTGAATTGAATAATTTTTGCTAGGCTGTCAGCTAAATCATCTTTGTGCGGGCTTTGGTCATAGGTAATTAGGCTTTGATAATTTGCTAATTCACCTGCCGCAGTTATTCCTGAGTTATGTACTTTATAATGGCTAAAGTGCTCTATAATTCGAGCAGAGCTACGATAGTTTTTTATTAACTCTTTTTCTTGAATAGTTATGTCGATGACAGACCTTAATTCATCTATTGAAATAGCATAACCTCCTAGTGAGCCATAAATGGCTTGATTAGGATCTCCTACTATAAACGCTTTAACACTCCCTGCACCTGCTTTCAGAATTTCGCCAAAAATAACATACTGAATTTCTTTTGTATCTTGGTACTCATCAACTAATAAGTATGAGAATAAGCCACTTAAGGTTTTACCAATCGATGGCTGTTGCGTAATAAGCTCATATGCAAAAAACAATATTTGCTCAAAATCAATTTGGTTATTTGAAATTAAGTGTGCATGGTATTGAGATATCGTATCACTTACTGAGCGCAATTTATTTGCAGCACAAGAGTAACTAATGCCTGAAGATGTAAAATGATAACCGCAATCATAGTAAGTTATTCGTGGGTTAGTATATGCCTTACAATATTCGGAGATTAACTCCTCTGTATCATAAGAGTTAATAACCCTAAATCCGTATTGTAAAGCACTATGATGGCAACCATATGGTTTTAAAATCCATTCCAAACAAAAAGCGTGAATAGTCCCTATCCAAAGCTGAGATACATCGACACCTAAGTTTTCTATACGCTCTTTAATTTCATCTGCTGCTCGATTTGTGTAGGTTATAGCAACAACCCACTTATTCTTGCTATCTAACACAGATAACTCTTTAGCAATTTTATATGTCAAAGTTCTAGTTTTACCGCTACCAGGGCAAGCCACTAAAAATACACTATCAGGCTCATTTATAGCCTCAACCTGCTCAACATTTAAGGCGTTTTCATCCCAAACAAACATACATCAGATCTTCAACAAAAGGTTATTCGAACTTACTAAAGGAATGTCTGACATCATCTCAGTTTTTAAAGCATGGATATCCCCACCTTCATTGAGAAAAGTCATCCACTTAGGAATGAAGGTTGCCATTCCTTGCTCTAGTGGAGTTAAATAAGTATTCCAGTCAGCGTGCTGCTGTTCATTACCTGTCAATGGGAGATCAGCAAGAGTCATCCTATTAACAGCAATGAACTCTTTCAATGTTGAAAATCTATATTTAAGTATTTTGAAAAGGACATCATCGCTAAAGCTGCCATGAGAAAATAGAACAGCGTCAACAATATATGCAGGAATATTTACATTAAAATCAATTACTTTTCCAAGCGTAATAGCAAACCATCCCTTACCTTCATGCTTTGCCATTGTGAGTGCTCTTTGACCTGACAGAGAAATATGAGCCGAAGTTAATTCAGCTCTAGATACTGTTTTGGTATTATCATCACTATAAACATCGCTTAATATGTTTATTAAATAATTGCTGTTACCACTCTTTATAAAGTCAACTTCAAAAGTATGGTCTGCATAAAACGGTGAAAGCCAATCATTATTGTTACACAAGGCATCAACTTTAACTTTTCTGGCTAGACCAGCATCTCTAGAGCCTATCGCTTTTTTCTTACGTTTCTTTAAAGCTTCAATATCAGTACTAACTTCAGAGACATCAAAAAACGTTGAATCGGAATCAGTGATAATGCTGCATTTTTTTCTAATTCGTTGATCATGAAATAGTAATGCAACATTCTCAAACCCCGTACTCCTTATGTTTACCAGAGTTATTCCTAGTTCATCTAAGCTAAGCCCTATCCCTTGCTTAATTAGTATAGGAATCAAAATTTCTTCAGCATCCCCTTCAACAAGAATGACACTTTTAGCAAAGAGTAAGTTACTACGGATAGCATCTAAATACCTTTGAACAAACCCAATTTGTGGATTCGTTAACCCAGTCGAAGGCTGAAAAGCTTCACAAGATCCATTAACTTTACAAATGATATTTATATTTTGAATATTACTTACTTCAGATATCTGTGATGAGTGTGTTGAGTAAATAATTTGAGTATTAGAGTAGTTAATTTTATCAAACAATGACTTTTGAATATGAGTGTGTATATGTGCTTCAGGCTCTTCAATTAATAGGAAGTTTGCAATTGATTGGTTCGCTTTTTGATATTTAAACTCTAGTAATTTCAGTGTTAGGTATATAAGGTTTGCTCCACCTAAACTCATTTCATGAATATCACCTTCATAACCATCATCTGATTCGTCTATAGATAACTTTAGAGATTGAAAAAGCAACTCAGCCTCAGATGAAAGCCCTGATTCTATTGAAATAGAATTAGGGGAGTAAGTATCGCCAACAGCATCATCAATTGTTTCTTTAATATCAGCTTTAATATCACTTACGTCTGATAAGCCCTCTATAGAAAAATTCAACGACTTCACAAGAGCTTCAATTGGTTCGAATTCAACCTGGTTTATTTCACCACTTTTATGCTTCAACAATTTCAGCAAGGGATTGCTTCTATTATTACGGAAATCTGATACGACATCTCTTAGAGCTTTTACAAAAGTAAAAGACACCTCGTCTGGCATGGAAAAAACAATTGGGATGTGACTTCCAATTTCAGAAGAATGTAAATGCTTTGAAAAAATAACTCTGTCAAAGTCGCCAACAATGCTTCGGTAAATATCTGAATCATTAAAGTTTGCGTTGCTTTTACCCGTTATTACTGTTTCGTAGTCATTTATAGATATACTTTCTAGGAGGGTATTTAATGAACCATGATCATTTTCTGTAAGTGCGCCTAATGCCTGCCTGATGTTTGCTTTCGGTCTAAAAATAAGATTGTAGGAAGCTTTGGTGACCGCTTGGTTTTCAATGTTGCCAACCCCATGAATGAATAGAGACTGACTGACCTCATCCTCTGCAATATCATCAAATTCAAGACTTATGATAATCCAGTGCCCCCGCCAATCTCCTAACTTTCGGCAAAAGTCTCCCTCATTTAAACGGATTGATGAGCGAGCCATTGAATTATCAAGCAATAATCTAATAGCTTTGAACAAGTTCGTTTTACCAGAGCCATTTTCACCAATAAGAGTATTAATTCCTTTTGAAAACAACAGTTTTGTATTTAGAAAATTCCGATAGTTAACTAGTGATAATTTGGATATATGCACTTGCGCTTCCTTACATTTTAAAGCTCTTTAACGAATACTTTTTCTTTTTAAAACAAAGGATGATTCAAAATAGCTATGCCTATTCATCCAGAGAATTAATTTCTTCTTCTAGATCGGAAATTCCATGATGGATACCATTTTGAATAAAGATATCCCTAGACATCTCATCCCACCCATCTAGTTTTCTGACTAAATCATTACATTGATCAAGAGCGCTTTCACATTCTTCATCAAGCGCATCAATGATTTTTATAATCGCGGTGCTTATCGTATGGATATCGTTTGAATTATAGAGTTCAGGCATTCCTTCCTCCGCGATTCCAACTTGATTATTTATAACTCTTAACTGCTGGTAGATCTCTGGAAAATAGGTCATATTAAAGCTCCTTTTTTAATTTTATTATAATTTGTCCCTTGATTAGCAGCCAACTTAAACTTCGGGCCAAGTGCTAGAGCATTGTTTCTATTTGGATTAATTGAACTATAACAGAGGCCCAAAAAAAGACACCTGTAAAAATGTCTGGAATATGAACAATATAAATAAGCTTACAGGGATGAGCACCTCAGAATTTGTTATGTCTTCTCTCGAGCTTAAGTAGACATAGCAACTACACAACTAAATTGAATCGCATCAAAGCAATTCGTTCTCTTGATGAAGTCCGCTTTGGGTCGAATTCAGGTTAGAAAGACTATAAAGGGCGATTTATTGTCCTTAGTTGAAATCTGAAAATAACGATAAAACTAATACGAAGAATGTTGGCTTTGTGCTCTTAGTCAGCGGTTTTCCAGTTTTAAGTAAGGGGTAGCTTTTGCTCAAAATCCAGCTCCCCCTGTTCTTAGGTTAATTAGTCATAGAGCAATCAAATTACCCTTATTTCAGTATCCATCTTTATTACTTAGTATCCGTGTTTATTACTTAGTATCCGTGTTTATTACTCATAAGCGCAGACACGATAATTACGTCTTTAAGCTGGCCACAATCGAATAGTAATTTAATTTTTTTCTCTACAATCACTTTTACCTTTTTGATCTATCAACTTGTAATTATTGATTATTAAAAGTAAAAACCACCCATTTAGGTATGTAATAACTATTAAACGCAAGGTGTGTAATAATTATGTAACACAAGGTGTGTAATAATCATTAAACGCAAAATCAAGGGTGAAACTTAAGATCTAGGACGGCGAGTGAGCGCACCTTGAGTTGTGAGCAGTTCACCCTTTTTTATATATTAGTAAAGGAAGGGACACCATAATACTGTATGTATGAACAATATATATAATCTCAACTATTATAGTGCTTACTTAGAAATTTTCATAACTAGTGTAGCGGTGCTTGTAACATATTACCGTTGTAATAGTGGCTACTTAAACTATTCAGAAGAGTTAGCGGGTCAGAAGGTATGACAGGA
>ENA-ORXI01000556-ORXI01000556.1-sediment-metagenome-genome-assembly--contig:-NODE-556-length-31189-cov-4.168038_pt1 | contig 31189 bp, 20 predicted proteins | sample MGYA00237861_ERZ511468 | MGnify/ENA primary metagenome ERZ511468 (study PRJEB26299, sample SAMN06266213) | sediment metagenome | isolation source: Hudson Canyon methane seep mesocosm | place: USA:Hudson... | reverse complement strand
AAATGAATGATATGAATACTCAAGTGGCTACTGCTGCAGAAGAACAAACAGCTGTTATTGAAGAGATCAACCGGAATATTGTGGCAATCAACCAGCGTGCAGAGGAAACCTCTTCTGGCTCTAAAAATACAAAAGATGCTGGCGATAAATTAGTTCATCTTGCTGATGAGCTACAGCAGAGCGTGAGTCGCTTCAAACTGTAACCTAAGGTCGATAGGGCATACCGGCTTTAACGCCAAGGCCATGTATATTACCTGTAAGAATGCCTATTGGCTCGAAGAGACAACAGGCATATTAAAAATAAGGTTTTTGGCCACAAACCAGCCTTAAAGTTACATTACCTTCGTGAAAATTGTCATGAACCTTGTTTTTGTGACGATAAGGTAAAACTCTTAGTCAGACCATTAAGTTTTTCTGCAATGTCGCTAATTTGCTGACTGGCTGCCGATACCTGATTGGCAGTTTCGGTATTTTCATGAGCTACGTCATTAATTGCGGTGATATTTTGGCTAATTTCCTGAACGGCACAGTGCTGTTGTTCTGTTGCTGTAGCAATAACGTCCGTCATTTTGCTTATGGATTCAATTTCAGTGTCGACATGGTTAATTGCTTTTGCAGTGGTATGTGCATTAGTAATAACGTTATCTGTTTTTTCCTGACTGATCGCCATCACATTTACTGCATCATCCGAAGCACTCTGCAACTTGCAGATCGTATCTTCTATATTTTTTGTCGATTCCTGAGTCTGCTGAGCCAGATTCCGTACCTCGTCGGCAACCACAGCAAAACCACGTCCTGATTCACCGGCTCTGGCAGCCTCAATGGCAGCATTTAACGCCAACAGATTTGTCTGGTCGGCTATACCTCGAATAACTTCTAATACACTACTTATGGTGCGAGTATCTCGGGCCAGTTCCTGAATAACATCGGTTGCTCGGTTAATTTCTTGTCCCAAATCACCCAACACATTAATGGTATTATTTAACATATTATTTGCATCGTTGGATTTCTCTTTGGCAGACTGTGATGAACCTGCTACATCTTTAACATTTTCCGACACCTCATGAACACTGGCAGACATTTCCTCAATCGCTGCCGCTACCTGCTCAATGCTTTGTCTTTGTTGCTGCATACTCACAGATGCTTGCAGGCTAGATGTACTGGTTTGCTCTGCTGTGCTGGCAAGAACACTGCTGGTGTCGACAATGTCACCAATTATATTCTGCAATCGTTCAACCATTCTGTGCATGGCTCCGTATACACCTGTGAGACCACGCTGAATGTTGAATGAAATGGTAAGGTCTCCTTCGGCAATACTCTCCGATATTGATTGCATCTCATGGGGCTCCCCACCCAGCGGTCTTAGAATTGAATTGGCGGTGAAAATAGCAATCGAGGCAATAATAAGAATACTTATTACAACAACAATAAAGATCGTCCAGTACAACGAATAAACGGGTGAGAAAGCTTCCGCAGCATCTATTTCCGATAACAAGACCCACTTAGTTCCATCAATATTGATCGGCGTAAAAGCTGACAACACAGGATTACCGTTATAATCTATGATTATACGGGTGTCGGTAGTGCCATTTAACCCGGCTTTAGCGGCCTCGGTCTTAACCCCGTTTTGTTGGATGTTACCTGCAAACGAAGCAACAACGGAATGACCCGTCGGATCGAGGTATGAATCTGAACGCATTAAATAGTCACTACCAATCAGATAACTTTCACCGGTTTCTCCCATTCCCTCACGCTGCTGCATAATGACATTTATCTTGTCAATGGATAGTTGCAATGCGACTACCACAGAGACACCATTGGCGCTGGTAAAGGGTAATGCAATAAACGTTGCGGGTTCATTATTGCTTGGTGCATAACGGCTAAAATCAGCCATGGAGAATCTATTGGCTGACTGCACGCGCTGAAATAACTTACCTAAGCCGGAGTCGTTATAAAGACCGGTGATTAAATTAGTTTGGTAGTCAGCTTCCCTGGTTACGGTATAAAAAATATCACCACTGCTATCGATTAAAAATAAATCGTAATAACCATAAGCTTTGATAAATTTTTTAAAAAATGCATGACTGTCATGGGCGGAATCAACCAACTGGTCAGGTGTGTTAAAATCCAAAATCTGCTGTACTGTGTCCGCAAGGATTTCAATATCTCCCTTGCGTTCTTCAAAATAGCTTTCAATCTGTGATTTTTTGATTTCACGCACTGCTGTCAGGTTAGAAAATGTCAATTCTTCCAGTGAAGTACTGGCAATGTAGCCAGCAATAATACCGACAGTAATAACTGGGAGTAGCGAGATACACAGGAAAATTGCCAACAGCTTATGTTTTAGTTTCATCAGGTTTCTCTATTAATGTTTGAGAGGAATTACAAATCCCTAACTAGTGCTTGTCCAGAAATAGGAGTAATAAAATGCTCCAGATTTTTTTATAATGACAATTATCATCGCTTAAGTAAATAAAATCACTCATTACCTTCGTTTTCCACCCTACGGTCAGTCCCACGCAATTTTTACTTTACTCCTAAAGAATTGCCACAAAACCTACCAACAAAAATACATTTGTAAACAGTATCGAAGCCAATAGCTATCTACTATTAGACATTCAGTGGCCCAAAATAAAATTTGGAAGGACAGAATAAAAAGCAATTTTTGTTCGTATAGCCACTGTTTGTTTGGTTGGTTGGCAAAGAGTTAATCAGGATAACTCCTACTCAACCATATGCTCCTAATAGCCTCTGAACTGTCACTACTCTAGTTCAGATCAATTTTAATACACCTTCATTTTGATTCCAAATACTCAGTGTGTGACGTACTAGCACATGGTGATGAGGGACTTCTGGATGAAGAAATATTGGAATAAACACTAATGACTATGAAAATCAAAATAGTTGTATTGCTATCCTGTTTACCTTTTTCCGCATTAGCTGCAGATCTTAATGTTTACTTTAACCACCCCGCGAACGCTCCGGCAGCAACGGCTGATTTGGAAACCGTAATAACTGATGTTATTGATAGCGCAAATACCACCATCGATGTTGCAGTATATGACTTTGATATGGAAAGTATCGCTAATGCACTTAATTCCGCAAATCAACGAGGGGTTGTTGTGCGGCTGATTACTGATAACGAGAATACCGGCTCGGAAAATCAAGCCGCTTTATCCATCTTAACCAATAACAACATTCCCTGGCTTGATGATACAGCAGACGGTAGTGCAGGAAGTGGGTCACAACACAATAAATTCATCATTGTCGATGGCAACGTAGTGTTAAGCGGCTCTACTAACTTTACCCATAGCGGTATACACGGAGATCCCGATGGTAGTGGCGGCTATAATGGTACAGGTAATATTAATAATATTGTCACCATTCAATCCAGCGCTTTAGCAACAATTTATACCACGCAGTTCAACACCATGTGGGGGGATGGACCCGGAGGGTTAACAGATTCTCAATTTGGATTAAGCAAGCCAGATCATGGTGTCCAAACCGTGTATACAGATAATGATAACATCCGTATTGATATACAGTTTTCTCCACAATCACCTACTAACGTAGTTGGTTCAACTCTTGAAACATTAAACAATCATCTTGCTACTGCACAAAGCCGAATTCACACGGCACAGTTTGTGTTTAGCGCACAGCTGCTAGCCGACACAATGGAAGGCAGACAGGATTCAGGGGTAGAAATTCAAGGAGTAGGTGATAGCTCGTTCTTCAACCGCTACTATAGCGAGTTTTTGGATATTACAGGAACACAGGCTTCAAATAATGGCGTCTATGAAACAGATAGCTATACAGGGGATGTCAATAATCCATGGGCAAACCCAGCTGAGGCGTACGTAGCAGAGACTAGTAGTTACGATAAGCTCCACCATAAGTACTGGGTCGTAGACAATTCAGTCGTTACAGGTTCTCACAATGCTTCGGGAGCCGGTTCTTTCAGTAATGATGAAAACTTGCTAATCATTCATGATCAGTCAGTGACAGAACAGTTTGAAGGCGAATTCAGCAGACGGTTCTGTGAAGCCAAGGGCGCTCTTAATTGTGATGGAGCATTAACGCACGATAGTATTATTTTAGAAGGTGTGGCTTTCACAGCTGAAGAAGCTACGGCGGTCATGGATGTGGCGGCAAATGCTACTTTGACTGAGCTAGATGTTGACTCGGCACTGGACTCACGAGCCGCAAATAGTATTTTTGATACTCGCCCAGCAACCATGGAAGATCTGGGGAATTGCTATTATGTTGGCGGATCAGCACTTAAAAAGCTGCGCACTTATGCAATGGCGTATGTCTCGGAAGCCTCCTATGAAGTGAGATTTGATTTGGGTAATACAAATGATCTTACCGCCTTATACAGCTATCCAAACTCAACAAATGGAATGACATTAAAAGACACAATCGAACATTACCTGAATCAACGGTTAGAACGTGACCAAATTCCATTAAGTAGCGCTGTGGTTGATATTTCCGGAGGGACCTATGAAACGATAATTAGGGGTGACTCGACAGCCATCAATGTTTATGAGAATACACTTTCAAACTATTATACGAGTGGATTACTGGCCAACACGGCCGTGCAAGATCTGCAAAGCGCTGGTATCTGGAACAGCACCGAATGGCGTTTCTTTTTACCCCTCGGTTTGGCCACTGAGAATCAACGCTCAGTACAATTACTTCATTTTCCACCCGATTATTCGTTAACTGAACAGAATTATCTGAATTCAAGTACCAGTCAACGTTGGGAAGAGCTGTTGATATTGAATAATGTACCTGACAGTGAAGTAACTCTATATGAAACCATTCTGGATATTGCTCCAATTGCTGCCCCTGCAAGCGAAGGGAGCAGTTTGGACAATACCTATAGTTACTTTGGGCCTTATATATTAAGCATGCTGCCAGTGCTTACCAAAGCAGATCAGGCAATCACTAAAGCATTACCCATTATTGCTTACGGTAGCCCGGTAAGGGACTGGTTAGCTGATCACTATGGTGTTCAGAACTTTGGTGTCAATTCAGTTGCTGAAATAGAAATATCTCCTGGCATTAACTCACCAGTAATAGGTGCGAACCATCCTAGCTATATCTGGTACGCAAAAGAGACCAGTCGTGAGCTTGCATTTGATGTGATGGAACAGGATCTTATCTCAGCTTGCTGGCAGCAAGGCATGGGAAGCAATGTTGAACAAGATGCAAGCGCACTTATGCAAAGCTGTACGACACAATGGCAAAGCCAACCGTTAACGGTTTGTATCAATATGGAGGTTCAGGCATATGCGACAACAGAAGCGGAAGCAACAACGATATGCGAAGCAGAGTATCCCTAAAATAAGGATATTGTCTGATGCCAGAAGGCGCCTTCACGTATAAATAATAACTTCCATTAAAAGTGTATTGGCCCGATCTATTCTAAGTAGATTCGGGTCACCACCTTAAGCTTATCAAGAAAACTCCCATTAAGATCGACATCTACTTTGATTCGACACCATCATTATCAATCCAATGCGTGCAGCCACTTCCCATGAAGAGCATTTAAATTACACCGTTTGGTATCGTAGAAATTAGAATGCTTTTCATATTGAAGGGACGGCGGTGCTGCAAGCGCACCTTGTTTGGGATTCATGAGGCTGACCCGGCAGAGTTTAATTCTAACTCGCATTTATTACCGGCCTCTTTTTATTCGTTCAATATCCTCATCGGTGTCGTTAAGCTTGCTGATTTCCTGTTCAATGGTAGTTTGTTTGGAAACCAGAGATTCAATAATGACTGGGTCATATTGTTGACCACCGAGTGTTACCAGTCTTTCAACGGCCTGTGAGGAAGATAGCTCTTGCCCTCCTGTGCGACTTGTCATACCGTCGTAAGCATCGGCAACAGCCACGATACGTGCTGGTAGGGGGATATCTTCTCTTGATAGGCCATCGGGGAACCCAGATCCATCCCAGCGTTCATGGTGAGAGCCTATAATATCTTTGGCTATAGTCAGTAATTCATGCTGGGTACCTAATGCCTTTTCGGCTCGCGCAATGGCTTCTCGACCTTGGTAGGTATGACGTGTCATCTTTTCATATTGTTCAATATCGAGTGCTTGGTCAGCAAATAATACCTTGTCAGGAACGACACATTTTCCGATGTCATGAAACGCAGAGGCCTGTGGAATGAGTTGTGCCAGTGTTGGTGTGATTTGTTCTGCATAAGGTGAATGTTGAAGCTGTTTCACCAAAATATCAACGATACTTTTAATACGTATAATATGGTTTGGGCTGTCGGTATCACGCATGTCTGTGATTGCAAATAATAAGAGTGTTGTTAAATCTAGCTGGTCATTCTGTTGTTTGCGCTGGTTCTTTACTTCCTTTTCAAGATAGTTACCACGCTCCAGCATAAACTCGGCGTATGATTTCAGGGCTAGATGATTCTCTACTCTTGCCAAGACAATAGGCGGGCTAATAGGTTTGGTAATGTAGTCTACCGCACCTAACTCCAGGCCATATTGTTCATCTTGCGTTTCACTTTTTGCTGTTAAAAAAATGACTGGTATCGATGCGGTGACCGGGTTGTCTTTTAGCCTGCGACAGACTTCATAGCCGTCCATATGAGGCATCATTATATCGAGTAATATTAGGTCGGGAGGTGTGTCGGAGGTCGCTATAGTCAGTGCTTTTTCGCCAGATGTAGCTGCTTTAACACGATAAGTTCCTTTTAGGATGCCGCTGACCGCCATAATATTATCAGGCTGATCATCAACCACTAGCAGGGTGGGTTTTTCAACAACATCATTGGCATCTATCATGGTGGTATCCTATTTCAGTAAATCGCATAAAAATGGCTGCTTATGGAGGTCGCTATTGGTTATTTAGCGAGCGCGTCAGCCTTTTCTTCAGCATACATGACTTTAATTTCTAATATCTCGGGTAATACCTTATGAAACAATGTGACCAGCTCAGGGTCAAAATGTTTGCCACTTTCTTCGTTAATTAGATTAACCGCATCTTCTACTGTCCAGGCTTTTTTATAAGGTCTTTCTGTGGTAAGTGCATCAAACACATCGGCGATAGCAACTATTCTACCCGATAACGGGATCTCCTCTCCCTTTAATTTATAGGGGTAACCGAAACCGTTCCATTTTTCATGGTGTGTTATTGCTATTTCTTTGGCCATTTGCATGAGTTCTGAGTTGTGGTCACCGATAATATTAGCGCCAAACTCAGGGTGTTTACGCATAATGTCCCATTCTTTATCATCTAGCTTGCCGGGTTTTAACAGAATATTGTCGGGGATACCTATTTTACCAATGTCATGCATTGGGGCAGCATTAAATATCAGGTCTATCCACTGTTGATCGTCACTAATCGCCTCGGCAAGTAACCGGGCGTAATGACTCATTCTGATAACATGCATACCGGTTTCATTGTCTTTGTACTCAGCAGCACGGCCTAAACGTCTTATGATTTCAAGACGGGTTTGGTTTAGTTGTTCTGTTCTCTCTATAACTTTTTTTTCGAGAATGTGATTTTGGTTGCTTAGGGCTAGATGTGTTTGCACTCTGATCTTTACAATAGGGGGGCTAATAGGCTTAGTAATGTAGTCTACCGCGCCCATTTCAAGCCCTTTTTGCTCGTCTGCGACTTCCGATTTGGCCGTGATAAAAACGACCGGTATTTTATGTGTTCTGGGGTTGGCCTTTAATGCCCGGCAGACTTCATAACCATCCATTCCTGGCATCATAATGTCGAGTAAAATCAAATCTGGATGAGGTTCTGTAAACGCTAGTTTTAACGCTTTTTCACCGTTTAACGCCGCTTTTACTTTATATTCAGAGCGGAGTGTACCGCTTAGTACATCAATATTTTCCGGGGTGTCATCAACAACTAGAATAACCTGCTTGTTTGATACGGCGATTGGTTCGATTGCTGTCATAGTTTTCATTCTCTCGCTGGCCGCCTTATGGGTTAAGGGCGGCTGTCAATATGTTAAAGGCTGGTAGTGCTTCATCAAAGTCATATTCTTCAACGGCGGTTTTTAGCTTTTTAAAGGCTTTATGAGACACATCAAAACCAGGCAAATCGAGTAATTGGTCAATGATGTCAGCCGCGTCGGTATCGTCATCCTCTAACAGTACTTTCAGTTGCGCTAGTAGCTCATTTAATAGTGTGGTATCCAGTTCAGTTTTTTGATCGACAGGTTTCGATTCTTTTGAATGGGTATTTTTCCAATTCTCCAGCTCGCTAAGAATAGGGGAGAGCGCTAAGTCGACCTGAGTTAACAGTGTCATTAGCTTTTCCTCAAGGTCGTTTTCAATTGTGTTAGTATTTGCGGCTTCATTGCAGGCGAGTTCAAGGTGTCCTGCAATTTCTTGTACTGATTGTGCTCCGATATTTCCAGCTAGTCCCTTTAGGGTATGGGCCATTATTTCTGCGTCTTTGAGTTGCTTGCTTTCTAGCAATTGGTGGAACTCAGTAACAAAATACTTCTGGTTATCCGAAAACTTCACTAGCAGCTTGCGGTAAAGGGGTCGGTTGTTTTGGGTGGTAACAAGACCGGCTTTCGTATTTAGACCATTAAATTCAGGCAGTTGTACTTTCTCTTGCTCAACTTTAGTCGGTTTGCTCACTACTGCGGTGGTTACTTGTACTTTTGGTTTGATCCACTTGGCCATGCAGCTAAACATATAGTCAGGGTTGATGGGCTTGGCAATGTGATCATTCATACCTGCTTCCAGTGCTTTTTCACGATCTCCTGCCATGGCATTGGCGGTCATGGCCAGCACGGGAAGGTTTGCGAATTCAGGGTTTTTACGAATATGACCCGTTGCCGTGTAGCCGTCCATTACGGGCATTTGGCAATCCATCAGTACGCCGTCGTAAACTCTTTCAGCCAGAAGGTCGAGTGCCTCCTGTCCATTGGTGGCAAGCTCTACGGTTAGTCCGTTAATGGTTAGCAGCTCCATTGCTAGCTCTTGGTTGGTTTCATTGTCTTCAACTAATAACACATGGGCACCTTGAAGCTTGGCAATAGCGTCTTCTGCTTCGTTGTACCGGGAAACCGAACGGCTGTTTTCACTCACTTCCTTGCCCATTGAAAGCATGATGGCATCCATCAATGAAGATGGTGTGACAGGTTTGGTCAGGAAGCTGTTAATTTCCACCGCTTCCGCTGAATGAGCCGCTTCTTCCCGGCCAAAAGCGGTGACCATAATAATTGAGGGTTGATGATTAAGCCCTATGGAATGTTGAATTTCACGGATGGTTTCCATGCCATCCATACCAGGCATTTTCCAGTCTATCATAACCAGATTGAAAGGATCTGTATCATCTGATTCTTGTAATAGTTGTAGGGCTTGGGGACCGCTTGCTGCTAATACTAGTTGGAAACCAAAGCTGCTAACAATGGACGAGAGTATTTCACGGGAGGTGTTGTTATCGTCCACAATCAGAACACGTAAAGCGTCTAACTCTTTCAACTGTGAGCGACGAGGTGAGATATCATGCCCCTGCTGCTTACCAAAACGTGCGCTAAAGGTAAAAATGCTGCCTGACCCATACTCACTATCTGCCTTGATGGTGCCATGCATGAGCTCGGTAAGCTTTTTTGAGATGGCTAGTCCCAGGCCGGTGCCACCATACTTTCGAGTAGTGGATGCATCTGCCTGGCTGAATGACTGAAATAGCTTTTGTGTTTGCTCCAGAGTCATGCCTATACCGGTGTCTTTGACCGTAAACTCTAGCATCGCCGTTTCGTCTGTTTGATCCAGCAGGCGTACACTAATGACGACTTCCCCTTCGTCGGTGAATTTTACAGCGTTATTCCCAAGATTGACGAGTATCTGACCTAGTCTTAATGGGTCGCCCAGCAGGGCTGTAGGAATATTGGAAGGGATATCGAATAAAAGTTCTATGGTTTTTTCTTCTGCTTTGATACCTACCAGGTTTGCCAGGTTATCGAACACATCTTCCAGCCTGAATTCAATTTCTTCTATATCTAGTTTGCCTGCTTCAATTTTTGAAAAGTCGAGAATATCGTTGATAATCCCTAACAATGAATCGGCGGAACGGTTCACCTTATCGATATAATTACGCTGTTTTCTATTGAGATCGGTTTGCAATGCCAAGTGAGACATACCGATGATAGCATTCATTGGTGTGCGGATTTCATGTGACATGTTAGCCAAGAAGTCAGATTTTGCCTGGGTGGCGGCTTCGGCCTGTTCTTTCGCTTTAGTTAACTCCGTTGCTAATTGTTTGAGCTGGCTCACGTCATAGAACCAGCCAAGTTCTGCAGGTTGACCTTTATATTGGGTGTGACTGAATGTTGCTAGCGCATTCAAAGGCTGGTTAACAGGGTTTTTCATTATTACTTCAACGTCACGCACGACATTATTTTGGTCGATGCTGTCAAATAGGGCCTGTCTTTGTTCACGATCCCAGTAGTAGTTCGCCATCGGCTGTCCAGCTTCAACGCCTAGCATGTCTGTAAGCCGTTGATTATGGAAACGCAGGACGCCATCGATAGAAATGGCGCAACCAATAGGGCTCAGGTTAAGAATTTGTTCAAGTTGCTCACGGCTTTTCTCTAGAGCTTGTGTTCTGTCGGTTACTTTCTGCTCCAGAGTGGCAGAGAGCTCTTCGACGTATTTTCGGTCTGTAATATCATGCAAAACAGCACTATAGCCGGTTATTTCACCCTGATCGTTGTAGGTGGGGGATACCGTTGCGTGTACCCAATAAAAATCGCCATTTTTAGCGATGATTTTAATTTCCCCAACCCATATTTTTCCGGACTCAATCGTACTCCAAAGGTTTTCAAATAATTCGGGAGGCATATCGGGATGTCGCATTTGCTGGTAATTTTTGCCAATAAGCTGCTCTTTCGTATAGCCTGACACATCTAGAAATGCCTTACTGGCATAGGTGATGGCCCCATTCAAGTCGGTCCGTGAAACAATAACATTCTCGTCGATTTGAGATAATAGTTGTTCCAATTCCTGTTTGGATTTATTCAAACGCTGGCTTGCATTTTGGCCGATATTGAGAGTGATTAATATCGCACCAATAGCAATGGTCAAGGTTAGCCCTAGTAGGGAAAATAGGGTAGTTCTCAGTGCAAAATAATTTGCCAAAGCCTCGTCTGCGTCGATTTCTGCCGCCATGCCCAACTCTAGCTCTTCGTTCCATAGCCAGGCACCTAAAACAGGTACACCTCTGTAGTCTGGATAGCCTTCTGTATTGATGCCAGCTTTGCCTGCCGTAGCACTTTGAGCCATAAGCGTTAATGGGCGATCACCTATGTTCACGGGTAATGACTGCTCGGTTAGGTTTACTCCTGGATCACGAATGTTGATATTCAGTGTGCTGAGGTCTCCCTGTTTTAGTAGCCCGGCTCGCTTAAGGTCTGCATCAAAACGAATATTGGAGAGTAGCAAACCTTGTTTGTTGAAGGCGTAGCTCTCACCACTTTCCAGAAGACGGCCATTCTGCAGAATGGGTGAGAAATCGGTTAAGGGCGCATACTTTCGCATGAGAAGTGCAATGGTTTTACCCTTAATATCCCTGATAGGCGCGGTAATAAATAAAAAGAGCTCACTGTTTGTAGTCTGATCATCATTTGTGACAGATAATTTAGTAGGTGGAATAAATCCGGTTTTGCCGCTTAGACTAGACTTCAGTAAAGATGGATGGGTTTGGAAAACCGGATTTTTACGACCAATTAACTGAGTATTGTTTGAGGCAATTGTATTTCCTTTAGTATCGACAATATAGTAGCCAAGGGTTCCTATTATGTTGGGATTATTGACCCTGAATGCTTCCAGTTTTTTTTGCTCAGAGGCTTTTTTCAAAACGTCCGGTGTGAGGTTTGTACTAAGTAGCTTTTCTGTATTACTTATAATGGTCGGATTTTGGGATGTGTTGTTGACCAGATTGAGTTGTTGTTTATACCAGCTCGTGAGTTGGTTGTTAGTAGATTCCAATATAACGTGCAATGCAGAACCGTTGCGGGCTTTTATTTTATTGCTGTTATATTCCAGTGCAAACCAGGTAAGGACAATAATGACGGCTATAAATACTCCAAGTCCTGTAAGTACCAGTCGTCTGAATTGTTCCGAGCCAAACTGTGCCATCGCATTTTCTTTATCACCTATATGAACCGTCAAGCGGGCGATAAGAAAAAGTAACGAAGACACAATAACGACCAGACCTATTAGCCACTCAACTATCGTCACAAAATCCTCTGATATTTCTTGCTGTACCGACTTATTTTCTATTGGGATAAACCACTTTTCCTTGAGGTACTCTATTTCAGCTGAGCTTACCTGATCTATCGTTTTACTTAAAATATCTCGTAATATGGTCCAATCCTTTCTTACCCCCATACGTAATCCATTATTGAATAGGGGATTATCAATAAATCGACCGATTTGGAGGTTGTCTAAAGAAAGGTTGTTAATTATGTGTTTTTGTATAACGGCATTGCCAATGGTTGCTTCTGCGACGCCCGCAGATACAGATTTCAAGGCTTCATCCTGGTTTTTAACTAAAAGCAAGTCGATGTCTGGATAACGCTGTTCAATAATTTTTTGGTAGAAAAAACCTTGTGGAATCGCCATTCGCGCCTTTTTATCATTGATATCTTCGATAGACGTTAAATCAAGGGAGCCTTTGCGAGTCACTATTGTTGTGGGGTTAGCAATGTAAGGTTGGGTAAATTCCAAATACTCTTCTCTGTCTGTTGTTTTGATAATATTCAACATGACATCAAGCTTTTTATTTTGGGTTAGTGAGAGAAATTGGGCCCAGGTGTGGCCGGTAATGTAGTTCACATCTATGCCCAGCTTATCTCCCAAAAGATTCATATAGTCAATTGAGAAGCCTAATGGCTGATGATTTTTTGAATAGTTAAAGGGGGGCCAATCCGTCTCGTTGTGAACCCTAATAACAGGATGCTGCTTAAGCCATTGTCTCTCTTGATCTGTGAGAAACGCTAATGCATTTGTTTCCTGTTCCGTACTTTTATTGTGTGAGGCTTCAGGCTCTATCCACATGCTGAGGATTTGTTGTTTCTCTTCTGAAGAAATATCGGCCAGAGCTTTAGACAAAATATTTTTAAGTACGATGCCGTCTTTTCCCACACCGATTGTTAATACTGAACGGTTTTCAGTCAGTCTGCCGGTAATAACAAGATTTTGTAACAGGTTTTTTTTGATTGCATGTAGCACAATTGCCCGGTTACCCGCATAGAAATCTGCTTCACCACGGGCTACTGCATCCAGAGCTGCGGCAGTATCCGCGTACTCTTTTACATTTATAGTCGGATACTTTGTGGTCAGATAGGTAACATTGGCAAAGCCCAGTTCCAGAGCGGCTGTTTTTCCGGCAAGTTGCCGTTCATCATTCAGAGCAGGGAGGTCGTCTCGGGTGACGATGGCATGGGAGACTTTCAGATAGGGCTCAGTAAAGTGAAAATCTGCCATTCGCGATGGTAGTGGAGTAATATCCAGAATGGCATCTAATTCTTGATTACGGACTTTGTCGTAAATTTCCTTCCAAGGGCCTGGAACCGGTTTTAGAACACCACCAAGCCGTTTGTTGATGGCTTTAAGAATATCCAGGCTAATACCTACAGATTGATTTTTATTATTGATATAACTTATGGGCGGCCACGTATTCATATGTGCCACGGTTACCGTGGGGTGATTGTTAAGCCATTGCTGCTCTTGTACATTAAAAAGATCAGGGTCAGGAAGAGTAGGTGACAGCTTTGTGATGTTTTGTGGAGGGGCTGTAGGTTCAGCAGTGGCCGGGAATATTGTGGTGATATACAGAAAGAGCGTTAGAGAAATTAAACGCTGAAATAGTGTCATAGTGGAGTTTTCCTTTCTGTGGAGTGTGGTTTGTTAAGAACAGAATTGGTCTAAAAATAGGCTATTTATGGCTGTTGCGCTTAACAGTGAAACAGTACTTTTTTCTTTGACGGTTTTAAAATCAATTTTATTACTTTCCTTTGCTTTATTAAGGGCATTATCAGCACCACTTCGCCGTAGCGGGCGACTTCGTCATTGGGGCGGCTTAGTGTAGCAGTAATTTTTTACATAGGTGAAAGGCTCGTGTAAACAAATGTTACAGTTCTTCTTTTATCAATAATTGATTGAGTAAAATTATTGGCATAGAAAATCAAGGGTTTTAGTCTTGTTTAGAAGTGCCCGTTTGTAGTTGACCGAACACATTGCGTGAATGAAAAATTAAACGTCTCCACTATAAGCGCTTACTTTATTTTTTCCCGTTTCTTTTGATTGATATAATCCTTTGTCCGCTAGTTGCAAGAGCTGTTCTATTGAATCGTTAGTTTGCGTTATGACTGCAATGCCAATGCTGACAGTAATCTGAAAAGATTCAGGAGGTACTTGTATCGCTACTTGTTCTATCGAGTGTCTAATTCGTTCAGCAAGTTCTAGGCCTTCATTTAGGCTGTTTTCAGGTGCAAATATGGCGAACTCCTCTCCACCCAGACGTCCAAATAGATCTTGTTCACGTAAATTGCTTTTGCTGATGCTGGCTACCTGCCTGAGTGCTTCGTCGCCAACGGCATGTCCATAGGTGTCATTTACTCCTTTGAAGTTATCGATGTCCATCATTATGACGATGGCAGGTCGATTGAAACGAAGGGCGCGTTTGACTTCCTGTTTAGATCTCTCTAAAAAGTGGCGGCGATTGAGTGAGTTGGTAAGTGAGTCTGTGGTTGCTAAAAGCGTTAGTTTTTCATTGGCCTTTCTTAGATCTTGGGTGCGGGAGATGACTCGATCTTCCAAGTTAGCATAGAGTTTTGCATTTTCTAGCGAAATCGCAGTTTGTGTTGATAATAACTGAACTGTATTTAGGTGGTTTTCTGAAAATGCGCCAATGGTTGATTCATTTTCGAGGTAGACGATACCAATTAGCTGTCCACGGTTCTCGATGGGTGAGCAGAGTACTGATTTGGGTTGGTGCTTTTCGATATAATCATTATTACTAAACTGCGATTCAGTACTCGCGTCTGCTAGTACAAGTGGGGTGTTTGTGTGAATCACTGTTTGTATGACATTAACAGGAAACCGGGTTTCAGTCTCAAAATTAATGGACGATGAGTTAGTTTCAATGGGGCCGCCTGCATGGGCAGTTACTTCCAAAGACCAACTGATTTCACCGTCTGATGGTTCGCGTGCCAAAAGTAAGTATCCTTTTTTCCCGCCGGCATTTTCAAGTACAAGGTTCATCATTGTTTCAAGGAGCTTTTGCAGTACAATTTCGCCAGATATGGCCTGCGTTGCCTTCATAATAGAATAATAATCTAAAAGACTGGTTTGTTCATCTTGTAACTGAACGGCTGTGGTTGTATTTTTTGTCGTGTAGTTTTGATAAAACTCACCTAACAGTAATGGGTGTTTATACTGGAGTTGACCTAGCTTGCTTTCGGCTCCCCATTGCTGGTAGAGGTGAAAGGCTCTGGTCATATAAACTTTTGCAATGTCAGGCTGATTGTTTGCTAATAAATACTCAGCCAGGCGCTCATTAGAGATTGCTTCTTCATGAAGAAAACCAGACGCCATCGCTAAGTTGATTGCAGACTGATATGACTCAATTGTAATTAAAGAGGGCTCTTTTGTGATCGAGGCTCGTTCAGCCTCTACAAGCTGATATTTATTAGCGAAATTATCAGGACATAGCTCAGCCCAATGGCCAAGCTTTTGTTGATTGGCTTCGACTTTCTCAAAATGTTCTGTCTTGAGCATACCTTCTACAAGACCAGTATCACCGCAAAGCGCTAGTCTGATCAAAGAGTCAAAGAAGTAGAACGCAGGAATATAAACCGATGATACTAAGCCGTTTAGATAGTTTTCTGCTTCTTCCGATTGTTTCAAAGCATCTTCATAGTTACCTAATATATATGAGAGGAGCATTCTATTGAAATGCTCGATGCACAGTGCGGTTTGGTCATTTCCTACGGAATGCAGTTTTATTGAATCTTGTTCGTTATAGTAATCACCATAAAATGTTAGCGGATCGGAAAGCATCTTTTTATCAAACGTTTTTCTTAAAGAACTAATTGTTTGAATGAAAATACAGGTATGAAAATATGCTGTCTTTTGTGTCAAATGTTTGATTTTTTGTAAATATTCTTGCGTATCTGTTTCCAGTTTATAAATGGGCTGACCGGCAAAGAAGGAGTGCACATTGATCATCATGCCTGACCAACCCGCATACTCGAAATCACCTGTTGTTTGGCCAACTTGGAATATTTTTTTCAGCGGTTTGATCGTTTTAGCGATATGCTGCTTCCAGTGATAAACGAACACATATACCCCATATAGGGTTTTTGCTTTAAATTCATCGGTGTTCAACTTATCAAGTAGCTTTAAGGATAGTTGCCCAAACTGGTAACCCGTTTCGATATCACCAACAACACCACAAAGCACTAAGCCATATGTTGAATAAGCAAAAGTAGACCCTGGGCAGTTACCATGCTTAATGGATAACTGAATCATGTTTGAGACTATGATCGGGAATAAAAGAGGGCATGATTGATAGGCTGCCGATAATATTTGATTGAGTATCCTCATGGCTGCTAATAAATGGGGGTCATCCATTTCAGGCAGGTCCATTAGTGACATTGGGCTTCGAGATGACAAGCTTTGTCCTGCAGCGACCAATGCCTTCTCAACATCTGAAAACTCAGGGTTAAACATGATATCAACGCCTAAATGCTTTAGTGCCTGAAGGGCTTCCTTCACTGCACCTGCTGAGTCATCTTTAGATATAAATGCTCGAATGCGCGTTTCATAGACGGGGATTTTATCGATTAGGGTATCAGCATTTTCCATTAGTGTGGATGTGAGTATATCCATTGTTTCAAAGTCTGCATTGATACATGCAAGTTCCATGGTTTCAGTATGAAGCTGAAGCATCAGTTGATAATGGCTAGACCAATGGGACTCGTTCACGCTTTCAATGCCATTATTGAAATATTGGAATGATGAGACAAAGGCTGCTGACGCTTTTGCTTTTTTTCCAGAACGAAGGTTTAGCTCGGCTAATTGTGTGGCGTTTGAGTTGGCGTTAGTAAAACTGGCAGCTAGATTTAAATGGTTAGCCACATTGAATAGTATGTCGTCAATACTGCTATCGTCATGACTTTCTAGTAGTGATTGTCCAACACTTAAGTGAATTCGATGTTTGTCGGAATCAGGGAGTAACGAGTAAGCCGCTTGCTGAATTCGATCATGTGAAAATCGGTAGCACGGGGTTTGACTGGATATTTTGATATGATTACTAACGTCACTGTTGGGTAGGATTAGGTGCTCAGCCCAGTCATAATTGTCATCTACGGGTGTTATCAAGCCTGCTTTTAACAATTCCCATAAACTATTTGCTGTGTTTTCAGTTGTTTGAAAATTGATAGCGGCTAGTGTGTTTAGATCAAACTGATTTCCGATGCAGGCGCCAGAGCAAGCGAGCTGATAGGCTTTGGGTGAAAGGTCTCTTATTTTTTCAACCATCAAGTCGATGACATTGTCTGTTGTATGTTGTTGGTCGATTTTATCTATGTCCCAACACCACGTATTGGATAAGTGGTCAAATTGAACGAGCCATTGCTTGTTTAAGTGTTTTAGAAATTGCGTTAAGAAAAACGGGTTGCCATGGGTTTTGGTTAGACAGCGTTCGGCTAGTTGTGTCGTATGCTCCTGCTTGCATTGAAATGTATCTGACAAAAAATGCTTAATATCTTCAAGTGATAATGGTTGTAATTCGATTTTGGTGACGATGATATTCTGCTGCACCAATTCATTTACTAACATGCTGACCGGATGCAGCGAATTAACTTCGTTGCTTCTATAGCTCGCAATAATCAGTATGTGGCCTATTGCATCATCGAGCATGAGCTGCTCTATCAGTTGTAGAGACGCAAGATCTGCCCATTGTAGGTCATCTAATGACATGACGAGCGGATGTTCAGTGCTACAAAAGGCGCGTACGAAGCGCTGAAATGTGACGTTAAAGCGGTTTTTTGTTTCTGTCGCTGAAGACGTTTGTATCGCTGGTTGTGGACCAATAATGGGCTCAAGTTCTGGGATTACGTCGGTAATGAGCTTACCATTTTCGCCAATGGCTTGGAGTATTGTTTCTTTCCATCTCGCGATCCTTGAATCATCCAAGCCAAGAATTTGAGAAATTAAATCTTTGATAGCACTGATAAAACAACTATAAGGTGTGCTACGGTCAAGCTGGTCGAACTTACCTTCAATAAAAAAACCTCGTTTGACGAGTAGTGGTTTAGATAGCTCCTTAACAAAGCAAGATTTACCTATACCTGAGGGGCCTACAACAGACAACAGTACTTTTTCGCCCTCTACTATTTGATCAAATGAAGTGATTAGCTGTTTGAGGTTAGCCTCTCTTCCATATAGCGTTTTGGGAATTTGTAGTTTACTTGAGATATCTTTTGAGCTGACTTCAAACTGACGAACATCACCGTTTTCCTTAAGTTGTTTCCAGCATCGTTTTAAGTCATGAATCAACCCCGCTAAACTTGCGTAGCGTTCATCTGCCGTTTTTGAAAGCAGTTTCATCACCATTTTTGACAGTGTACTGGGGATATTTGGATTAAGTTTACATGGGGGTTCGGCTTCTTGAGCGATATGCCAGTGAATCCACTGCATTGGGTCTGCTGATTGGAAAGGTGTCATACCTGCCAATAGTTGATAATACGTCATTCCTAATGAGTAATAATCAGAGCGATGATCGATTGGTCTATTGATTCTGCCTGTTTGCTCAGGGGATATAAAGGCTAGGCTTCCTTCTATCTTAGCCGGATCTAGAAGCTGACTGATTTCAAGCGGTATTTCGGAGGCCAGGCCAAAGTCAATCAGTCTTATTTCGTTGGTTGTTTGGTTAAACAGTATATTTGAAGGGTTTATTCCTTTATGAATAACATCAAGTCGGTGTAATTCTGCGATCGCTTCGGCGATACCAATGGCTAAAGGCAAAAATTGATCAATAGGTAAGGCGGTTGAATCAAATAAATCCGCAAGCGAAGCGCCTTTAAAGTCTTCTTGCACCATTACCAGTGTATTTTGATAACGAAACAAGTCGTAGACTTTTATGATACTCGGGCTGTTGGCCATTTTGGTGAGTTCATATTCCCTTTTAAATTTGGCCATACATTCTGGCGAAGGAAATTCCTCATTGAGCAACTTCAAAATCACTGAGCCGTCAGTTAGATTACTGTCTTCTGATTTGGCTCGATAAACAACCGTATGTGTACTTCGATACAGTTGCTCGATGACTTCATACTTACCTATTTGAAACATTTTTATTACACCGTAAGTAAGGTTAAATCAAAAGTAACACCTTATGATTTAACCTTTATAGATCGTATTTAAATACTTATGCTGTTAGGCACCTGAGAGGGCAGTTGAAACGGGTAGGGCATTGGTCGCTTCTCGTTCCTTTTCCTTATCTCAATCTCAGCTAACGACAATCGCTCTTGAAAATTTTCAACACACGAATTAACTCGCTTATCTTTAAAGTAAGGATACCTCACATTGGCGGTGTATTGCCCCAGACGATCATATTGCACACTGCTAAGCAGGTATTCAAAAGAAGCTGTATAGAGAGCAACATCAAGGGGAGGATACCAAGCGATACAATCATCAGGCGTATTTAATTCAGTGCTACGTGACGGCGGCGCTTTATATATGGTGCCAGAGACGCTTGGCGCAAATGACATTAATGGATACTGTGCATAATTCACCGATGCATGCTGAGGCCCTGCAATATAGATAATTTGTGAAACAACTTGAATCAGATACTTCAGCGAATCAATGGCATACGGCCGGTCTTTATCTCCGGTGCTTTTAAGCCCGCCCATTCCTTTGAACCCAGCATAAAGAGGGCAGGTCATTTCATGAATCCATGCTTGAAGTTCATCATCTTCGCTGACATCTGCGTCTGATGAATAATAGAGTTTTAGATACGCAGCAACATACGCTTGAATGGCTTCCCACAGTAACAGTGTGTCATCTCTGAATGGAAATGAGGGCAAGTTGTCTACGCCACGCAGACTAAATACATTATTAGGATTATTTTCATCCCAACGCCAAGCTTCATGGGCTTTCGCAACCAACTCTAGCGTTGAGTCTATAGAAGGGCCTACATTCGTAGCAACCGTACCACCAGGGACGATCAGGCTATGAATCGCCGTATCGTTGATGTTAATGGTAAACCGGAAATGGGGAATCAATAATTTAAGGAGAGGGTGCGACTCAGATAGTTGTCTATGAGCAGCAACAATAACGGGCTCAACAATGAGGTGACAGTCGCCCAAATGTGCGACAGATTCATGCTGAATTGCGCACATCACATTAACAATGTATTTGGCGACCTTCCATTTGAATCCGTTCGCGTCGTTGGCATCTGACGCGTCCTTTGGTGTAAAAATAGGCGTGTCATCCGCGTCGTATTTTTGTCCTAGTTGAATCGCAATGGGCTGTAGGGCACCTGTTCCTGCAGGGTAACCTTTAGGTGGGTTTGGATTCCAGTAGAATAGCGCGATGGGCGAAGCCAGGTAACGTTGCAGACCATTGAGCTTATCTGAAACAGCGCCTTCCATCATTGCGTAGTCAACGACAAATAGTCTATTTTGTCGCGCCGCTTCATGGAGCGTTAATTCACTATTTTCGATCTCTTGTTGGAACATGATATCTGTAATAGGAAACTTTTCCTGCAAGCCGGCAAGTGTATGGGCTTTCTGGTGGTCCTGATTATCCAGTACGACACCGCGTAAATTAGTGGTGTTGAACCCCCCAGTTTGCAAGTAGCCAAAAAACCAGTCCTGTTCATAGGGTTCTGAGTTTTCATCCATCCAAGGTTTTCGTTCTAAAGTAAGCGTCTGCGGCATTTCAAGGGTATCAAACAGTGCTTTATAATCTTCTGATGAGTACGCCTGCAGGTAATCGCGCCCTTTTTCTGTGCTTAGCATGTCAAACATGGCTGATTTCAAGAAGGCGGTAGGTCCTTCCTTTTCAAATTCTGCGAAAACTTCAGCTAGGCCGGTAACAATTTTTTCAACATCTTTGGGTACATTGTTTAGATTTTTAATCGCGCCAGGTAATTCAGATAAGCTATGCATGAGTGCTTTGAGGTTCTCTAAGTCTCTTTCAGGGTGCAGTATACTCATTTCCTGTTTCAACTTTTCAAAGGATTGCTCAATGTCTTTAAAGGTTTTTTCCGGCATATCATCTGCCAGTTCTTTCTCAAGTAACTTGGAAATAACGTTCTTAAAGTTTTCAGCCATCGGTACAAAGGTTTTTAATACCTGTACTTCATAGTCTAAACTGAACGCTTCCCCCTTAGGAAGGTCAGCCGATAATGGCACCGGTTCAAGATAGGAAAACATATAATTGTAAGAGGTTCTAGCTAAAGCAAGTAGATATTCCCGCTGTGCTTTTTCATCTGGTGTTGTATGTTGTGGGAGGACGGGAATGGACGATTCTTTATTTTTTTGGTTCATATTATATACGTTTTATTATGGTTGTTATTTAGTTTCGACAAAGGAAATCCATTGCCATTCTATGTTTTATTAAAGTAAAAAAATCGAGTACTGCAACTAATAAAAAATAATGTATAACACGGTGGTTTATTATTGGTCTAAATAGCCCCTAATATGCCAGAAGGTGGCAGTATCAGAAGGATGTATCACTGCGCTCCACTGACTTTGAAAGATGACAGTATAGATTGCGCTTCCTGAACAATAATTTTGACCACTTTGCAGGTTTTGTGTACCGCAAGCATTTAGCGTCAAAACCGACGCCACGGCGACTGCCAGTTTTATAATTTTGTCGCAAGGATTCGATAAAAATATACTTTTCATGGTAATAACTCGTAATATTTGGACTGCGTGGTCGGTCAACGTTGTAATACTTCATATAAGCGGCTATATCGATCACGTTCAGTAGCACTCCTTGAGCATAGCTGAATATCAGATTTTGGTACTTAAGAGTCATGTTAACTTGGGTTCTGTTAAGGTTCCAAACGGCCATGAGACATTCCTTAAGCGATACAAACCAATGAATATAATTCACCCATCGATATGGAAATAAAGGATAGGGGAGTTACTTTAGAATCTGGCAGTTTCAAATGAGTGGCATTAATGAATAAGATCAGTTGCTCCTTGAAAGAAAGGGCCGTCAAATATAGCTGTTAATTCGTATGGAATAAAAGTTACTGTCTCGAATGATAAAGTTAGTTTCATCAAACAATGCTTTTGGCTTGTATAATATGCAAGGCAACGATCACCTACAAAAAAAGGCTTCAGCATCGTCATGAACGAGTTTCTACAGCCGCTTGAACAGATATTGGGCCAGGTCATCCAGCATAGAGTTTTGATCGCTGGTGTGCTGGCTTTACTCTGGGGTGTTCAGGTGATTAATTTTATCAGTGGTCAGCGATTGTCACGCTGGGGTATTGTTCCTAGAACCGCTTCGGGTCTGGTGGGAATTATTCTGGCTCCAGTACTTCACCATGGTTTTGGTCATCTACTCGCGAACACGATTCCATTGTTGGTGCTGAGTATCTTGGTGCTTAGTTTTGGCGAGCAGACTTTTGTTGCTGTTAGCGTTTTTATTACGCTGGTTGGCGGGCTTGCCGTATGGTTGCTTGCCTCTAGAGGCTCACATGTAGGCGCTAGCGGGTTGATATTTGGTCAATTTGGCTATTTGCTCACTTATGGACTGCTCGCTCAAACCGTCTGGGCGATTACAGTGGCCATTATAGTAGGGCTGCTGTATGGCGGCTTTATTGGTAATGTGTTACCTAAATTTAAGCGATATAAACGTGTGTCCTGGGAGGGGCATTTATCGGGGTTACTAGCTGGCATCGTGGCTGCTTATTGGGCCATTCCTGAGCGAGTGCTGTTAATGTAAGGTTTACATTTTGTTTAGCCAGCAAGGAAAGTTCGATACTTTTCATGTGACCGAATACAGTCAAGTACAGATCGTGCCGTGAGAAGATATTGTTATAAATAAGGAACGACAGCAGACTCTAATTCGCGGACTAACTCTGAGTCCATATACTGATAATCGTCAGGAATATCTAGAACATGAATTGTCTTGTTGGTTAGCATTCGAGTGAATTCTGCTTTAAGCCTATTCTTATGTTTTTCTTCCATGACGAAAATTGTGTCAGCCCAAGAAATATCTTTTGCGCTAACCGTCTTCTTCGCTTTTGGACTAGTACCTGCAGATCTGACATTTAGATCAGGGTGTTTACGCCACATGGTTTCAGCCGTTGGGCTTCTCCATTGATTGCGACTACAGATAAATAAAATATTTTTCATTTTCTGATCTCTATAACCTGAGCGTAATAGACCCATATCAATACAAGAATAGGAATATTCTTGGTTACAGGGCCAAAGGGATGAAGCCAGTATAAAGGCGCAATAATTGTTAGCAGGATTGTGAATATGGAAATCATTGCAATCTGAGTGTAAAAACTAAGTCGTTTTAACTTACCGCTTAATACCCATACTCCGATAAAGATATCTGCCAGTGCGCCACTGATTAAACAAAAATCTGCTGCCCCCCCAGTTACTCCGCCTTCTTCTAGTATTTGATAACCTATCTCAGGCGCAAAAAATAGTGAGGTAAGTCCCGTAAATATCCAGAGAAAAGTTAGGCTTAGCTTGGCCACAAGGGCTTGTTTATTGGTCATGAGTTAAGTCTGCTCTAAATCATAGGTAACGGCTTGAATACCATCAACCAAAAAATAACGATAATTGACAGAAACGCCGGTACGCCAAGAGCCGTCCACAGTTTCATTGTTTTCTTAAAGGAGTCACTTAATACGCCACACTCAATGGCTTCGTCAGCAAGATTCTTCAATTTATATTGAAGATAAACAACAGGTAGCCAACAAGCACCTATGAATATAAATAGGCTTATAACTGCAAGAAACCATTTAGAACTAAACGAGTAATTGAGCATGTTCATCAGCAGCATACCCGTTACAAACTGAACGATGACTGCAGGAAAGGTAAATATCCAGTCAGCTAATACTACATGCTTTGTCGTCACAGTGATGGCTTGAACGTTATTCGAGCGATTAGCCACAAACATAAAAAAAGCGATGCCAGTTCCTGTCCCTGCAACTACGACAGCAGCTAGTATATGGATCATTTTAATGGGTAAATAGTATTCCATCTTGTCTACCTTTTTTCCCTAGGTTGGCTAATTTCTTCAGAGTGATAAATTCCCCAAGTTTTAGCGCACTCATCAAATTCTTCCAGGCTATACATTCCCTGGCAAGGCATTGCGCCGGTATCGTTTATTGCTTCCATCACCAATTTTCGAGCAAGAATAATGCTTGAAATCGTAGGGATGTATGGGCCTACACCATCATTTGCATAAAGCGTCCAATCAACTTGTAAGGGTTTTGATTCATGGTTAAGACCATTAAGTGTCACTATCATACCGCCGTTGTCGCTACCAAAAGGAAGAAATAGCTCGCTAGCTTTGACTATGAGTTTGGTCAGCGGAGACCAGCTCTTAACTATTCTGAGCCGGGTAAGCTTCGACATGATACTCATACCATGATGCAGTATCACAACCTCCAGTCCTGCCTGAAAATGAACATTTTTAGTGGTGGGGTACCTAGTTGGAAATAACTCCAGGTCAGGAATGTCAATATTAGCTAACCATCGAGTGCCGATACTGCCGCCAAACTCTCTTTGCTTAGATTCGCCCCAACCGATAACGTCAATCCACCTTTTATCTCTCAGTACTTTAAACGGATGGCCAGTGTAAGAAAGAATTGCTCGAACTGTAGCTTCCCCGCGCTCTGCCTTATTTCCGGGAGAAATCGCAAAATCTATTGTAGTGAGTTCTTTGAATCTAGGTAAATAATGATCTACGACAGTAGAAGATAAGCCGGGCACTGAGCTTGCACCACTGACTATCAGTAATTTCTTTTCCTTTGCTGCTTGGTCCAATTGATTGATATCGCAAACAAATCGCCTGTCATCTGCTAAATCAATGTAATGACAACCAACGTTAATACATGATTGCGGTACTTTGTAGTCTTGACCTTGGAATGGCCCACCAGTATGTATGACCAGAAATGGATTTAAATGTCTTAGCTTAGTTTCAAAATCTTCAGCGTTAATATCTAATCGAACTGGCAGTAGGGATACAGCATGTTTCTTTTCCTTGAGTTGCGTGCAGAGCTCGTTCGCTTTTTGCTCGTTTCGTCCAGCTATGTAGAGGGTTACATTAGTTAGATCGACTAGACTTTCTGTAATTCGTTTACCGAAATTTCCATACCCACCCAATAAAACGATGTTCTTGATATCCATAACGATTATTTACCAATACTATTCTTAATGAGTTCCAACAAAGATTCCGCAGCGTAGTTTCGAGGCATAACGTCGCTTGCCGTGGCTGAGAGCTGAAAAGCACCTTCCATAGCGGCTAAAACAATTGCGCTTAGATTAATAACTTCATTACTGCTAATTGATTTCCCTTCCCATACATTAGCGATTAGCTCATTAAGCAGTTCAAGTTGTCGCTCAATCAAACCCTGATAAACCTTCTTGATCTCAGGCTGCCGAATTGATTCACCTGCGATAACCACCCATGCAGAAACCACTTCAGGCATTTGTGTTTCACCTGTCGCGAGACGGGCATTAATAAATGCGGTCAGCTTGTCCCAAGGATCACTAACTTTCTTATTCATGTGTTCCAAGCGTTCAGTAGCAGATGACGCTATCCAATTAACCAAGGCCATCAGAATGTCTTGTTTTGTCTTGAAGTGATAGTGAATCAAGCCTGGTGCTAATCCGGCTTCTTTAGCGATGCTTTGAATCGAAGCTTTTTCATAGCCACGCTCTGCCATCACATGGAGAAGTGCATCAACAATTTCTTGCTTCCTTTGCGCTGTATTCGAAGGCCTGCCCATTATTGAATTATCCGCATAATTTATTGTTTGGTTATTTAACCAAAAAACTTTGCCTAATGCGAATATTTTGTGTAGCCTGAACTATATTGGTTGAATGACCAATAAACTATTTTACGTATTTAAAACGTTGCGAAAAATGTATGAGGCCTTCAGATGAATAAAGAGTTGAACCTAGCAACCGGAAATTTATGCAAGTTAATAAGGATTCGTAAGGAGCTCATACCCAATTATTACATACTCGCTTTCCCAGTTAGTCAGGGCGAGCCATCTTATATCGAAATAGCTGAGATGCTTAATCTAGGTACTCGACATGCTCAGAAATTGGCACTTGATGTAGTGGGTGACGCTGAAGCATTTTCAGTCTTGTATAGTGGTTACAGCTCTAGAAGAGAAAAAGGCTGGCATATACATATTGTTCTTTTAGGAAGTCGCTGGAAGAAGGCGTGGTTGTATATGATTTTATCGGGGAAAAATATTGTACAAGCGCTGGGTCTTAGAAAAGACGATGCACCGAGGGTAGGGTAATGCAGTTATCTAGATGGTTAAACTTGATGAGTAATATGGGGCTACCAGATAATAAAGATATCTATGCTTCGTTAATCGCTGCTTATTCAGAAAAACACAGGGTATATCTAATGTTGACCACTTGAGTTCAGTATTATCATGCTTATATAGGGTTCCCAATTTGGCTCAGAACATAAATGAAGTGGAACTCGCCCTGTGGTTTCACGATGCAATCTATAAACCATTTTCAGGTTCAAATGAGTCTGACAGTGCAGATTGGGCAAAAGCTTTTCTCAAACTGAATGGCGTTAGCCAAGATTCCCAAAACAATATCCATAACCTCATTATGGCCACATCTTACTCGCATATAGCCGAAACAAATGATGAAAGACTAATTGCCGATATAGATCTCGCAATACTAGGTGCAAACCACGATCGTTACGCTGATTTTCAAACTGGTGTAAGGAAAGAGTACAGCAAGGTACCATCGATTATTTTCATGAAAAAAAGAAAGGACTTGCTTGCAACCTTTTTAAAAAAGAATCGTATTTTTACTTTTGACTGGTTCTATGACGAGTTTGAAAAACAAGCGCGTAAAAATATTTCCCAGGAGTTAAAGCATTTGTAAAAAGAGGGTTGCTGTATGTAATGACCTTTAATCCAGTTCGGACGATTAGAAATCTATAGGCGTTATCTAATTTTTTTACTCTGGATCGTTTATAGTTTCTCCATAATCTAAGGTCGTTATCATTCCTTCCGTGAATAAATTTTTATAGTAAGAATACATGACGATTAGCTATAGACCTTTCGTTTTATTGTTTAGGTTGTGCTGTTTAAAAAGTGTTTACACAAAGTCAGGCATACTTGATTTATTCCGCGAAGCGCAGCTACGTGAATGAAATAAGATTTTAGGGGTGAATACCTGTTGCGTATTCCACTGAAGATGATCACTCTCTGCGATCGATGATGATCACTTTTTCTTCCTAAGCATTACGGACTTACTTTTTACTTTAAGTGATCACCTTCCGTCAATGTTGTCATTAATTTTCTCATCGATTCTCCTTTCAGATTTAGCTTGTGAGCGTTATGTAATAACCGATCTAAGATGGCATCGGCCAGTGTTGGGTCAGCGATAAAGTCATGCCACTGAGTCAGCGGTAGCTGACTCGTAAATAGGGTCGATTTGCTATTGTGTCTGTCTTCCATAATTTCTAGCAGATCATTTCTCTGACTCTGGGTTAGCGGCTCCAGACCCCAGTCATCGATTATTAATACATCCATCTTGGCTATCTGTGCCAGCAACTTAAGATAGCTACCATCTCCGTGTGAGATTGTTAGTCGCTCGAACAACCGACTCGCTCTGAAGTAACGAACTCGATAACCCTGATGGCAGGCATGGTGACCTAGAGCACAGGCCAAATAGGTTTTACCACAGCCCGTTGGCCCCGTAATCACGAGGTTGTGATGCCTCTTTATCCACTCATTGCTCTGTAACCCTGCAACAGTGCTTTGCTTTAGGCCTCTTGGATGACTGTAGTCAACATCTTCTAAGCGGGCAGCTACTTTGAGCTGAGCTGCTTTCAGAAGTCGTTGTAAGCGCTTATCGTTGCGATACGTCATTTCATATTGGATCAATAACCCTATTCGCTCTGAGAAGCTGAGACCATCATAGGTATTAGGCTGGTTAAACTGTTGCTCCAAGGCATCTGCCAGACCTGTTAGTTTCAACTGGCGAAGCTGCTGTAGACTTTGTATTTCTAGCATTGAGTGTGTCCTTTTCTGAGGTCATTTTTTAATGGTAATAGTCTGAGCCACGTACATTATGGTGACTCGGTGTGCTGGGCTGATTAGGGCTCAGGGGTAACGGCAACTGATCCATATTACTTTCAAGGATCGATTTAACGCTTTTTAGTCGAGGGGATTTAATATGTATTGCTCGCTGACACGCGGCTTCTAATCGCGCTGGCGTGTACTGCTTTGATAGGTTGAGTAAGCCTAAGCAAGAACGATAAGCCTGCTCTGGGTGGCGCTTTTGTTCAATGATGTCCTTAACCAGTTGTTGTGTTGACTCACCTATACGTAGCCCCCAGTTCATTAACCTTTCGGGTGTCCATGTTTTGTGTCGTTGATGTGTTTGCGGCATATGGCTGGCATCAGTGGTAAAACTACCTAGACGCTGACTTCTGGCATGTCTAGCCACTTGCTGTCCTTTGAAGAACACGGCAATACCTTCTCGGGTTGCGTGTATTTCTACCTCATGTTTGACCAAGTGATGTGGGACTGAGTAAAAGTGTTTATCAAACTCAAAATGGTAATCTATATTTATTCTGGCGAGTTTAAATTCGGTGTATTCATAGCGCGTGTTCGGTAGAGGCCTGAGCACAGGCTTATCAAGCAACTCGAACTGACTTAAGCGGCTACCGGGCAGTTTTTTAAAGGGACGCTGATTGAGATCATCCAACAGCACTTTGATTGCCAGGTTGAGCTCAGCAAGTGTAAAGAAGGTTTGGTGTCGTATTCTTGCTAGTATCCAGCGCTGCACGATCAATACCGCGTTTTCTGCCTTGGCTTTATCTTTCGGCTTTAACGGTCTGGCGGGGATGATCACCGTTTTATAATGTGTCGCCAGATGCTGGTAGCTCCTGTTTATTTCAGGCTCATAGCGGCACGGTTTACTGACTGCACTCCTTAGCTGGTCGGGTACCACAATTTCTGGCACACCACCAAAGAACTCGAACGCTTTCACATGCGCATCAATCCAGTCAGCTTTTTTCTGCGACCATGACGCCAGAGCAAAGGTGTAGTTGCTAGCACCAAGCGTTGCAACAAAGATCTGAGCAGGATGTATTTCACCGGTAGTTGGGTTAACGATAGGTACCGTAGCGCCACTGTAATCAACAAACAGCTTTTCACCAGCCTGATGGATATGACGCATGGAGCGCTGTTGTTTCTTTACCCAGTAACGATAGTAATTACAGTATTGTGAGAACTGATAACCTGCATCACCGTGGGCTTGTTTATACTCTTCCCATAGCAGCTGCTTTGTTACTCCTTTACGTTTAAGTTCCTGATGGATTTGGGCACAGTCAGGCTCAACACGGCCATGTCGGTCTTTGACTTTGGGGGCGGGGAATAAGCGTTGTTCCAGCTCATTTTCACTCAACTCAGAAGGTAGCGGCCATGTAAGACCCACTTCGCTGGCACGACGAGCATAAAGGGAGACGGTACCTACGCCGATATTGAGGCAACGGGCAATCTTTCTATGGCTAAGTTCCGCTTCAAATTTGAGGCGGAGAATTTCTTTGATCTGTCGCATTGGTAATCTCTTGCTTGGCATCGTATCCCCAGTCTCAAAAGTACTAAGAATACAATACTAAAAACGATTAAAATCAATGCGTAGGAAGGGCCTGCGATCGAACGTGATCAGTGTCTGCAGTAACTTGATCACTCTCTGCGATAACTACCGAAAAGTGATCATCATCGATTGCAGGAGCTGATCACGTTCAATCGCAGAAGGTGATCAACTAGGTTTGCAGGAGCTGATCATGATCATGTGGAATATGCAGGCAAATGAAGATTAGTTTAATGGGCGATATGAATCAAGGTGTTTTGCATTGTAAAACACATGTAAATCAAAGACTGGCTACACACTGTATACGTGGCGTTACGGTGGATACACCATGTTAGCCACACACTCAATTGAACATCCAATTAATGCTGTGTTTGTAGAGCAAATTACACGTAGGCATTCCTCGTTACAGAGAACCCTAAAGTATCACTGGTCAGAAATCGCCAAAAAAGAAGGCCATCGACCAGCTAATACATGGCTGCGTGGAGTTGAGAAAAGTTTAAAGATTGGACGAAGCGGTCTCTTTGCAGATACCTGCGATTTTACTGTTAGAAACTATGCAGATATTAAAAGCCAATCTATTCATCGTGACGTCCAAGACTTTTCACAACGCCAAATGTTAGTAGCGGCTGTTGAGTATGCCATTAATAAAACTGAGCTGGCAGGGGTTGTATTCCCTCTAAATGAAGATATACGAAAAGGTTTTTTATCCGGTAATGGAAAGGGCTTAAACGAAGAGTGGCAAGATTCCATCTTAGCTGCTGTAGCAAGGGTATTTGATGCGAAATGGTGGCGTAGAGCTATTCGAGTAAAGCAAGGGCAGCAATATGAAGCTGTGGCGCGTGAATTAGGCTTAGTTAGTAAAGGGAAAGGAATCTATTGTAGTGAGTTTACTCTGAGACGTAGACAGGAACAGAAGAGCCGAAATGAAGCGGTTTTACTATCAATGGAAGCTGAAAATGAAGAGGGTTATTGCGCCTCTCTATCCGAAATGGCCGAAGCATCGGTTTCAAATCCGGTTAACCGTCGTAATGAGCTAATGACCAGAATACGTGGCTTCGAAGAGATTGCCGTACAACGAGAAGATGCAGGGGCGTTCTTTACGTTGACCTGCCCATCTAAATACCACTCAGTTTTATCAAAATCAGGACTGATCAACCCTAACTTTAATGGAGCCACACCTAGCGACGCTCAAACGTATCTATGTGGTGTATGGTCACGCATTAGAGCTGCATGGCATAGAGCCGATATTCGAGTCTATGGCTTTAGGGTAGTCGAACCCCATCATGACGGAACCCCACATTGGCATTGCCTATTCTTCATTCCTCTAGAGCAGGTT
>ENA-ORXI01000555-ORXI01000555.1-sediment-metagenome-genome-assembly--contig:-NODE-555-length-31198-cov-8.288551_pt1 | contig 31198 bp, 23 predicted proteins | sample MGYA00237861_ERZ511468 | MGnify/ENA primary metagenome ERZ511468 (study PRJEB26299, sample SAMN06266213) | sediment metagenome | isolation source: Hudson Canyon methane seep mesocosm | place: USA:Hudson... | reverse complement strand
TTTCTGTTTCTGTTTCTGTTTCTGTTTCTGTTTCTGTTTCTGTTTCTGTTTCTGTTTCTGTTTCTGTTTCTGTTTCTTCGAGCTTGTTTATATAACGTTCAACCCCCGTTTCAGTTTTGACTTGAGGTTGTTCGTTGATATAGCGCTGAACACTGGTTTCAAGGGCACTCTCTTTTTCATCACGGTTATTTGCATTGCTAATTAGAGAATCAACGATTTCTGGTGTAGAAAAATCACCTGCCATGAACGAGGATAATAATGCTGGGATAGCGTCACAACTATCAAAGATAAGGCTATCTAACGCTGCTGGCTGTGAAACCTGTCCATCAATGATTTGGTTTAAGAGGTTTTCAATAGACCATGATAACTCACCAATAACCAGTGCTCCGGCCATTCTTCCGCTACCTTTAAGAGTGTGGAAATGGCGACGGATGGTATTGAGTGTTTCTAGATCATGATCTGACTGCCAACTTGGGATTAACTGCTGTAGTTCAGCTAATACTTCATCTGCTTCTTCTATAAAGATTTCGGCAATTTCAGGGTCAATTTCATCGATAATCGGTTCTGGTTCTGGCGCTTCCGATAATACTGGAGTCGTAACTTCAGGCTGAGCATTAATATAACGTTCAACGCTTGTTTCTGGCTTGTCTATTGTGAGATTATCAATATAGTTCTGAACGCTTGATTTTTGTGGAATACTTGTGCTGATAAGGCTGTTTATATAATGTTCAACACCCGTTTCACTTTGTTGTGTACTTTCTGGTGTTTCCTCACTTATCTCTATCTCTTCGTGGAGTAGCATTTCACTTGTATCAAGAGGCGATAATTGATTAAAGTTTAGTAATGTACCTTGGCCATCAATGAGTAGTTGTGTTTGTTCTGAGTCTCCACCTTGTTGGAGTCTATCCATATACAGATCTGCAAAGGCGATAATGTCAGCAAACCAGTTCAATTCCTGACTTGATATCTCTTGCCCTTTAGCAACCATTTGGTTCATCTGTTTGGCAGTATTTTCAAACAAGCTTGCAACTTGAGTCAGGTTTATCATACGTAGCGTATCTGAAATACGCTGCAATTGTTCAGCTGAATTACCGAGGATATTATGCCCATTTTCAGATTGGCTAGATAAAATACTTAGTGATTCTTTGATGTCATTGAGGTCATTTTGACATTCAGAAAGCACTGTGTTTTGAATCTGAATATTGTCAGCTGATGGTGTTGACTGTGAATTAACCGCACGCTGAAGCTGTGTTTCAACCTTGATTAGGTCGCCAGCTAAGGTCATTAACAATTGTTCGTCAGGTAGACTTTGTGTTTCTATAAGCTGTGCAAAGTTATCCGCTTGGCTTTGTAGTAGATCGCTTGAGTTATTATCAGCTAACAAGGTCAAGGTGTTAGCCATATTTCCTAACTGTTCAGGAAGTTGGTGGATTGAGTCTAAAGAATGTTCTGCATGCCGATCGAATTGATCTATATATTCTTTTATTTCTTGCAGTTGTCCAAGCAGTTCAGAGTGGACATCAACTAAAGCGCTACCGCTAAGGCTATAAATCTTTTGATGTTGCTGAGCGTCAAAGAAATTTAAGCCAAAGGTATTTTTCAATAAGAATGTATGTTTGCCGCTGCTATCAGCTTGAGCAATTAAGAGTAAAAACTCTTGTACTAATTTTGTTGGGTATTTAGCGTGAAGATGTTGCTCATCTTTACGGGTAAACAGATTGATGGGTTTGCTCAGCTGACCTATTGTAAGCTTAAGCTTAGAGTCAACAGTGAGGCCACCATCTAATAATGCTTCAACAACGCCTTCGGCTGCCCACCAAAGAATAACGGAGCGTTCTTGCATGCTACTAAGGCGTAAATAATGGAGAATGTCAGCCATTCTACGTAAGGCTGATTGATTATTAGTTTTGAACCAATCAAGTAATGAAATTTGAAAAGTATGACTTACTTTTTGAAGCGATATATTTATGATTGCCTTTGCTCGATTTGGATCAGGCGCAATAAAGTCTGGAAGGTGAATAGACAATGTTGGAGCAAAAATACTGCTTAGTGCCAGCTCGTCATCACCTCGAGCAAGGCGTAATTCATTTACAGTGGAAATAATACGTAAAGGGTGATCTTCTAATTCAAGGCCAATTACTTGCAGGTAATTTGGTAGCAGAAGTAAGCTTTTTAAAAGACTATCTTGTGTTGCTTCTTGAGCATTTTTCTGATCGCGAAGTGTGGTGGCCGATACTAACATTTCTTTAGCTAGTAAATGGGCACCTTCAAGGTTCAACATTTCAACCGTGCCACCGACTTGATGAAGTTGGCTGATACATGAATCAAGCGCTGCACTATCTGCAGACTCATCTACATAATGAGTTAGAGATTGCAATGCATCTGCAAGAGACTTCTGAACTTCATCCTGTACCCAAGCAAGTGCATCATAGTTGCCACTATTTGTCCGTGCCATGTGTTACTCCAGAACAGTAATGAACGAATCAATGATCAAAGAAAACATCTTTAAAACACCTGTTCTTTATGATGGTAAAGTAAAGCCAGAAACTGACTTACGTAGATCATCTGTTAAGTCTAATAGTCGTCCGATAGACGCGGCACTTTCATTTGTACCTGTAGATGTCTGCATGGCAATTTCCTGGATAACATTCATGCTGTCGGATGTACCGATGGCTGCTTGCGCTTGTTGTTTTGCAGCTTCAGAAATATTGTTGATGAGATCGGCTAATTGATGCGATACCGCTTCAATTTGCTCAAGTGCTGTACCAGCATCTTGAGATAGTTGGGCTCCCGAGACTACCCCTGATGTACTTTGTTCCATGGAGGTGATCGCTTCGTTCGTATCACTTTGAATGGTTCTTACTAGCGCATCAATCTGCTTGGTTGCGTTACTAGAGCGTTCCGCCAATCGTTGTACCTCATCGGCTACGACCGCAAAGCCTCGACCTGCTTCACCCGCCATGGTCGCTTGGATAGCAGCATTAAGTGACAGGATATTTGTTTGCTCTGCGATATCATTGATCAATTCAACGATATCACCGATTTCTTGAGAGCTTTCTCCAAGTCGTTTGATACGTTTAGATGTCTCTTGGATATGCTCACGAATAGTATCCATACCCGTAATTGCTTTTTTCACGGCTTGAGTACCCTGTGCTGCCAATTGTACTGATTGTTTCGCAACCTCTGAGGATTGACCCGCATTTTGAGATACTTGCTCAATCGAGCCCGCCATCTCACTGATTGCAGTACTAACCTCTGTTATTTGTTGAGTTTGATGTTCACTCGCATCTGTTAAGTGAATCGCGGTTGCTTGTGTTTCTTGTGCCGCCGACGATACATGTACGGTTGTTGTATTGATGTTAGCAACGAGGTCACGTAAGGCGTCAATGGTGTAGTTGACGGAGTCAGCAATCGCTCCGGTGATATCCTCGGTAACGGTTGCTGTTACTGTCAGGTCACCATCGGCAAGATCACCCATTTCATCAAGTAGTTGTAAGATGGCATCTTGGTTGTGGCGATTCTGAACTTCCATTTCTTCAAGTGAAGCACTGAGTGAAATAAGGGGAGAATAAGCTAACCTTAATGCAAAAATAACGGTGAGGAGCAAGCTGACAGCGCTTCCAGCAGCAACAAAAAGAGGATCATGCCATACCAGTTCATACATTCCCATGGCGACTAATCCAATGCCTGCAAGAGACACAAGAAAAAATACAACCATCAGTAATAATATTGGCAAATTACTTTTTGAGGTCAGAGATGAGAAAAAAAGTTTACTTGTTGAGTTCATAGTGATTTTCCTAAAACCAAAATATTACGCGGCAGCATTTAAAAAACGGAGGTCAGCAGCAAGTTTATCAAAACTAAACACGTTCCATTGCATGTCCTGTTGAGCAATACTACCTGTTATATAAGCTGAAACTTCGTTATCAGATAGGTTTTCATGGAGTGTTGGCTCCTCGTGAAAATGTTTCAAGCCGAATACTTCATCGAGAAGTAGGCCTGAATACAAATGCGGGTGATTATTCACAACGATACGGCTACGTTTATTTATTTTTGTTGAAGTACCGTATAAAAAGTATTTGAGGTCAAAAAGTGGCAACAACTCACCTCGGAGATTAGCAATGCCATAGACCCAAGGTGCAGACTTAGGGACAGTTGTAATTTGTGATGGGACTGTAAATATTTCACGAGCTTCACTGAGTGGGACAAGGAAATGTTGTTCCGCTATTCGAAAACCGATAGCTGTCCACGAACCATGTAAGTCATCTTGTTGGGAGAGTTTGGCAGCACTTTGTTGGCTGCGGGTTTGAATATCTTGCAGTAAGGCGAGCATTTCAGTCGATGAGTTAATTTGACTCATGATGCTGCAGCCTCAAGCAGAGTATTAATTTCTTGAATAAGGTGTTCCTCTGTCACAGGCTTGCCGATATAGCCTTTTGCACCTTGTCTCATGCCCCATAACTTATCTGTTTCTTGGTTTTTAGAGGAAACGATAATGACAGGGACATTTTGTGTAAGAGGATCTTTACTTAAGCGTCGTGTAGCTTGAAAGCCATTGAGCTTCGGCATGACGACATCCATAAGGATTAAATCTGGTTTTTCTTTGTGCGTTACTTCTACAGCCTGTTCGCCATCTTCAGCGGTAATAACTTGGAAATCGTGTTTCTCCAGCATCTTTTTCAGAACATAAATTTCTGTAGGAGAGTCATCTGCAATAAGAATTAGAGCCATATCCTGTAAGCGTCCTTGATGTTATTTTTTTATCAGGTGAGTGCGGATTGCATTCAGGAGATCATCACGAGCAAAGGGTTTGGTTAGATATTGCTCTGCACCAACGACGCGTCCTTTTGCTCGGTCAAATAGACCATCTTTACTTGAAAGCATAATAACGGGAGTATCTTTGAAGACAGTGTTATTTTTGATCAAGGAGCACGTTTGGTAGCCATCTAGACGAGGCATCATGATGTCAATAAAGATGATGTCAGGGTGACTTGTGCTGATAATAGGAAGTGCTTCGAAGCCATTTTCAGCAGTAACAACATCACAGCCGGCATTCTTCAGCAATTTTTCAGCTGTTCGGCGGATAGTTTTACTATCGTCAATTACCATGACCTTTAGGCCAGAAAATTCAGTTTTCTCTTCACTCACGCTTGCAATAGTCCCTAATTAAACTTAAAACACCTGATATGGTTTAAGTATCAGACAATGAAGATATACCATTTTTCACTGTCAGGCTAGTCAGAACTCGATAAAACTTAGTTCTTGCTTGTTCTTAGCGTTACATAAGACAATGGCGTGTAAGTTAAAAAACTTGGCTATTTCAGTTCGGCTGCCAAGCTGAACCAGTATCTATGAGTAGCGAACGTGTGCTGCTGAAAAGGTTAAAAATATTATGATTTCTAATGTTCCAAATTTAACAACAGCGTTGAAAGGCCCGTTACTAAAGCTAGAAGAGCACTTGTTAACACATCAAACTCAAGTTGAAGCATGGTTTAGGGAGCAGTGGCTGCAAACTCCGGCGCCATTTTATGCTTCAGTTGATTTACGCAATGCTGGATTCAAGTTGGCACCTGTAGATACTAATTTGTTCCCAGCGGGGTTTAATAATCTTAACCCTGCTTTTATGCCATTATGTATTCATGCCGTCCAAGCTGCGATAGAGAGGGCATGTCCTCAAGCTCGTAGGGCTTTGATTGTGGCCGAAAATCATACACGCAACTTGTTTTATTTAGAGAGCATTGAAACCTTACGTCAGATTTTTGAGCAAGCGGGTCTAGAGGCTCGAATTGGTAGTTTGAGAGATGATTTAACCGAGGCGATGGATGTGGCGTTACCGTCAGGTAAAACCTGTCGACTAGAACCCATATCACGAAGTGATAATCGAATTTCATTGGGTGATTTTTCACCCTGTCTTGTTTTGTTGAATAATGACTTGTCTGGAGGACGACCAGGGATTTTAGAAGGTTTAGATCAGCAAGTTATTCCTCCCTTATCTGCGGGGTGGTCAGATCGTAAGAAATCAGACCATTTTGCACATTATCAGCATGTCTCTCAAGAACTCGCGAAGCAAATAGATATTGACCCATGGCTAATATCACCCCTGTCGTTACAGTGCGGTGAAGTCAATTTCATGGATAGAAATGGAGGAGAGTGCTTAGCCAAAAATGTTGAAAATATGTTGGGCTCAATTCAGGCTAAATATGATGAATATGGCATAGATAAGGAGCCATTTGTAGTGGTTAAAGCTGATTCAGGTACCTATGGAATGGGAATAATGACGGTCAAGAGTGCTGATGAGATTGCACGTTTGAATCGTAAGCAGCGCACTAAAATGTCATCTGCGAAAGAAGGACTGGTTGTAGAAAACGTCTTAGTTCAAGAAGGCGTTTATACTTTTGAAACGATTGGTGAGGAAATGGCAGTTGCAGAGCCTGTTGTCTATATGATGGATCATTTTGTTGTGGGAGGATTTTATCGTGTTCATACCGCGCGAGGGGTGAATGAAAATTTAAACGCGCCTGGCATGCACTTTGAGCCTTTAGCATTTGCTCAACCTTGTAATACACCCGACAAATTAGAGATGCCAGATGCTGAACCGAATAGATTTTATGCCTACGGAGTTATTGCTCGACTTGCACTCTTGGCAGCCGCTAGAGAACTTGCATAAGGGGCTGTTTGGCCAATAGACGTGTTCGCTGAGCAAGCCTATCTTGATACTATTATTTATGTGTTATCAGGAGAGATCCCTAAACTAAATAAGGCCGACATTATTTAATAATGTCGGCCTTATTGTTAAAGCTGTTAAGGAGCGTTAAAATTTAGTTCATATGCTCACTTAAATAGGCGATAGTCATGGTTTGATTATGCAATAGGCTATGGCCATCATCTTCACCCGAGCAAATTTCACCATTAGAGTAAAAGCCAGTAATAGCTGTTTGAACACCCAGTAATCTTTGTACAGCAAACACTTCATCAGATACTTGATCTTCCATCACTAATTTTCGGCCAACACAACTTACACAAATGGCCAAAGCTTTGTCATTAAGATTGATATTTTTATCTAAGATTTGGCGAGCAGCACCACTTGCACCATTCACTAACATATCGTGATCTGATTTAAGAAATCGAACTGTTGAGCCTTCAGCTACATTACCTGCGAAGGTAAGACTGTCATCATTTTCATCAACGGCTAGCAGTGTACGAATAACAGTAATACTTTTGTCTTCTGCCATGATGGCAAATGGGAAGTTAAGTCCTGATGCTGGTAGTTGATTTGCATAGTAGCCGATATACATCTTATATAATGGTAATGCAGGTTTGTTATCTAATTCGTAGACGATGTTTTTTACTGCACGTGTGATTTTTCGTGGTGGACCATAAGGCTTCCAGCCACCTAAAGCGCCACTCGTGACAACGGCACTGTCACCATAAATACCGACAGCAATAACAATTCGATCTTGAACTTGATCATTATTAAGTAAATACGTTTGTGAGAAATTAGCATTATCGCCAGCCAAGCCACCAGTAATAGGTATATGGGGCAGTACTTCTTGAATACCTTCGACTAATTCTGATCCATTTACATTTAATCCATCACTGAGTATGAACACACCTTTTAAGTCATCTTTAGCAAGATCAGAGGCAATAAGAGCACCGAGAGCATGAGATTGAGCCATGCTATTAATAGGCTTAACAATGAACTTTAGTGAACTACGTTCCCAGTGCATTGCAGTAATGTGTACGCTCTCATCATGAACACCGGAATCCGTAATTTCGCCAGATGTTGTACACCCTATAATTTGGGCTGATGGGTAACGTTTTTGTACTGCTTTGGTGAAGCCTCGCTCCTTGAAGCGTTTGACTGAACCAAAAACCAAAACCCAGTTTGCTTCAGGGAGTGGCGATGGTGATGGCAGCTTTCCTATAGCCATTTTTTCTGGGATATGCTCTTGCTTAAACTTCATAGTGTTTTAGTGCCTAGTTTGAGTGAAATATTTCCCAAATAATGTTGAGCAATATCTCTAATATCATCCATTGAATTTAACCACACCGATAGTACCTTACTTTATTGTCGTAAGGGAAGAATATCTCGTAAAAAATGCTAAAAAATAGTGATGAGATTCGCTTTTCTTTTATATAAATATGGCAAGTAGTGGTAAGTAAGTAAGTGACCACTATTCAATATTAGCCTTTGCTAATGATAGTGGGATTGATTTCTAACAATGGTGAAATAGAGATTGTAAGTTAAATAAAAGTATGTTTTATTGTTCTTCGTGGCCAGAATGATCTGGTCATAACTATTTTGTGGCTTAATTCAAAAATAATAAGAAATGTATTAAAGCATCATGTTTTTTGTTGGGTAGCAAAAGCGTTACTTCATAAACTTACAGAGAGAGAGAATATATGTTTTCATTAGCATTGAGTATTGGTGGTTTAGGTGGTGTAGCAACATGGCTTGCACTTAGTCCATTAGCTGGAATGGTTACAATTTGGGCAATCTTTATTGGTTGGGGTCAGTACTTCCACAATGGTGCTGATAATGCAGCATTAAAAAATACAATTGTATGTGGTATTTTTGGTTCAGTTCTAGCGGGTGTTGCTTTTGCTTTGATTACAAAAGTAGGCCTAGGTGAAGGTACTTCATTAGCTGTAAACGCTGCTGTTTGGGTTGGCGTAACAGTATTTGCTCTTGTTATGGGTGCTTCAATTCCTGCGTTCTCTGTTATTCCATCAGCAGTATATGGTTATGCAGCTACAGCAGCATATGCTATTCATGCAGGTGCAGATTTATCAGCAGCAGGTAATACTTTAAATGCTGACTTTACAAACCCAGTTCTTGTGGTTTCATTATCACTTATTGTTGGTGCTGTATTCGGTATGTTATCTGGCAAATTAAATGCAATGATTTCTGGTAGCTAATTACTAGATTTAGTTTAAATAAAAAAGGCTGTATTCAGTAATGAATACAGCCTTTTTTTATGGCTAAAATTAATAGTAAACTCAGCCTGCTAATTTAGCTTTTAAGATCGCGTTAACTTGTGCTGGATTTGCTTTACCTCTTGAGGCTTTCATTACTTGGCCAACAAAGAAGCCGAGTAATTGTTCTTTACCTGCACGGTATTGTTCGGCTTGATCTGCGTTATTAGCAATCACTTCATCAACAATGGCTTCAATTGCGCCTGAGTCTGTGACTTGTTTTAAGCCTTTGTCTTCAATGATGCTGTCAGCATCATCACCTTCACCAGCCCATAAAACATCAAATATTTGTTTAGCGATCTTGCCAGAAATAGTGTTGTCGCTAATTCGGACTAATAAGCCACCTAATTGTGATGCGTTAATAGGCGATGTTGTAATATCTAAGCCTGCTTTATTTAATGCACCTAACAATTGTGTGATAACCCAGTTAGCACATAATTTTGGATCTTTGTTATCAGATGCCTCTAGAACAGATTCAAAATAATTTGCTAATTCTCGACTGCTTGTTAATACCGATGCGTCATACAGCGGCAAGCTCATATCTGAGACAAAACGGTCACGTTTAGCATTGGGTAATTCAGGCAATGTTGCACGGATTGTTTCGATCATGTCAGGATCGAGAACAACAGGTAGTAGGTCAGGATCAGGGAAGTAGCGATAATCATTGGCTTCTTCTTTACTACGCATGGAGCGTGTTTCATTTTTATCGGCATCATAAAGACGGGTTTCTTGAACGACTGTGCCGCCATCTTCAATGAGTTCAATTTGACGTTCAATTTCAATGTTGATTGCACGTTCAACATTTCGGAATGAGTTAATGTTTTTTAATTCTGCACGAGTCCCCAGTTCTTTCTGCCCTTTAGGTCGAACAGAGACATTAGAATCACAGCGGAATGAACCTTCTTGCATATTGCCGTCGCAAATTTCAAGATACTGTACTAAAGAATGCATCTTCTTCATATAAGCAACCGCTTCTTTCGCACTACTCATATCTGGGTCAGAAACGATTTCTAATAGTGGTGTCCCTGCACGATTTAAATCAACACCCGTTTGGCCTTGAAAATCGCCATGCATTGATTTCCCAGCATCTTCTTCTAGATGAGCACGGGTAATCCCAATAAGCTTTTCAGAGCCATCTTCAAGTTCAATAGAAAGCACGCCTTTGCCGACAATAGGTAATTCAAATTGGCTTATTTGATATCCTTTAGGCAAATCAGGGTAGAAGTAATTCTTACGCGCAAAAACAGAGCGAGGGGGAAGCTCGGCACCAACGGCTAAACCAAATTTAATTGCCATTTTAACGGCTTCTTGATTGAGCACTGGTAAAACACCGGGCAACCCTAAGTCGACAGCACATGCTTGAGTATTAGGCTCAGCACCGTATGCCGTTGAGGCACTAGAGAAAATCTTAGTTTTAGCGGCGAGTTGGGCGTGAATCTCTAACCCAATAACAACTTCCCATTCCATATTGATGGCCCGATCTTAATTATATAAACCGAGAATTGTACCAATTTATTCACGTAAGCTGATAATTTTCCAGCCTTGCTGTTTAGCAATAGCTTGTAATTTAGAGTCAGCATCAACGGCAACGGGATGCTCAACAAGATTTAATAGCGGCAAATCATTGTGGGAGTCACTATAAAAATAGCTACCTTCTAGTGTTACGTCTTGCTCTATTAACCATGTGTTTAAGCGAGATACTTTTCCACCTTGATATGAAGGGGTGCCGGCAACCATTCCGGTATAAACGCCATTAATCATTTCAGCTTCCGTGGCAATTAAATGTGGAATTTTTAATAATTTTGCAATGGGGGCGGTAATAAAGCTGTTTGTTGCGGTAATGATCAGTAAGTCATCACCTTGTTGCCGATGTTTAGTGATTAATTCTAGGGCTGCAGGCAAGATGATGGGCTTAATTTTTTCAGTTAAATAGTGTTCGCGCCAGCGGGTAAGATCATCAAGCGTATTGTCTGCAAGTGGTTTAAATTGGAATGCTGAGAATTCAAAAATATCCATTGTGCCAGCGAGATATTGGTCATAAAAGTCTTGGTTAGTTTGCTGATATGATTTTGCATCAACAATATTCTGTTCAACTAAGAATTCACCCCATAAATAATCGCTATCACCGCCGAGAAGGGTATTATCTAAATCAAAGATTGCTAGCGCCATATTATTAACTTCAACTATATCAAAAGAAAGTTGCTCTATTCTACTATGACTAAGAGAAATGGTTTGCATACCGCGAGTGCTTTCTCTAATCTAGTCGTATTGAAGAATTATGGCGTTACCACGATGACTTTTTAAGTTAAGAGGTAACAAGAGACTAAGGTTGTGATTGATAAAGATGGTTTCAGACCAAACGTAGGGATTATTCTCTGCAATAGTGATAATCAAGTGCTTTGGGCGCAACGAGCACAACATGATGCTTGGCAGTTTCCACAAGGCGGTATTAAGCCCGATGAAACCGCGGAAGAAGCTGTTTATCGTGAGTTAATGGAAGAAGTAGGCTTGGGACCCGAGCATGTTGAAGTCTTGGGTATGACTCAAGATTGGCTGCGTTATCGACTACCTAAGCGTTATTTACGTTTTGGCAATAAACCACTTTGCATTGGCCAGAAACAGCGCTGGTTTTTGTTACGACTTATTGCTGAAGAAAAAAATGTGCGCTTAGATCAATATGAAAAACCTGAGTTTGATGACTGGCGCTGGGTGGATTATTGGACTCCTGCGAAAGAAATCGTATTTTTCAAACGTCGCGTATACGAAAAAGCGTTGCATGAACTCGCACCAATCCTATTTCCAGAATACAAAAAACGAGTTGATAGCCAGCGAAAGAAGGGTTAGAGCTTTTTATTTAAACCAAGCTTAACTGTTTTCTAAATACTTTTGCATTACGCTGGTAGTTATAAAGGTCTTGCCTTTCAATGGGTAACTCACTAATTTCAGCTGCTTTAAAACCATGCTCTAAAAACCAATGGGCAGTCTGGGTTGTTAACACACACAAACTCGTTAGATTAGCTGAAAGCGCATGCTGTTCAATAACAGATAACAACTGTTCTCCACGACCTTTACCTTGGTAATTATTAGCAACAGCAAGACAAGCAAGCTCAGCAATCTGATTGTCTGGATACGGATAAAGTGCAGCGCAAGCAACCACGCAGCCATCACGTTCCATCACTGTGAAATGATCGATTTCGATTTCTAAATGTTCACGGGAACGTTTTACCAATGTCCCGTTATCTTCCAGTGGTTGAATGAGTTCTAAGATACCGCCAACATCATCAATTGTTGCTTGGCGAGTTGTTTCAAAAGAGGAGGCACTCACCAAGGTGCCTGCACCATCACGGCTAAACAATTCCTGTAATAAAGCACCATCAAGCGATCGATCTAATAAATGAACACGTTGCACGCCTGCATTACACGCCTCGATAGCTGCGGCAAGGGAATGAGAGTGATCTTTTACCGCTATTTTAGAGGCTTGGCTTACAGTTAACTCACGCTCTAGATCTTGACTATCACCAATCAAAATTAACTTGTCAGCCGTCAATGCTGCCGCTGCCGCTGTTGCGATTGCTTCGGCAGATAAATTAAAGATTTCGCCTGTTGGTGAATAACCTAATGGTGGTAGCAAAACAATATTACCTTGGGCTAATTGTTGTTCAATACCTTGAGTATCTATACGACGAACTTCACCCGTATGGCCGAGATCGATACCATTTCTAATACCGACAGGTTGCGCAGTAACTAAGTTACCACTGGTGCAACGAATGCGAGCATCTGCCATTGGCGTATGGGGCAAGCTAAAGGAAAGTTTAGCTTCAATATCGAGGCGTAGTTTACCGATAACAGACTTGGCAATTTTAAGGCTAGCATCATCTGTAATTCTTAGTCCTTGATGATAATTGACAGCAATATTATGCGTTTTACATTGTTGTTCAATCTGAGGTCTAGCCCCGTAAATCAACACTAAACGGATACCTAAGCTATTTAATAAGGCCAGGTCATGAATCAAATTATCAAAGCATGTTGATGCGACAGTTTCACCATCAAAGGCAATGACAAAGGTGGAACCTCGATGCGCGTGAATATAGGGTGCAGCTGCTCGGAACCAGCTTGTTGTCGTGGCATTATTTATAGAAAGTAAGTCGTCATTTGTTGTTTTCATACCGCTCTTTTTATCCTAGTCAGAGCCGTCTTGCAATTTAGTGTAAAATTTACAGGATCAAATATTGCCATTTGCTACGTAAGCAGCAGATAACAAAACCTATTAGTTTGGAGAGTGACTATGCCTGAATATCGTTCAAGAACATCTACCGCCGGCCGTAATATGGCAGGTGCTCGCGCCTTATGGCGTGCTACAGGCATGAAGGATGATGATTTTAGTAAGCCCATTATTGCAATTGCTAACTCGTTCACACAGTTTGTTCCAGGTCATGTGCATTTAAAAGACATGGGGCAATTAGTTGCGCGTGAAATTGAAAAAGCGGGTGGTGTTGCGAAAGAATTTAATACCATTGCCGTTGATGATGGGATCGCGATGGGACATGGCGGCATGTTGTATAGCTTGCCATCTCGCGACATTATTGCTGACTCAGTCGAATACATGGTCAATGCACATTGTGCTGATGCGATTGTGTGTATTTCTAACTGCGACAAAATCACCCCAGGTATGTTGATGGCAGCATTACGTTTAAACATTCCGGTAATCTTTGTATCGGGTGGCCCAATGGAAGCGGGTAAAACTAAGCTTGCAGGCAAAGACGTCAAATTAGATTTAGTTGATGCCATGGTTCAAGCGGCAGATGAAAGTGTGAGTGATGAAGATGTGGCACAAGTTGAGCGTAGTGCTTGCCCAACCTGTGGTTCATGCTCAGGTATGTTCACAGCGAACTCAATGAACTGTCTAACCGAAGCATTAGGTTTATCTCTTCCTGGCAATGGTTCGTTATTAGCCACGCATGCTGATCGTAAAGAATTGTTCTTAGAAGCAGGTCGTACGATCGTAGATTTAGCGAAACGTTACTATGAGCACGATGACGAGTCTGCTCTACCTCGTTCAATTGCAAGCAAAGCAGCATTTGAAAATGCGACAGCATTAGATATTGCGATGGGTGGCTCAACAAATACAGTATTACATTTACTAGCAGCAGCACATGAAGGTGCGGTTGATTTTACGATGGATGACATCGACAGAATGTCTCGTAAAATCCCCAACCTCTGTAAAGTTGCCCCAGCAACACCTGAGTATCATATGGAAGATGTTCATCGTGCTGGTGGTGTCGTGAGTATCTTGGCTGAGTTAGCTGCGGGTGGTTTATTGCACACTGAGCTACCTACAGTGCACAGTGCAACGATGGCTGATGCATTAGCCGAGTGGGATATTGCCAGAACAGGCAGTGAGGCGGCAAAACTACGTTATTCAGCAGGCCCAGCAGGCATTCCAACACAAGAAGCATTTAGCCAAGCAACACGCTGGCCGAGTTTAGATATAGACCGTGAAAATGGCTGTATCCGTGATATCGAACATGCGTATAGCCAAGATGGTGGTTTGGCCGTGTTATTCGGCAATATTGCTTTAGAAGGTTGCATTGTTAAAACTGCAGGGGTTGATGATTCAAACCTGAATTTCTCAGGTCCCGCTCGAATCTTTGAATCTCAAGATGCAGCAGTAACCGCTATTTTGACAGAGCAAGTTGTTGCAGGTGATGTGGTACTTATCCGTTATGAAGGCCCTAAAGGTGGGCCGGGTATGCAAGAAATGTTGTACCCAACCAGCTACCTAAAATCTAAAGGTTTAGGTAAAGCCTGTGCCTTACTAACAGATGGTCGGTTCTCAGGTGGCACGTCAGGTTTATCAATTGGTCATGCTTCTCCAGAAGCGGCAGAAGGTGGCAACATTGGTTTAGTGGAACAAGGAGATACCATAGTAATTGATATTCCTAACCGTATTATTAAAGTCGATGTGACGGATGCGGTATTGGCAGAACGTCGAGTAGCAATGGAAGCCAAAGGTGATGATGCTTGGACTCCTGTTGGACGTGAACGTGAAGTCAGCTTGGCATTACAAGCTTATGCTGCATTAACAACATCAGCATCAAAAGGTGCGGTACGTGATTTGGAACAATTAAAACGTCGTTAATCACTTTAATCCGTTTTAAAAAAGCCTCGTCTAGTTTTAGTCGGGGCTTTTTTTCGGATAAATTAAAGACACATAAGGTGGAACGGTAATTGCGTAGGTTTATCTTTAAAAAGTAAGAGAATGTATGAGTTTTTGTAATGTTAGAGCTCTCTAATCTTTAAAGGTAGTGAAGTAGGGCGTTTAACCTGATGTTATAGAACATTGCCATGAGCACTCAGATTATCTAAACCGGCAAGCAAGGAATATTTTTGCCGCTAACCGATGCTTATAGAGCGGTAACAAATTAAAAAAGGCTTATAAATGAGAACACTTAAGATTGGTAAACGATTAATGATCGGCTTTTCAGTATTGATCGTGATTATTGCAATAGCGTCTATTAATGCTGTTTGGCAGATAAAAGGCCTGCAAACACAATCGCAAAAGGTTGTTGAATTACGCGTACCCACCGCAGCAGCAAGTGCTAGCATTCTCAATGGTGTTAATCATGCCTTAGCAGCCTTGCGAGGCTGGATGATCTTAGGCACAGACAAATTCAAGAATGAACGTCAGCTTGCTTGGGATGACGAGATTAATAGTTCTCTCGCTATTTTGGAAGAAAAGTCTGTTAACTGGACAAACCCAGAAAATGTCACACGACTGGCCGAATTAAAGTTATTACTTGTCGATTTTGCTATTGAACAACAAAAAATTGAAGATATAGCTCAAACAGTAGACAATACACCAGCATTAAAAATGCTTTTTGAACAAGCGGTTCCCCAAGCTTCTGTTATGTCGAAGCAAATCACTCTGATGATTGATTTAGAAGCGCAACTTGATGCAACGCCAGAGCGAAAAGCATTATTAGGTATGATGGCAGATGTTCGCGGTACATTAGGATTGGCATTGGCTAATATTCGTGGTTATTTACTTTCGGGTGAAGAACAATATAAGACTAACTTTGATACCTTATGGGCTAAAAATGAGAGACGTTTCGCTGATTTGAAGCGAAATAAAGCATTACTCAGTTTCACTCAAGCGAAAGCATTCAGTACGTTTGAAGAGGCAAGAATTAAGTTCTCTCCTATCCCCCCTCAAATGTTAGAAATACGTGGCCAAAAAGATTGGAACTTAGCAAACTATTGGCTGGGGACAAAGGCTGCCCCAATTGGTTTTAAAATTAAAGTAATCCTCAAACAAATGGCAGATAATCAAGCAGGCTTACTTGCCAAAGATGCTAAATTGATGAAAGAACAGACAGAGGCATCGACGACTATTTCTTGGTTGTTATTATTAGTGGGAATGTTAGTAGGAATTCTTACTTCGATTATTGTTTCTCGCAGTATTGTTAATCCTATTACGGATCTAGATAAAACAATTGCTAATGTTGATAAATCAAATAATTTGACCCTACGAGTTTCAGAAGCAGGTAATGACGAAGTTGCAGAAATTGCTCATGCCTTTAATCACCTGCTGAAAGGCTTTCAAACCACATTAAGTAATGTGCGAAATGCGAACAATCAAATAGCAGATTCCTTAGGTAATACCTCCGTTATTGCTGAACAAACAAGTAGTGCTATTAATCTACAGAAGGAAGAAACGGCTCACCTAGCAACAGCAATGAATGAAATGTCACTGACAGTCAATGACATTGCTAGAAACACGACAAAAACAGCTGTTGATTCAAATGAAGCCATTCGTCAAGTGAATAATGGTACAGAGTCTATGCAAGGCACAATTGCTACTGTTCAATCTTTGGCTGGTGTCATTGAGAAAACAGGCACTACAATTACTGATTTAGAACAGCGGACAATTGATATCTCAGGTGTTTTAGATGTGATCAGCGGTATTGCAGAGCAGACTAATCTATTAGCGCTGAATGCTGCGATTGAAGCGGCTAGAGCCGGTGAGCAAGGTCGAGGATTTGCTGTAGTTGCTGATGAAGTAAGAGCACTAGCAAGTCGTACGCAAGATGCTACTGGTGAAATTACTAAAATGATTGATCAGTTGCAGCAAGGTTCTAAGCACGCTGTTTCATCAATGACAGAGAGTCAAAGTCATGTGGCGAGTGCTGTAACACAGGCAACGTCTGCCGGAGAGGCTTTAAACATGGTGAGTGAGGCTATTGACGGCATTAGTTCAATGAGTGCTCAGATTGCCACTGCTGCAGAAGAGCAAGGTGCAGTATCTGTAGAAATTAGCCGTAATGTGGAGAGTATTAACGTGGCTTCAGAGCATACTTCTGATGCCGCTGAGAAAAGCTCAGAATCTAATCGAAACTTAGCTCAATTTGCCAGCGGTTTAAATGATTTGGTTAAGGACTTTAAAGTTTAAAGCTCACCAGGTAGTTAAAAATTAATAGCCTCAGACTTCTTTATTTTAAAGGGTCTGGGGCTTTTTTATGTGCTGGAAGTTTACTTGATAATACAGCTGCACCAGCGACAAATAATGTAGAGGTAATCAAACAGCCGATTAAACTGTAATGTTGATAGACCAAGCCTGATAATACCGTGCCCGTTAAACGCCCACCCGCATTGGCCATATAATAAAAGCCCACATTCATTGCGACCTTATCATGGTCTGACCATTCAACAATTAAATATGAATGAACAGCCGAATTCATCGCAAAGACAATGGCAAATAAACCAAGTCCAATTAAAATAACAGTCGTAGGATCGCTAGATTGATAGAGTCCCCATGCAATAGCGGCAGGTATGAATATTAGAATGACAGCCAGTAAGGTTGTTGTTTTCTCTGTAGGTGCATGTTGTTTCAGAAAAGCAGGAGTGGCAGCCTGAATGAGCCCATAAGCAATAATCCACAAGGCAAAAAAACTACCTGTTTGTTCAAATCCCCAGCCTAATGTGGTTGTTAAATAGACTGGCAAGCCAACTACAAACCAAACATCTCTTGAACCAAATAAAAAGAAGCGTGCAGCAGAAAGCCAGTTAATAGCAGGGGTATTGGAAAAAACCTGAGAGAACTTCGCTTTGACTTTGCTTTTTCCAAGATCGGAGGGTAATAAAAATAATGTCAAAATGAAGACAATAAACAAACCACCAGCAAGGATGTATAAGGCATTCTGAAAACCGTAAACAGCGAGTAAGAATCCACCTAGAAAATAACCAACTCCTTTTAATGTATTTTTAGAGCCAGTTAGAATGGCAATCCATTTGAATAATGTGGGTGAAGATGATGCGTGTTTATCTTTGGTGGGCACAAAGTGCTTAATGCTGGCTTTGGCGCTCATCTTATTTAGATCTTTAGCTATGCCAGATAAAGCCTGTGCGGCCATCACATAAATGATGGTGAGATATTCACTCGGTACCGTGAGCATGAGTAAGGCAATGACTTGCAGTAACATACCTGCATGCATGGTGGTGTTGAGCCCGAATCGAGCCCCTAACCAACCGCCAACTAGATTGGTCACAATGCCAAAGAACTCATAAAACAAAAAGAGACTGGCAATGGCAAGTGGTGTGTAGCCTAGCTGGTGGAAATAGAGCACTACCAACATTCGAATTGCACCATCCGTTAACGTAAAGGCCCAATAGCCTCCCGTAACGACAGCATAGTTTCGTAGGTTGTGTGTCACAATCATCGGGCTATACTCGTCATCCTCGCGAATGCGGGGATCCATGGATCGTAAAAATAGTTACTCTCGTTGGATTCCCGCATTCGCGGGAATGACGGTAACGTTAATATTAAGAGCAATAATGTCATATTATTTAGTCAATTACATTGCTCGAGCAATCATTTTGGCGATATCTATCATGCGGTTCACATAACCCCATTCATTATCATACCAGGCCAATATTTTTACCTGCGAGCCATTAATCACCATGGTTGAAGGGGCATCAATAATGCCTGAACGTGGATCATTGGTGTAATCAGCAGAGACTAATGGCCGAGTTTCATAGCCTAAAATATCTTTCAATGTGCCTTCAGAGGCTGATTTGAATAATGCATTTACTTCTTCTGCATCCGTTGGTCGTTGTGATTCAAATACAAAGTCTGTCAGGGAGCCATTTAATAAGGGAACACGCACCGCCAAGCCATTTAACTTGCCTTCTAATTCGGGGAAAATAGTGGTGATTGCTTTAGCGGAGCCTGTCGTTGTTGGTATCAATGATTGACTTGATGCGCGTGCTCGGCGTAAATCTTTATGACCTTTGTCTACAATCGTTTGTGTATTGGTGATGTTATGAATCGTTGTCATCGAACCATGTTTGATTCCAAGAGATTCGTGCATCACTTTCACAATAGGCGCCAAGCAATTTGTCGTACATGAGGCGGCCGTTACAACATGATGTTGCTTTGGATCATAAAGATCATGATTAACACCATAAACAAGATTAAGCGCATTGTCAGAGCTGGGAGCAGACACTAATACTTTTTTAATGCCCTGATCAAAATAAGCTTGGAGTTGCTGCTGTGTTTTAAATTTTCCTGAGCACTCTAAAACGAGATCAACATCATATTGAGCCCAATTAACATCTTCTGGTGCAGACTGTTGGCTAAAGCTAATAGTGTGATTATCGATCGTTATTTTGTGCTCATCAGAGTCAATGTTTTTATCTTGCCCCCAGCGACCATGAATAGAATCAAACTCTAATAAATGTGCATGGCAGGCAGCATCACCATTGATTTCATTGATGTGAACAAAGTCGAGTTCATCGCTATTCCAGCCTGCTTGTAAAGCAAGCTTTCCCATGCGACCGAAACCATTTATACCAACACGAATGGCCATCTTAAAATCCTTTGTTTAACTAACTCTTAAAAAGAGTAAATAGTAGATAAAGAAAAGTCGTGTCAACATAAGCTGGCACGACTTTTTTATCATTCTGTTTTGAATCGAGGTATTTAGAAACTTCCCCAGCTGTCTTTTTTCTGAACACGAATGCGTGGTAGGATTAAGCCAAGCAATAGACCACCAAATAACACGGCAGCACCGACCAAAAACCAGCTTTTAGCATCACTATCTTTAAGCGTACTATTTTCAATAGTAAGTGACTGTATTTGATTGTCGATATGTTGGATCTTTTCTTTTAGTTGGCGATTATCATTCTTCAGTGCCACTGCATTTGATGCGGTTCTACGTAATTCATCAAGCTCTTTACTTAAGCGTTGTGATGTTTCTTTGAGTGTTAAGTTTTCACTGCCAGACGTCGAGTTTTGTGATGCTAAGGCTTGTATTTCTTCTTTGTATTTAGCAAGCTCTAACTCTAGATTCGCTACTTTTTGTTGGCTTGTTGCAAGTTGGTTTCGAGCGCTTGGGTTATTACTTAAATAACGCGTTAATACCCAGCCTGTTACACCTTTACTCGTACGTACTTTTGAGTAACCAGCAGGATCTGTTTCAAGCACATCCAATTTTGTGCCACTGAGCAACATTTTACGAATAGCAAACTTTACACCCTGTCCGTTACGCATGGTAATTTCAAGCTCATCTGAAACATAACGTGTTGTTTCAGCAATACTTGTAATTGGAGCGAAGAAAGGTGCGGCAATAATGAGGGCTGCAATAAATTTTTTCACGGTAATATTCTATTAGTCAGTTAGTTAAGCGTGCATTTTATCAGATACGGCACGAAATACTTTAATTCAGATCACATTGATGAAAAATAGTGACGGGATAAGTAATGATTTTTACTTGTTCTGAAACTGCCCTCTGAACAAAATTGAAAAAAAAGCCCCATCCAATAACTGGATGAGGCTTTGAGAGTTACTTAGAGTATTAACTCAAGTAGTTTCTACCAGTAAGCTTGAGCTCGGAATTTAAGTGCAGATGGCTCATCATCAGTATCAGAACCATTTTGTTCCCATGACACTACTTTGTCATAATTTAGCATTAGACGAGTATTTTGAGTCGGGTAATAATTAATACCAACAGTCCATCTTTTAGCTTCATCATCACCAGCAACATTACCATCATCGATATCTAAGCTTTCGAAGCGAGTCGCAACTTGCCATGCACCCGATGAGGATTTAGGTGTAATGCCTGATGTATAGCCCTTTTTCCATTTTAATGATTCGCCCGTTAAGAAGTAACCGGCTTCAACAGCATAACCATCAATTTCAATATCACTGCCAGCAGTGTTATCAGCTGTGTAGTTAAGGTATTCAGCCATTGCGTGGAATGAACCATAAACACCCATTGCATCAAGTGTAAATGCATCCGAACCATCATAGTTAGCTGCAGCGATAGAGCCGGATTTTATTTTTGTCTGATCTTTATGAGCCACTAAGTGTTGTGAGAATGAGAAACCTTCATCACCATCACTCTTGTTTAGATAGCCAGCACCGATTTGTAGTAGGTGGTTTTTGTCTTGCATATAAGGAACAAAAGAACCTCGTAAGGCAAATGTTGTACCGTCATCATCTTCATCAGAGTAGCCGCCACTGACTGTTCCAACAGTTACTGATGTTGCCAATGTCCAGCTGTAATCTTTAGCTGCTAAAGAGGCGATAGCACCAGATTCACGTGCTGGGGAAAGCTTTGAGTCAGCAAAGAAGGGACGATCCATGAAAGTCATATACTTCGAGCTAACTTTGGTGTTTAGACCAAAAGGGATATGTGCTTGACCTAATTTAACGCCAGCCTTAGTATCGCCAAATTTAGTACCGTATTTGATGTATGCATCTTTAACTGAAGCGTCACCTTTAGCAAAATCAGCTTCAAATTTGTAGCCCCAATCATAAATTGAACCTTGGAAACCTAAACGAGCACGACGCAATTCAGTACCGTCCCAGTTGCTAGAATCATCGGCATCAGAATCAGCTGATACGGCATCCCACATTACACGGCCAATAGGTTGGAAAGACCAGTTACCTTCAGCATCCTCAATCTTAAGCTTACCTTTAGTAGTAACTTTGATGTTTGACTTGGTTGCTTTTTCTGCAGTCTCTTCAACTTTATCTACTTTATTGGCTACTGCGTCAGATTGTTCTTTATCTGCACGTGCTGCATTAACTAGAAGCTCGTAATTTTGAGCAGTGATTGTACCTTGGTCACGAAGGACTTTAAGTAAATCTTCCATTGCTTCGCTTGCTTGTGCGGGCATTACTGCTGCGCCAAACAATGTCGCAGCAATTAATAGTGATGATGTTTTAAGTTTCAAGGGAGTATCCTCTTGTATTTTTAAAGATAGAAAAGTTGGGTCGGATGTCTGTTCCGAGTGAGCACACAATAACGATTTAATATTTCAGAATTATGACGAAGAGTGAAATATTTGCCATTGAGATAGAAAGTTGAATATGTGTGGTTTTATTGTAACAGTGCAGGGTGTAGATTAGTCCTTGAAATATCATTTGATCGTCTCAATATATTAAAGATATATCTCCCCTTGTTTAGGAAAACATATGTTCCGTTTTTTATTGTTATTATTTTTATTGGTGCCTTTAATTGAGATCTATTTCTTAATTCAAGTAGGTGAAGTAATCGGTGCGGGATGGACCATTTTTGCCGTTGTTGCAACAGCTGTTATTGGTGCGGGCTTATTACGCGTACAGGGCGCCTCAACATTATTACGAGCACAGACTAATTTACAGCAAGGTAGTTTGCCTGCGATGGAGATGATGGAAGGTATCGCATTAGCAGCCAGTGGAATGTTGTTGGTGACACCAGGATTTTTTACAGATACCTTTGGTTTTGCTTTGCTGATACCTATCGTTCGTCAGGCCTTAATCAAAAAGCTTTTCAAACAGAGTCAATTTACGATGCACGGACAAGCCAATTTCACCCAAGCTAGTCAAATGGATTCGACAATTATTGAAGGCGAAGTGGTTGATGATAATGAAGGTCGCCATTTAAAATAAGGGTGTAGGTCGAGCTTCAGCTCGACGTGTTGGACTGAAGTCCAACCTACGGCACTCTCCATTGAATGCAGTGGGTGATACATAAAAAACTATAGTCCGCCCTTGAAGTTTATTTTTACATCCCCATCTTTGGGGTTCCTAGATTTTTTGTTAGACATTTTTTGAGGTTATATTGATGAATATTCGTCCCCTTCATGATCGTGTGGTTGTTCGCCGCACAGAAGAAGAAACAATGAGTGCCGGTGGTATCGTGCTTCCTGGTAGTGCAGCTGAGAAACCAGCAACTGGTGAGATCGTTGCAGCAGGTAACGGAAAAATTACTGATTCTGGCAATGTACGCGCTATGGATGTCAAAGTCGGCGACAAAGTATTATTCGGCAAATTTGCTGGAACAGAAGTTAAAGTTGATGGCGAAGATCTATTAGTAATGCGTGAAGACGATATTGTTGCAGTCTTAGAAGACTAAAAATAACGTCACAACGAATTCATCTTTTCTCCCAGCACGGCGTTATTTTTGTACTCAAATGGTCTCATATTTCAATATGCTCACATTTTTCGTGCAAACAAGCCTTGTTCTGAGAAAAAATCTAAATCCGTTGAGAAATTATTTAATTTAAATAAAAAAAGAATATATTAAGAGGAATTAACATGGCTGCTAAAGAAGTCAAATTTGGTGCTGATGCACGTACATTAATGATCAACGGTGTAAACACATTGGCTGATGCTGTAAAAGTAACATTAGGTCCTAAAGGCCGTAACGTTATTTTGGATAAAAGCTACGGTGCGCCAACAATCACTAAAGATGGTGTATCTGTTGCGAAAGAAATCGAATTAGAAAACAAATTCGAAAACATGGGCGCACAAATGGTTAAAGAAGTGGCTTCTCATACTTCTGATGCGGCTGGTGACGGAACAACAACAGCAACAGTATTAGCTCAAGCTATTCTGCGTGAAGGCATGAAAGCCGTTGCTGCGGGTATCAACCCAATGGATATTAAACGTGGTATTGATAAAGCGGTAACTGCTGCAGTAGAAGAGTTAAAAGGCATGTCAGCATCATGTGATGATGATAAAGCGATTGCTCAAGTAGGTACTATCTCTGCAAACTCTGATGCATCTGTTGGTGGCATCATTGCTGAAGCAATGCAAAAAGTAGGTAAAGAAGGCGTTATCACTGTTGAAGATGGTAGTGGTTTCGAAAACGAATTAGACGTTGTAGAAGGTATGCAGTTTGATCGTGGTTACTTATCTCCATACTTCGTCACTGATCAACAAACAATGACGGCAGATTTAGAAAGCCCATTTGTATTGTTATTTGATAAAAAAATCTCAAACATCCGTGATTTACTACCAACATTGGAAGCCGTTGCAAAAGCAAGTCGTCCATTGTTAATCATTGCTGAAGATATCGAAGGCGAAGCATTGGCAACATTAGTTGTTAACAGCATGCGCGGTATCGTTAAAGTTTGTGCTGTTAAAGCACCTGGTTTTGGTGACCGTCGTAAAGCAATGCTACAAGATATTGCTACACTGACTGGCGGTGTGGTTATTTCTGAAGAAGTTGGTTTAAGCCTTGAGAAAGTAACATTAGATGATCTTGGCCAAGCTAAGAAAATCACAGTAAGCAAAGAAAACGCAACAGTCATTGATGGTGCTGGTTCTGCTTCTGACATTACAGCTCGTGTTGAAATGATTCGTGCTCAAATTGCTGAATCTTCTTCTGATTACGATAAAGAGAAGTTGCAAGAACGTGTTGCTAAATTAGCTGGTGGTGTTGCCGTCATTAAAGTGGGCGCAGCAACAGAAATGGAAATGAAAGAGAAAAAAGCACGTGTTGAAGATGCATTGCATGCGACTCGCGCGGCGGTTGAAGAAGGTGTTGTTGCCGGTGGTGGTGTTGCACTTGTTCGAGCTGAAAGCAGCCTTGGTGAATTGACTGGTGATAACCACGATCAAGATGTAGGTATCAAATTACTACGTCGTGCAATGGAAGAGCCTTTACGTCAAATCTCTACTAATGCTGGTGATGAAGCATCTGTCATCTTAAACGAAGTTGCAGCTGGTAAAGGTAACTTTGGTTACAACGCAGCAACAGGCGAATATGGCGATATGATTGAAATGGGTATTCTTGACCCAACAAAAGTAACACGTACAGCATTGCAAAATGCCGGTTCTGTTGCAGGTTTAATGCTAACAACTGAAGCTATGATTGCTGATGCACCACAAGAAGCTGGTGCAGCTCCAATGCCTGATATGGGCGGCGGCATGGGCGGAATGGGCGGCATGATGTAAGCAGCAAGACATTTTCACGAGTCGTCTTTTCGCCAGTACGAGGGAAAATACTTATCGTGTAAGCACTTGTTATCAAAAAGATTAATTTTGATATCTTGATTTAGGAAAGCCTCAAGCATGTAATTTGCTTGAGGCTTTTTTTTCAACGCTAACTTAATTTTTAGCGTTTATTTTTCACTTAAAGTAGTATTTTTGAAGTAACCCCGCCTTATCTTAATACTCCACGGCTAGGGTGATAGCTATCCAGTACTTCAAGATAATTTGTCCGTTCATAGGCGGAAGGGTTTATGGCATATTGCTGACTAAGACTACCTTTAAGTTGCTTGACCGATTCATATTCATGTTGCTCTAACCAATGACTGAGATTGTTAGCAATATAAGTAAGCTGCTGGGCACCATTTTCTAATAATGCACTGCATAAATGAGTCACATCGGCCCCAACGAGCAGTGCTTTCACCACGTCTTCCGCAGTATGAAAGCCACCTGTCACAGCTAGTGACAGTTTGACCCGGCCATAAAGCAGAGCAATCCAGCGAATTCGTAACAATGTTTCATCTGATGTTGATAGCGGTATTTTAGGTGTGGTCAATAAAGTTTCTAGATCGATATCAGGCTGATAAAAACGATTGAATAGGGCTACACCATTAGCACCAGCTTGTTCCAACTGACGAATAAAGTGAAGTGGTGAACTGAATTGAGATGACAGCTTCATGGTAATGGGAAGTGAAACATGATTACGCAATTCGTTTAATAAATTTAAGTAACGCGCTTCAACTTTTTGGCTACTCATTTCGATATCAGCAGCAATAAAATAGACGTTGAGCTCCAAGGCATCAGCTCCTGCCTGTTGTATCGCATTACCATATTCAACCCAACCATCGGTGCTGGTACCATTAAGACTGGCGATGATGGGAATATCGAGATGAGATTTAAGTTGTTGTAATTTCTCCAGATAACGATCTTGGTAGTTGGCAAACTCTATTGGTGAGGGATGAAAGCTATCTGCTTCGGCATGACCGATATCTTGCTGATGAAAAAATCGATCGTGCCGTCTGGATTCGGCTTCTATACGTTCTTCAAATAAGGAATGCATGACTAAGGCTGACGCACCAGCATCTTCGAGTTGTTTAGCAGTGTCTAGGTTTTTGCTGAGTGGCGAAGATGATGGTACCAACGGATTTTCCAGTCTCAGGCCAAGATAGTTTGTACTTAAGTCTGCCATGTCTATATGTCCTCTTCTGCTTGTTTTTTTGCTGCCTTAACCGCTGCAACATTAGCCTTATCTGACCAGTCCAACTCAGCGAGCTGTTGGTAATGATGATAGCGTTGGTTGACATCACGTTGGGCCTGAGCCAAAAATCGTTCAGCATCTTCAGGATGGGTTTGCCAGAGCATATCAAAACGTGTTTCTGTGCGGATAAAGTCTTTATAGGGAATGGAGGGTGCAGCAGAATCGAGATGCATCGGATTTTTCCCTTGCTGTATTTTATTGGGATCAAAACGGAACAATGGCCAATGGCCACTTTTTACTGCTAGTTGTTGTTGTTGATGATTGTTAGATAGATCAATGCCATGAGCAATACAGGGTGAGTAGGCAATAATTAGCGATGGACCTTGGTGCGCTTCAGCTTCCAGAAAGGCTCGTAAAGTTTGGGTATCTTTACCAGCATAAGCAACCTGTGCCACATAGACATTTTCATAATTCATGGCGAGTAAGGCGAGATCTTTTTTGGCCGTTACTTTACCGCTAGCAGAGAATTTAGCGACTGCACCGCGAGGTGTGGCCTTGGATGTTTGCCCTCCAGTATTGGAGTAGACTTCAGTATCTAATACTAAAATATTGACATTACGACCACTAGCTAGCACATGATCTAACCCACCATAGCCGATATCATAAGCCCAGCCATCACCACCGATGATCCAGACACTTTTTGTACATAAATTATCAGCAAGTTGCATTAGTTGAGTTGCAGCAGGTGTATTTGTGGACTGTAATTGTTGGCGTAATAATTCAACACGCTGACGTTGCTCATAGATACCCGCTTCATCGGACTGATCGGCATTAATGATATTTTCAACTAGTTCGGCATTCAATTGTGGAAGCTGCGTTAATAATTTATAAGCGTAATCTCTGTGCTTATCAATAGCGACTCGGATCCCCAAACCAAACTCGGCATTGTCTTCAAATAAAGAGTTACTCCATGCTGGACCGCGACCTGAATTATTTTTTGCCCAAGGTGTAGCGGGGAGATTGCCACCATAAATAGAAGAGCAACCTGTGGCATTGGCCACGACCATACGGTCACCAAATAATTGACTGGCGAGTTTTAGGTAAGGTGTTTCGCCACAACCAGCACACGCACCAGAAAATTCAAACAAAGGCTGCATTATCATTGAACCTTTGATCGTGGTAGGTTTGAGTTGTCGGCGATCGTATTCAGGAAGTGATAAGAAATAATCCCAGTTTTCTCGTTCCTGCTGCTTTAATGGCTGAATGGCGACCATATTGAGTGCCTTGCGGCTAGCATTGCTTTTATCTCGAATAGGGCAGATGTCGACACATAGACTACATCCTGTGCAGTCTTCGGGGGCAACTTGATAGCTTATGGAGAGATCTGTCGGAAAGTCTTTTCCCAAAATTGGCGTATGTTTGAATGTTTTGGGTGCCTTATCCAGTTCACTGGTTGAAAAGAGTTTGCTGCGAATAACTGCATGAGGACAGACCATGACACATTTGCCACACTGGGTGCATAAATCTGTTTCCCAAACTGGAATTTCGAGTGCTAGATTTCGTTTTTCATAGGCGGTAGTGCCTAAAGGAAAGCTACCATCAGCAGGAAAAAAGCTGACAGGAATGGCATTGCCCTGACCAGCGATGATTTTAGACGTTACATTATGAATAAACTCCGGGGCAGACTCCGGTATGGAAGAATGTAACTCAATTTGGCTAGAGACCTGTTGGGGAATATTAAGTAAGTGCAAACAGGCTAAGGTTTCATCAATGGCCTTGAAATTGAGCTTGACCATACGTTTATTTTTTCGACCATAGGTTTTTTCAACAGCCTGTTTGATCGCGGTAATAGCTTGCTCTTTCGGCAAGATCCCTGAAATAGCAAAAAAGCAGGTTTGCATAATAGTGTTGATGCGTCTTGCCATGCCTGTTTTCTCTGCTACGGCATAGGCGTCAATGGTGTAAACCTTGATGTTTTTGTCGATAATTTGCTGCTGCATTTTTTGGGTCAGAGTTGCCCAAATATTATCAGCATCTGCCTGTGAGTTAAGCAGAAATACAGCCCCCTCTGCCGCCATATCAAGCATGTTATAGCGTTCAAGAAAAATAGGTTGGTGACAGGCAACAAAGTTGGCATCGTTATTACTAATTAAATAAGTGGAGTGGATAGGTTCAGAGCCAAAGCGCAGATGAGAAACTGTCACCGCCCCCGATTTTTTGGAGTCATAAACAAAATAACCTTGTGCAAAGAGTTTGGTGCTATCACCAATAATTTTGATACTGTTTTTATTGGCACTGACGGTACCATCACTACCTAGTCCATAAAATACTGCCTGAAAATTATTTTTATGAGCATCGGTACGAAAATCAGGATCCCAGTCCAGACTGTGAAATTCAACATCATCATTAATGCCGATAGTAAAATGATTTTTCAGCTTAGTCTGCGTAAGGTGAACAAAAATGGCCTTGACCATGGCAGGGGTGAATTCTTTGGAAGAAAGTCCATAGCGTCCACCAATAATTTTGGGCATTCCGAGAAATTTATTTTCATCAGTACTGGCATGTTGAGCAATCGCAGTTACGACATCTTTATATAATGGTTCACCGTCTGCACCGGGTTCTTTAGTGCGATCCAACACGGCTATGTGACTGCAACTGACAGGTAGAGCCGCAATTAATGCTTCAGCTGAAAAAGGGCGGTAAAACCTGACTTTAATCGCACCAATTGATTCGCCTTGTTGGGCTAGATAATCGACAGTTTCTTCAACAGTTTCAGCGGCTGAGCCCATCAAGATAATGATATATTTGGCTTCAGGAGCACCAATATAATCAAACAATTGGTAATGTCGCCCAGTCAGCTTGGCAAATAAATCCATTGTAGATTGCATGATGGCCGGCATCTTAGTGTAATAAGGATTAACTGATTCACGAGCCTGAAAGTAGACATCAGGATTTTGTGAGCTGCCACGTAATACAGGGTGTTCAGGTGATAAACTACGGCTACGATGTATTTGCACCCAATCATCATTGATCATTGCATGATAGATACTGTCATCAATTGCAGTGATTTTGGCAATTTCATGTGAGGTACGAAAACCATCAAAGAAATGTAGGATTGGGATACGGCTTTCCAAGCTGGCGGCAGTAGCAATGAGTGCGAAGTCCATAACTTCTTGTGGCGAGTTAGCAGCCAACATGGCAAAGCCAGTCATTCTGGCAGCCATCACATCGCTGTGGTCACCAAAAATTGATAGAGCCTGACAGGCCAGAGAGCGTGCAGCAATGTGGAATACTGTTGGTGTCAATTCACCGGCAATTTTGTACATATTGGGTAGCATTAGAAGCAAACCCTGAGAGGCAGTAAAAGTGGTGGTTAAGGCCCCTGCCTGCAATGCACCATGTAGAGTACCTGCAGCCCCACCTTCAGATTGCATTTCAATTATTTCTGGCACTACGCCCCAGAGATTAGTTTGACCACGAGAAGACCATTCATCAGCTGCTTCGCCCATGGGAGAAGCCGGAGTGATGGGATAGATAACAATGACTTCATTAAGTTTATGTGCGACGGTGGCTGCTGCCTGATTGCCATCTATCATTAATATTTCTGGTTTCGACATATCCGTGCCTCAATAAACGTACTTGTTTAAAAACTCTCGGTGGTATAGCGATAGGCTTGTAATTGTGGTGACCAATAGTTCCTTGGTAAGCCTGCTTTCATTTTTAGTTGATGAATAAAATCTATAGGCTTGGGTAAGGATTCCCATACTGATGGGAGAAAGGTTGCTCGATGTTGACCGTCATCCAGAATTAATCCATCAATATTTGGACGTAGCTGTTCGATTAATTCAGCCTCAGATTGACAGGGTATTGGTTCAGATGGGCTGAGAATAGAAAGGTGAATACTGAGATCACTCAATTCATCTTCAGTTAGCGGTGGAAAGCGTGGATCTGAAAAGGCTGCAGCAAAGCTGTTATAAGCAATGTCTTCAATCAGTGGTCTACGTGCTTCCAGCATGCCGATACAGCCTCGTAATTGTCCATGCTTTTCCAAGGTGACAAAAGAGGCGCGAGCTACGGTCAGATCTTCAGGTATTTCTGTGATATTGATAGCTAGGGGAGTCCCCTTTTCCAAACCATGTTTGATGGATTTTCTGGCAATATCTGTTAATAATTGATGCTGCTTATCAGTAAGCATTAGCTTAGCTCCTCAAACAAATAGGCACCATAGCCAACCACACTGTCTTTACTACCCGCGGTATCACCAGAATTTCTTAAATCAATAATTGAAGGTGTGAGTTGATGTTTATGAGCAAATTTAAGTAGGCCATTGACACCAATACAGCCACAGGCATCGTTTGAATGGATGGCATCAAAATTAAGGTCAAGAATGGCTTGAGATGTCATGCTATCTAATTGCTGTGCAGTTTGATAATCATGATAATGACTAAGATCAGAGCTGATTACAATTAAGGTTTCAGGGCCTCCCCATAGGGTTTCTATGACTCGCGCTACCAGTTCTGGAGTGGCATTGCCCGCTACAATGGGAGTAATAGAAAAATCATCTAATGACTGTTGTAAAAAAGGTAATTGTACTTCAAGGCTATGTTCGGCAGCATGTGCTTGATCGGAGACATGAACGCCAGTGATGTGAGACAGCTTTGCTTGAGATTCCTTGTCTAATCGAATGTTACCCAATGGTGTTGTAAAATAATCTGCACTGCTAAGCGCCAGACCATTAAAGGCAACGCGATGTGATGGACCAATGA
>ENA-ORXI01000552-ORXI01000552.1-sediment-metagenome-genome-assembly--contig:-NODE-552-length-31263-cov-28.777881_pt1 | contig 31263 bp, 39 predicted proteins | sample MGYA00237861_ERZ511468 | MGnify/ENA primary metagenome ERZ511468 (study PRJEB26299, sample SAMN06266213) | sediment metagenome | isolation source: Hudson Canyon methane seep mesocosm | place... | reverse complement strand
ACTGAACTCGATAAAATGCGCGCTTTTTGTATTGCAATGGCAGCCGCTATTACAGTGATTATTGCAAGTCAATTAGGCTTACCCGTCAGTTCAACTCACATTGCAGTAGGCGCTATTTTTGGTGTCGGTTTCTTGCGTGAATATCTTAAACACAGCAATGCAAAGCGAATTGAAGCAATCAGAGAGCATCACGAACATGCCGACCCTGAAAAAGTCGAGATCCTTCTAAAAGAATTTGAACAAGCTTCAATAGAAACAAAAGCTAAAATCCTTTCCGATTTAAAAGCGAAAACAGCAATCACAGCATTAACCAACAAAGAACGTAAAAGCCTGAAAAAAGGATATAAACAAGAACTTGTCAAGCGTTCACATTTATATAAGATTGCCACAGCCTGGGTCGTCACTGTGCCATTATCGGGACTTTTGGCCGCATTTTTGTTCTTTACTATTCGTGGGTTTATGCTTCCTTAACCCCCATTATCTATAAAATATTAGGAATATTACCTTTTAAAAACGGGTAGTATTCCTAAGTCCAGCAAGCTACTCTTTGCAAGCAATCTAAAAAAATCAATCTCACGCTTTAGTGCCATCTTTACCCCCTGACCTGACCTTCTTGCTCATTTTTCTATTTCCACATATAAACTAATGCTAAACTTGCCATAATTTATTATAATTGAATGAGCTTTAGCGTTACCCCCCCCTTAAACAACCAACTTTGAATAGAAGTTCTTGAACATTTTGCCTTATAAAATGAATTTTTCTCATTCCTCCAACTGGTTTATATAACAATTGATAATGGCTATTCGGCACAAACAGCTAAGCCTAACAATAAAAATAGCAGGCATTTTATTCCTAACTACGTTGCTATTCATGCCGACTAACGCTTATGCTAAAAAGCCATCTATTTTTGTCATCACTGATGACCGCATTCAAATCCATCAACAAATCAGTAAACAGCTCAAACAAAGTCTATCTAATACTAGTGATGTTCGAATTCTTCACTTTCAAGATACTTCTTACCAGCAAATCATCCATGACCAACCCACTTTAATTATCACATTGGGCACTCGTTCATCACGACTAATACCGCCTTCTTCCACGCCGACTATTTACACGCTTATTTCCAAAAACAAAAGTAAAGAAATATCAACCTGCCCTCCAGATAATTGTTCTATAAAAAACAACAATAGCTTCTTCATTTATTTAGACCAACCACTTTCCAGACAATTAAAATTTCTATCACTACTACTGCCTAATGCTAAAAGATTAGGTGTTTTGACAGCCAGCTTTTCAGAGAACTCGCTCAATCGCCTTAAAAAAATATCCGAAAAACTCGGTTACTCACTAAAAAACAAAACCATTAACTCTCCTTCAGATCTGAGTAGCCAGCTAAATACCCTCATCAATGATATTGATGTTTTATTTACCCTACCAGACCCTCAAATTCATAACATACATAGCATTTCTAACCTTTTATTAACAACATACCGCTATAACATTCCCGTCCTTGGTTTTTCCAAGTCCTACGCAAATGCGGGCGCAATAGCTGCTATCTACTCTTCTCCCGAACAAATACATCAACAAATTAGCGACTTGGCTAGAACGATTCTAATTTCACCTGAATCAATTTCCACCACCCACTTTCCACCAAAATATTTCAGCATTGCCATTAACAAAAGCGTTGCGAGAAGCCTTGAATTACACTTGGCCGATGAACAATTACTAAAATCTCAATTATTAGCTATTGATGAATGATTTTTATTAAAAAAAATGTTATTATCCAACTAATTACCCCTTCATTAAAGTGCTTTAACCAATGTCGACAGACGCAACCATTCCTAATTTCGAAAAATCTGCTTTAGAATTTAAAAGCACCTCTTTTAGCGTACCCGTTTTAGTCATTTTTAGTGCCGAACTGAAACAAGTCGAACTGCAGTTAAAAGAAAAAATTTCCAAAGCACCTGATTTTTTTAAAAATTCTCCAATTTTAATCGACTTACAATTTTGCAACACCTCTGAAAACGAAATAGATACGGCTCAGCTAATTCATTGTTTACAGGACAATGCATTATTCCCAGTTGGCGTGAGTGGTGGAAACGACAAGCAAAATGCCCAAGCGATTGATTTGCACATACCCACTCGAACTATCCGCACAACTTCTTCTGCAATTTCAACCCATAAACCGGCTGTTGAGGAAAAATCGATAGAGGAAGAGGCAACACCTGCTGAACCCACACCTCCATCGGTAGAAAACAAATTAATCAGCCACCCTATTCGTTCAGGTCAGCGTATTTACGCGAAAGGTGACTTAATCATCTTGTCACATGTTAGTGCGGGGGCTGAAGTGATGGCTGAGGGTAATATACATATTTATGGTGCGCTTAGAGGCAGAGCGTTAGCTGGTGTTCAAGGCAATACAGAGAGTCGTATTTTTTGCTCCGATTTACAAGCTGAACTGGTCTCAATTGCAGGAAACTATCAAGTAAGCGAAGATCTCGACAAGGCTGAACATTGCCAACCTACTCAAATTTATTTACAAGAACAAACTTTAATTATTAAAAAACTTTAGAGGGTAGGTTTTACCCCAAACAGTATCGTAGAGGATAAAAAATTGGCTAGAATTATTGTCGTAACATCTGGAAAAGGTGGCGTTGGAAAAACAACCACAAGTGCAGCTATTGCTATGGGGCTTGCCAAAAAAGGTCATAAAACGGCTGTTATAGATTTCGATGTAGGCTTACGTAACCTTGATTTAATTATGGGCTGCGAGCGTCGCGTTGTTTATGACTTTGTTAATGTGATCAATGGCGAAGCAACGCTTCGTCAGGCTTTAATTAAAGACAAGCGTTGCAGCCAGCTTTATATACTACCCGCATCACAAACACGCGATAAAGATGCTTTAACACAAGAAGGTGTCGGCAAAGTTTTAGAGGAACTTTCTAAAGAGTTCAAATATATCATTTGTGACTCTCCAGCGGGTATAGAGCGCGGTGCAAACTTAGCCATGTACTTTGCAGACGATGCTTTTGTGGTAACAAACCCAGAAGTCTCCTCCGTTAGAGATTCAGATAGAATGTTAGGCATATTAGCAAGTAAGTCACGCAGAGCTGAAGAGGGTAAAGAAGCGATTAATGAATATTTACTCCTCACCCGCTACGCCCCTAAAAGAGTAAAGCTTGGTGAAATGTTAAGCGTTGAAGATGTTCAAGATATCCTATCTCTTCATCTACTCGGCGTCATCCCCGAGTCAGAATCTGTTTTAAACGCGTCCAACTCAGGCACACCGGTCATTCTTGATGAAGAAAGCAATGCAGGCCAAGCCTATTTAGACGTTGTAGCTCGTTATTTAGGTGAAGATAAGCCTCACCGCTTTATCGAAGAAGAGAAAAAAGGAATTTTTGGAAAATTATTCGGAGGAAAATAATGAGTTTATTGGACTATTTCAGATCAACTAAACCCAGCTCTGCTTCTGTTGCAAAAGAACGCTTACAAATTCTTGTTGCTCATGAACGTGCATCACGCAATCAGCCTTCATATTTACCGAAATTACAACAAGAACTCCTTGCTGTCATCCAAAAATATGTCCATGTGGGTGAGGATGCCATTTCTGTGAATTTCGAACAAGATGATGACCAAGAAACACTGGAACTAAACATTATATTGCCGGAAGAATCTGGCAAAAAAAATTAACTTAATCATTTAAACTACTGGAGAAAAAAATCATGTCAGAAACTATTGGTAATGCTGCTGGAAAAATATGGGAATACTTAGATGAAAACGGCGCGACTAGCGTTTCTAAGGTCACTAAAGAAACAGCTATAGCTAAAAATGACGTTCAAAGAGCCATCGGCTGGTTAGCAAAAGAAGGTAAACTGAATTTTGTAATGGAAGGTCGTACTGAGCTTTTATCATTAAAATAAAGCCCTTATACAGCATATAAGGAGCGAGGATTTAATAACCACCCAAGGTAGGCATGACACAGGATTTTGTTTTCCACAGTATTATTTATAGGGTCGAAAACAAGCGCATAGCAACTATTTTTCCAACATGTCTGCGGAGTCAAAAGATCTGCCAGTCTCAGGTATTATTGAATTCTCGTTCCTAAACGCGGACTTAGATAATTAAAAACTCAAGTCCGCGTTTATTCTTATTTCCATAATCACTGAACAGTCGCGATCATCACTTCAATCCTATAATAAAAACATCGTTGCTAAGCCAAGAAAAGCCATAAAGCCAATACAATCAGTAACCGTTGTTAACAACACACCACCTGCCAACGCAGGATCAATTCCCATTTTATCAAGAATCATCGGAATACTCGCCCCCGCCAAAGCAGCACACACCAGATTAATAACCATAGCAGCACCCAGCAACAAACCTAAGTCCATATCCTGAAACCATATACTGGCAATAATGGCAACAACAACCGCCCACAAACAACCATTAACGATACCCACAGACAGTTCCTTGACTAATAACTGTGTCGCATTAGCATGACTCACCTGTCTTAAGGCCAGTCCTCTGACAACCAAGGTTAACGTTTGGCTACCTGCAATCCCTCCCATACTCGCCACAATTGGCATAAGTACAGCCAAAGCCACAATTTCCTCTAGTGTTGCTTCAAATAAACCAATCACCCATGATGCCAGAAATGCCGTTATTAAGTTCACACCTAACCAAACTGCCCGTCGCCTAGCACTTGTCATCACAGGTGCAAACATGTCCTGCTCTTCATCCAGACCCGCCATACTCATAATGGAATGATCCGCTTCTTCCCTAATAATCCCAACCACATCATCAATGGTAATACGCCCCATTAATCGGCCATTATCGCTAACCACAGGGGATGAAACCATTTGCCTCTGCTCAAACAACATGGCAACTTCATGTGCAGGCATTAAATATGAAATACCTCTAGTTTTATCATCCATTGCATCTGCAACTTTGGTACTTGGGTCATTAGTCAAGATATCCGCCAGAGGCAAAACACCTAATAGATGATCTGATCGATCAACAACAATCAAACTATCTGTTGATGCCGGCATCCCTTCCCTTTTATGCAAATAACGCATAACCACTTCAAGCGTCACATCCGGTCTTATAGTCAAAACATCCAAAGACATAAGACCACCCGCACTATGATCGTCATATGTCAATGTAGACTCAAGTCGATTTCGCTCATGAACCCCCATAGACTCCATGACTTCCGACAACAGCGGCTCAGGAAGCACATGTAGCAAATCAACCATATCATCTGATTCAAGGTTTTCAGCTGCTTTGATTAAATCCTTTCTATCCGTAATCTTCAGCAGGCCTTGCCCAACCTCAGTATTGACTCTAACAAGTATTTCTCCCATAACATTGGGAGGCATAACTTGCCAAATCCGCTCTCTCTTCTCTATATCTAACGCTTCAAGAATATTTGCCGTTTCTGCTGGATACAAAGAATGAACAAAATTTCTTATTTCAACACCCGATCCCGTTTCTAATAATTCGGCTACTTGTGTTAATAAGTTTCTACTATTTTCTTGATTTACAGTTGATGAGGGCATAACTTGAAGTATAAAAGTAAAAATAAAAGAAGGGAGCTTAACTATTCAATACATCAGACCATCTAGGCGTCTGTTTACCGGACTGTTTTTTGAGTCGAACAGTCCGGTAAATATCGGTATAGTAGCCGATTAAAAGCAAATATTATGTCACTTGAGTAACAAAAAAAATTAGCACCTAATTTTGTTACCATGTGATAACTGACCGAGAACGGCCAATTTGCAATTGTCTAAACTATCTATGACTTCCGGTTTTTTCTTTATGTTTGATGATTTGACGGTCTAATTTATCAACCATACCATCAATTGCCTGATACATATCTTCTTTAGTATCATCTGCAAACAATTTTGCACCACTAATTTGAACGGTTGCTTCTGCTTTTTGCTCTAACTTTTCTACTGTTAGAATCACATGTACATCCGTTACATTATCAAAATGACGCTTCAACTTACTGATTTTTTCTTCAATAAAATTTCTTAATGAATCAGTTACATCAACGTGATGACCCGTTACACTTACTTGCATGGAATAAACTCCTTATTAAAAACTAATTAACCAGGCGTCATAAAAGACGTTTTCTCTGGCTTGATGATTGAATAGACAATGATTCACGATACTTAGCTATTGTTCGCCTCGCAATATTAATGCCTTTTTCCTTTAAAATACCTGACATTTTACTGTCACTTAATGGTTTTGCCGGGGCTTCATTTTCAACTAACTCTTTTATAAATGCTCTGATTGCTGTTGCAGAACACTCTCCTCCACCATCCGTTGAAACATGGCTGGAAAAAAAATATTTGAATTCTACTATACCATTAGGCGTATGCATATACTTCTGAGTAGTCACCCGAGAGATTGTTGATTCATGTAACTCCAATTCCTCAGCAATATCCCTTAATACCATCGGCTTCATTGCAATAGCCCCATGATCTAAAAATGCTTCTTGCTTTTCTACAATACTCGTAGCTACTCGAAGCAATGTATCATTTCTGCTATGCAAACTTTTTATAAACCATCGTGCCTCTTGTAGATGGTCCTTCATACTAACATTTTCCTTACTATTATCCGCCCTTTTTATCATGTTTGAATAGAGAGAATTTACTCTTAATTTAGGTGCGATATCAGGGTTCAAATTTACTTGCCAGTGCCCTTTTCGTTTGTCGACAAAAACATCCGGCACAATATATTCAGACCTAACACTCTCAATTTGAGCCCCAGGCTTAGGATCCAGCGTTCTAATTAATGCAATCACTTCTTTTAATTGATATTCTGACAGCCCCAATCTACGCATCAATCTCGCCTGATCATGCGTTCCTAACAAATCAAGGTGACGCCTAACCAAATCCATCGCTTCTTGTCGAAAGGGTACATTTTCCGGTAATTGTTTTAACTGTATCATCAAACAATCAGCCAAATCTTTCGCTGCTACACCTATGGGATCAAAATTCTGCACCCGATGCAACACACCTTCCACCTCGTCCAGTTCAATATCTTCAATCTGCTGCTGTAAGCCTTGAAAAATATTCTCAATTGATTCCCGTATATAACCATCATCATTAACCGAATCAATAATAGCAATCGCAATTGCCTGATCTCTTTCTGAAATGGAAATCTGATCTAACTGCTGCAATAAATGATCAAGTAAAGTTTCAGATTTGCTATGTATGGTTTCAAATTCCACCCCTTCAGCAGGGGCTGAGCTGGCTGGTAGAGAACTTTCGTAAACATCATCCCAATTTGAATCAACAGGTAACTCATCGGGCATATCTGTTTGCGAGCCCTCACTGGTAATTTCTTTTTCCACCTCAGGTTTAGGTACTTCTTGAGAGACATTTGAGTCTTCATCAACTTCAAGCATCATATTAGACTCAAGTGCCTGCTGAATTTCTTGCTGTAAATCCAGTGTTGAAAGCTGTAACAATTTGATCGCCTGCTGCAATTGCGGCGTCATTGTTAAACTTTGACCTATGCGTAGCTGTAAGGATTGTTTCATTACAAATAATATCCAGAATTAAAGACTAAAGTTATCACCTAGATACACCTTTCTAACTTCTTCATTCGCCACAATCTCCTGAGTAGAACCTTCAGCAATCACTTTCCCCTCATTAAGTATATACGCCCTGTCACAGATTTCTAGTGTTGCCCTGACTTTATGCTCCGTTATTAAAATACCAATGCCTCGCTGCTTTAAATGCGCAATAATTTTCTGCAAATCAATCACAGAAATAGGGTCCACCCCTGCAAATGGCTCATCCAACAAGATAAATTGCGGATCAGTCGCCAGTGCTCTGGCTATCTCTACTCTCCTGCGTTCCCCACCAGAAAGACCAAGAGCGATTTGGTCTCGCAAATGAGAAATACTAAACTCTTCTAACAACTCTTCAATTAATAATTCAGCCTGACCTTTTGTCATGTCCGACCTAAGCTGAATAACTGCACGTAAATTATCTGCAACACTTAATTTTCGAAAAACAGATGCCTCTTGCGCCAAATAGCCTATGCCCAATTTAGCTCGATGGTGCATAGGGTAGTGTGTAATATCCACTTCATCAAAAAAAACAGTTCCAGCATCCGCCTTAACCAGCCCAACCAACATATAAAAACTGGTTGTCTTCCCCGCTCCATTTGGCCCTAAAAGCCCAACAACTTCACTCGTATCAACGTGTAACGAAACACCATCAACCACATTCCGCTTGTTATAACTTTTAACCAGGTGTTTCCCTGTTAATCGTGTCATTCAGACTCCGGCTTCTTTGCTTTAGGCTTAAAAACAGAATGAACTCTTTTGGTATCTGATGATTTTTCTCCGGCCTGAATCAAAGAATTTTTACTATCATAAGTGATAATTCTGCTGGCAGATTTATTATTCCCCTGAGATACGACAGCCTCTTCAATCAAAACCAATTTATTTTTACTGGGATAATAGTTCCCCGTTAATCCTTCTCCATGAATTTCCTCTTTCCCTACACCGGGTAGTTGTCTAAATTTTGCTGGCTTGCCGGTAAAAACCATTTTATCTATTTCGCCATTGGTCACATAAACAACCAATTTATCGGAGTTTATATGCAAACTTCCTTGAATGGTCACCACATCACCTGTATAGACACTGGTCCCCGTCTTGTCATTATAACTTGCTGTATTAGAGTCTATATGAACAGGTTGCTCAGAGTCACTCTTTAAAGCATGTACCCACTGCCCAAACCCTAGCAAACTTAATAGCACAAAAAGTTTAATTAAATACATATCGTCCTTTTACTTTCGATAAAAACTTTACTTTCACTGGATTTTTAAATGTTGTTTCAAGACCAATACCTTCCGTTACATTTGCCCCATCAATTATTTCAGCCCATTGATTCGTCTCGGCATAACTAATAGAAAGTTGAACATTCAATTCAGAAGTATTCACTTCAAATGGTTTACGTGTTTCAGTCCCTTCTCTCGTAATATAAACTTGCCCACCGAGTAACAAATGATCACCATCCGCCTCCAAAACACCTGTTTCAGACTTAATAACCCAAGGCGGTAAATCAGGATTGTACAAAGTCATAACCGGCTTTTCCATATGCGTTGTTCCATCATCAGCATAATGAATCATCTTTTTGGCAAACAACTCACTATCAATTATCCCTTGTTCTGACATTTCCTTCTTATAATAACCTTCACTAAAATAATCAGGACTGTGATCAACCACAACCCTTGTTACAATTTGCTCTTTATCAAACAAACTCGACAATAACCAAGACCCAAGCACCAATAATATCAAGACTAGGTAGACTTTATATTGCCCAAAGCTCATTGCATATAGCTCTTTAAAACACCATCAAAAGTACCCTGTGCCTGCATAATAAAGTCACATACCTCCCGCACCGCACCCAATCCACCGGCTGTTTTTGTACACCAGTCTGCATATTCTTTAACTGAATCATTCGCATCGTTAACTGCAATAGATAAGCCTACCCGAGTCATCACCGGCAAGTCTAGCAAATCATCCCCGACATGCGCAGCCTGTTCAGGGCTTATGGATAGTGATTGAATAATTTCATTAAAAGCAGCGATTTTATTTTCATGGCCTTGATATACATACTCAACACCCAAACTTTTCATTCGTAGCGCGACGGAATTGGATTTTCGACCAGAAATAACCGCTACTTCAACACCTGTTTGTCTTAAAAGTTTAATGCCATGCCCATCTCGCGCATGAAAAGTTTTATATTCCTTGCCATTATCATCAAAAAACAAACGTCCATCTGTCAACACGCCATCAACATCAAGAATTAATAGTTTTAATTTTTTAGCTTTTTCAGTAATATCCTGCATTTGCACCTTTTCCTTTGAATTTAAACGATCCCTGCCCTAACCAAGTCATGCATATTTAAAGCACCAAGCAACTTATTTTCTTTATCAACAACCAATAGTGCATTAATCTTTTTTTGCTGCATAACCTTCATAGCTTCTGCTGCTAAAACATCATCTGTTATTACAGCACATCCTGTTGTCATCACTTCAGAAATTACTGCCACATGAATATCTATGTTTTTTTCCAGCATTCTGCGTAAATCACCATCGGTAAAAATACCAGCGACATGCCCCTGAGCATCAACAATTGCCGTCATGCCTAAGGTTTTATCAGTCATTTCCAGCAAAGCATCCACAACCAAAGCATTCTCCATCACTGAAGGTACTTCAGAGTCTGAATGCATAACATCACTAACCATCAGCAATAACCGTCGCCCCAAACTTCCGCCAGGGTGAGACAAAGCGAAATCATCACGAGAAAACCCTTTTGTTTCCAATAACGAAACTGCCAGAGCATCTCCCATCACTAGAGCAGCCGTTGTACTTGAAGTCGGCGCCAGCCCTAATGGACATGCCTCTTGCTCCACAGACACATCGAGATGAACCGTTGCAAACTTAGCTAATGATGATTGAGCATTTCCTGTCATAGCAATAAATGGCACATCAATCCGTTTAATAATAGGCAAAATGGTTAATACTTCACCTGTCTCACCCGAATTAGACAATGCCAACACCACGTCTTGCTGAGTAATCATACCCAAATCACCATGACTGGCCTCACCTGGATGCACAAAGAAAGCGGGGGTACCCGTACTTGCAAGTGTAGCTGCAATTTTTCCAGCAATATGCCCAGACTTACCCATTCCCGTTACAACCACCCGTCCTTTACAAGCAAGCATCAAATGGCAAGCTTTCACAAAGTCGTCATTAATTCTCTCTGCTAATGCAGAAACAGCCTCTAACTCAGCATTAATAACGGCTAACCCTAAATTCTTAAGGTTATTATCATGGTTTATCATAAATTATGCCAAAGTACTTTGATAAATAACCCACTGATATCCACAGTATGCTAACAATAAACCACCACCTTCCCATCGACCAATCTTCCCTGCCTTTGTCAACCCATAGCCTAAGATAAACAAAATTCCCGTAAGTCCCAGAAGAACAGGGAAATCACGCCAAATAACACTTTCCGCAACAGGTCCAGGAGCAATTAATCCCGGCAATGAATAGACCGCTAATAAATTATACATATTAGAGCCAATCACATTACCCACAGCTAAGTCGTCTTCATTCTTCAGCACACTACTTATAGATGCGGCTAACTCTGGCAAACTCGTTCCTAATGCAACAATGGTTAAACCAATAACCAAATCGCTCACCCCAAATGATTCTGCAATATTTACCGCCGCCCACACTAATAGCCTTGAACTTAACAACAAGCCAACTAAGCCTGCACCAAAAAACAACCATGCCTTTTGCTCAGATACATCTTCAGGCATTTCAGCAATCAATTCTTGTTCCAGCGGATCATTAAGTGAGGTATTATTTTTATCTTTCCTGGCAGAACGAATTAACCAGGTCAAAAAAGCAGCTAGCATCATCAGCATGATGATGCCATCAACTTGACCAAGACCATCAAATGCCATAAAAAAACAAGCCAAACTAACTATCATCAAAATAGGGAGTTCACGTCTTAATAGATCAGACTTAAATGCCAAAGGTGAAATAAGCGCAGTACACCCTAAAATCAAAGCAATATTTGCAATATTTGAACCCAATGCATTACCAACAGCCAAGCCCGCATTTCCTTGCCAAGAAGCAATAGCAGAAACTAGTATTTCTGGTGCTGAAGTACCAAGACCAACAATAGTAAGCCCTATTAATAAAGGCGATATTCCAAACTTTTTAGCAATAGAAACCGTACCAACAATAAACTTATCCGCCGCAATAACTAATACAACCAAACCAACGAGTAAAGCAACAAAATTAACAACCATGTGATATTTATTAAATAGGTAAAATTGACGAAATAACCTTCTAAAGAATAACGAAGCATTTCATAATATGTTTATTATTACATTTTTATAGCGCCTCCATCAAAAGCCTTTTAGCTCGGCAAAATTATCGACAATAGATTGACTTAACATACCAGTCTCAGAGAGAATACTCTGTTACCTTTATTAAATTTAGTAGACACATGGATAACCCTGTCAATTCTGGCAATGATCTTATTAGCATTGAAAATCTCACTTTTTCTCGTGGAGAAAGGAAGATATTTGATGACATTTCGTTAACCATTCAACGAGGAAAGATCACGGCCATTATGGGACCTAGTGGCACAGGAAAAACCACCTTACTCAAACTAATTGGCGGACAATTATACCCAGAACAAGGCATCATCACCGTGGATGGGAGCCATGTTCACCAACTAAAACGTAATGATTTATATACACTTAGAAAACGAATGGGCATGCTATTTCAAAGCGGAGCCTTGCTTACCGACTTAACGGTCTTTGAAAACGTTGCCTACCCATTAAAAGAACACACGTCTCTAAGTAAGTCCATGATTCGAACCCTCGTTTTAATGAAACTACAGGCCGTAGGATTACGAGGTGCTAAGGATCTTATGCCGAACGAGCTATCTGGCGGCATGGCAAGGCGCGTTGCATTAGCCAGGGCAATTGCTCTGGACCCAATGATGATCATGTATGATGAACCGTTTACAGGGCAAGACCCTATTTCTCTTGGTACGCTAGTTAAGTTAATTAAAAATTTAAACGACACCTTAAAGCTGACTAGTATCGTCGTTTCGCATGACGTAGAAGAAACCATTAGCATCGCTGACTATATTTACGTGCTATCAGAAGGAAAAGTTGTTGGAGAAGGGACACCCGAACAAATCCAAAATCTTGATTCAGAATGGGTACAGCAATTCATGAAAGGCCATCCCGATGGCCCGGTACACTTTCACTACCCAGCCGCCGACTATAACAACGACCTATTTGAATATTAACGACTAATGACTCAATTTTTTCAAAAACTAGGCAATACTACTTTATCCAGCTTCGCAAAACTGGGCCGAAGTAGTTTTTTTTTACTGCAAACGCTATCCGCGATTTCCTCAGTATTAATTCGCCCCAGATTATTAAATAATCAACTCTACTCAGTTGGCGTATTGTCATTTTTAATTATCACCATTTCCGGACTCTTTGTCGGCATGGTTCTAGGCCTACAAGGTTTTTATATTTTATCTGATTTTGGTGCGGAAGAAACCCTGGGCGTTATGGTTGCAGCCTCTCTCGTTAGAGAACTAGGCCCTGTCGTTTCAGCCTTATTATTTGCCGGGCGCGCAGGCTCTGCTTTAACCGCGGAAATTGGTTTAATGAAAGCAACTGAGCAGTTATCAGGCATGGAAATGATGGCTATAGACCCAATAAAACGTATAATAGCCCCTCGCTTTTTGGCAGGCTTGCTTGCTATGCCTTTGCTCGCCGCACTATTTAGTTCAATTGGCGTATTAGGGGGACATATAGTTGGTGTTGGAATGCTTGGCGTTGATGAAGGCGCCTACTGGTCACAAATGCAATCCACCCTTGATTTTCAAGATGATATTATCAATGGCGTTATTAAAAGCATCGTGTTTGGTTTTGTTATTTCATGGATTGCCTTATTCGAGGGTTATGATGCCATCCCTACCTCTGAAGGCGTTAGTCGAGCAACGACCCGTACAGTTGTTAATTCAGCGTTTACTATTTTAGGTCTTGATTTTATATTGACCGCACTTATGTTTGGAGACATTTAATATGCAGAATACAAAAACCCAGGACACATTAGTGGGCCTTTTTGTGGCCTGTGGCATAGCCGCACTTTTTTTCATGGCTATGCAAATCAGCAACCTTAGCGCCTTTTCCAGCAATACCACATACACCATTAGTGCTAACTTCGAAAACTCCGGTGGTTTAAAGGTTAAATCCCCAGTGACCTTAGCAGGTGTTCGTGTTGGCAGGGTTTCCAATATATTTATTGATAGAGATAGTTACGAATCTGTTGTAGAAATGAGCATTGAGTCCCAATACAACAATTTACCTGACGATACCTCGGCAAGCATTTATACTGCTGGCTTACTTGGTGAACAATATATCAGCTTGGAGCCAGGTGGCTCAGAAGAATTTCTGGCAACTAATAGTAAAATTGATCTTACACAATCAGCTATCGTATTAGAAGAAGTGATTGGTCAGTTTTTATTTAAAGATGCTGCCGAAGAATAATGTCATTATTTAAACTGATAGAACACTCACAAGGAAGCTATTTCGTCGAAGGTGACATGACATTTTTGACCTTAAATAAAATTAACACATTTAATTTCCCCAGTTCAGCAAAAGAAATCCTGATAGATTTAGATAAAGTCCTCCATGCCGACAGCGCTGGCCTTGCCTTAATTATCGAATGGATAAAACAAAGTAAGCAGCAGAATACCGCATTAAAATTTAAAAATGTTCCGCATCAGTTACTCACACTTGCTAAACTATCTGACTTTAATATAGAAAACTTTCTGCTTTCATAAAAAGAAAAACATCACATATTAAGGCTGAACCAAAACAAAAACTTTACTTCAGGTTAGACCAAATCCCTATGGATAAACTCATTATTACCGGCGGCACACAACTTTCCGGAGAACTTAGAATCTCTGGTGCAAAAAATGCTGCGCTTCCTATTTTAGCAGCCACACTTCTCAGCGAAGAACCTGTTAGCATAGGTAACATTCCTCACTTGCATGACATAACAACAACCATGCAACTGCTCGGTCAAATGGGCATAGAGCTAACTATCGATGAAACAATGAACATCTTGGTTAACTCCAATACAATTACAAAATATGAAGCACCTTATGAGCTGGTAAAAACCATGCGCGCTTCTATTTTAGTGCTTGGTCCGTTGCTTAGTCGCTTTGGTGAAGCTCACGTTTCCTTACCTGGCGGTTGTGCCATTGGATCTCGTCCTGTTGATATTCACATAGACTCCCTTAGGAAAATGGGAGCCGACATTCAAGTCGAAGCGGGATATATTCATGCCAAAGTCGATCGGCTAAAAGGCTGCAAACTGGTTCTGGATAAAGTGACCGTCACAGGCACCGAAAACTTATTGATGGCCGCTGTTCTTGCTGAAGGCACCACAATTATAGAAAATGCAGCAAAAGAACCTGAAGTCTCAGACTTAGCGCATTTCCTAAACGCCTTAGGTGCAAAAATAACTGGTATTGGTACCGCCGTTCTAGTGATTGAAGGCGTCGAAAAACTTGCAAAAAAAGACGTTCACTACGACATTCTTCCAGATCGAATTGAGACGGGAACTTATTTAATTGCAGCAGCAATTACTCGAGGCAAAGTAAAGCTTAAAGATACTCGCCCTGACACCCTTGATGCCGTATTAGAAAAACTCGTTGAAGCAGGCGCTGAAATAACAACAGGTGAAGACTGGATTGGGCTGGACATGCATGGAAAACAACCTAAGGCTGTCAGTCTTCGCACTGCACCCTACCCTGCTTTTCCCACAGATATGCAAGCACAATTCACTGCCATGAACTGTGTTGCCGAAGGCGTTGGTATTATTACTGAAACCGTTTTTGAAAACCGTTTCATGCATGTCCAGGAAATGCAACGCATGGGAGCAGACATTCAACTAGAATCCAACACAGCCATCTGCACAGGCAAAAAAGGACTCACCGGCGCCCCCGTAATGGCAACAGACTTGCGCGCATCTGCAAGTCTCGTTTTAGCAGGACTCGTTGCTGATGGCGACACACTGGTTGATCGTATTTACCATATAGACAGGGGCTATGATCATATTGAAGAAAAACTAGCGCAACTAGGCGCAACCATTCGAAGAATTCCAAGGTAATCTGACATGCTAACCATTGCCGTATCAAAAGGCCGTATTTACGATGACGCACTTCCTTTATTAGAAGAAGCGGGCATTGTACCGATAGACAACCCCAAAACCAGCCGAAAGCTGATTCTTCGTACCACGAAAGATGATGTGCAACTGGTTATTATTAGAGCAACTGACGTCCCCACTTTTGTTGAGTACGGTGCTGCTGACATGGGTATTGCCGGTAAAGATGTTTTATTAGAACATGGCGCAGAAAGCCTCTACGAACCTTTAGACCTAGGGATCGCAAAATGCAGATTAATGACGGCCACACCTGTCAATGCACCTGAGATTAAAGGCCGAATCAGAGTCGCCACCAAATATGTAAAAACAGCCCAACGCTATTTTGCTGATATTGGCGTACAGGCTGAAATCATTAAGCTTTATGGCGCCATGGAACTAGCCCCTTTAGTCGGGCTTGCTGACTGTATTGTAGACGTAGTTGATACAGGAAACACTTTAAAAGCCAATGGCCTAGAACCTAAAGAACTCATTACCCACATCAGTTCCCGCCTTGTCGTCAATAAAGCGTCAATGAAAATGAAACATCAAATGATACAAAGTTTACTGGATCAATTTGAAAAAACATTAAAAACTCGCAGTTTATAAATTTAAAACTGTAACAAAGCTGAAGTAATAACAAAATGTAACCCTCCAGTCCCTCATAAACTGTTGGGTTACATTATCACCAACCTAAAGAACGAGAACTCAATAATACTCGAATCTGACGTGTCTTTTGACGCCACAGACGTGCTAGAAAAACAGTTGTGTAGCCTCTGCTATGCGCTTGCGTCCCTAACACAGCTGTGAAGCCAAAATCCTGCACCACACTTTCGGGCATTATTAAATACTCGTTCCTAAGTTGTGATTTCAGCAATACTTCTTAACAAAACCATTAAAATCCTTGTTATGACTTCCATAAAAATCACCAAACTCAAGAGCTCCAATAAAGACTTTAACCAACAATTACAAGCCCAACTAGCTTGGGATGAGTCCGATGATCTTGAAATTCATCAGCAAGTTTTAGATATCATCAGCCAGGTTAGAAAAGAAGGTGATAAAGCCGTACTGGATTACACCAACCGTTTCGATCACACAGCGTTCAAAAAAGCATCAGAACTTCAACTCTCTACCGACTCTTTAGAAAAAGCCTGGAACACGTTATCTGCTGAAAAGGCCGATGCACTACAAACAGCTGCCAATCGAATACGCGCTTATGCTGAAGAGCAAAAAATGCAGTCCTGGCAATATACAGAGGATGATGGCACAGTGCTGGGTCAAAAAATAACTGCATTAGATAAGGTGGGCCTTTATGTTCCCGGTGGTAAAGCCGCTTACCCATCATCTGTTTTAATGAATGCCATTCCTGCAAAAGTAGCAGGTGTCAAAGACATTATCATGGTGGTCCCCACCCCAAATGGTGAAACAAACCAACTCGTCCTTGCAGCGGCCTACTTAGCCGGTGTTGATAAAGTATTTACCATTGGCGGAGCTCAAGCCGTTGCAGCACTTGCATACGGGACAAAAACAATTCCTGCTGTGGATAAAATTGTAGGTCCTGGCAATATTTACGTCGCCACTGCAAAGAAAATGGTTTTTGGTCAAGTCGGCATTGATATGATTGCGGGTCCTTCAGAAATATTGATTATTTGCGACGGAAAGACCAACCCGGACTGGATTGCGATGGATCTGTTTTCACAAGCAGAGCACGATGAAAATGCACAAGCCATACTTATTTCTAACGACTCAAACTATCTGGAACAAGTTGAACAAAGTATTAACAAACTTCTACCGAGCATGGAGCGAAAAGACATTATCGAGGCTTCGTTAAATGGTAGAGGTGTTTTAATTGAAGTTGAATCCCTTAACCAGGCGGCCGAAGTAGCCAATATTATCGCACCAGAACATTTAGAGTTATCTGTTGATGACCCAGAAACACTGAACCAACAGATTCGTCATGCAGGTGCTATCTTCATGGGAAGATATACAGCCGAAGCATTAGGCGACTATTGCGCAGGCCCCAACCACGTCCTACCAACCTCTAGTACCGCACGATACTCATCCCCTTTGGGCGTTTACGATTTTCAAAAACGCTCAAGCATCATCAATTGTTCAGAATCAGGTGCCGACACACTGGGAAGAACCGCCTCTGTTCTAGCACGAGGAGAAAGCTTAACCGCTCATGCTCGATCAGCCGAATTCAGGATAAAAGGAACAGACTAAAGGTAGCAAACCACTCATTATTTTAGCCTTTAGATTTTGGCCCTTTAAGTGCAATTATGACAAACAAACTAATCAACACCGTTTTCCGTAAAGAAGTTTTAGACCTGTCGGCCTATAAAGTAGCCGAGTCAAAAGGCTTCATCAAGCTAGATGCCATGGAAAACCCTTATAGCTGGCCTGATGATATCAAAGATGAGTGGCTTAGTTTTATAAAAGACTGCCCAATCAACCGCTACCCAGATCCAGAAGCTAGAAACCTTGCTGAAACCATAAAACAAACCAACCAAATACCTCAACAAAGCGAGATATTACTAGGCAATGGTTCAGATGAAATTATCCAGCTTCTACTCATGGCTCTGCCGGCCGGCTCTCATGTTTTAGCGCCCAGTCCTAGTTTTGTTATGTATAAACAAGTCGCTCTCAGCCTTGGTTTAAACTATCAAAGCACGCCATTACTAGCCAATACCTTTGAATTAGATATAAGTGCCACCTTAAGTGCTATTGAAAAAACTAAGCCAGCAGTTATATTCCTTGCTTATCCCAACAACCCCACAGCCAATTTATTTAGACTGAAAGATATAGAAGCTATTCTTGACGCATCACCTGGTCTAGTCATTATTGATGAGGCATACGCACCCTTTGCTGATGCCAGTTTCATGGAAAAACTGCCCAAATATAATAATTTGCTTGTCATGCGCACCGTTTCCAAACTTGGCCTGGCAGGCTTACGTTTAGGTTATATTGCCGGAAATAGCGATATAATCGAACAACTTAATAAAATTCGCTTACCCTACAACATTAACAGCCTGACACAACTTACTGCTGAATTTGCACTCAATAAGCAGAACTTGTTTAAACAACAGACGCAGCAAATATGTAAAGACAGAAGCATTTTAATGGAACAGCTGAGTCAATTGACAGGGTTAACAATCTACCCCAGTTCAGCAAATTTCATTCTTTTTAAAACAGCAAAAGACCAAGCATCACAGATTTTTGATGCCTTAAAAAAACAGGGCATTTTAATTAAAAACATGTCTCCACAAGGTGGACTTTTAACTGACTGCTTACGAGTAACTATTGGCAAACCCGAAGAAAATAACTTATTTATTGAGGCCATATCACAAATTATCAACTCAATTAAGCAATGACTTGATAGTCTTTTAGGGGGTTAAAAACAACAAACATATCACACCTATTATCAATAACATAGATAGAGATCGCACTCTAGAACAGCTGATAGGGTAGTAAAAAACAACAACAAAATATTAATTTCAGCTTCAACAAAGACCAGCTGTAATGGTATATTGGTCCAATAAATATAATAAATTGATGTAATTTGATGACTTTTCATCCTGGAAAAATCTCTAATCTGCATCTTCGTCTAACCAGGAGTGTTATATATGAGTAATGAAGGCGTCGTCGACAATTCCAAACGCCAATTTCTAACAACGGCTCTTACCGTTGTTGGTGCAGTTGGTACTGGATATTTGGCAGTTCCCTTTCTCTCGCAGATGCAACCCAGCGCCAAAGCAATGGCAGCAGGAGCACCTGTAGAAGTTGATATCAGCAAAATAGAACCGGGACAGTTAATTCGTGTTGCCTGGCGAGGAAAACCGGTTTGGGTTTTATCTAGAACACCAGAAGTATTGGCAACATTAAAAACAGATACAGCCAAGCTTGCAGACCCTGACTCTCTTGAATCAGATCAACCAGAATATATCACCGACACATTGAGAGCCATTAAGCCTGAGATATTCATTACGGTTGGACTTTGTACTCACCTAGGCTGCTCACCGACCTTTAGACCAGAGCTGGCACCAGCTGATTTAGGCGAAGACTGGAAAGGCGGGTTCTTCTGTCCTTGTCACGGCTCAGGCTTTGACTTGGCAGGCCGTGTATTTAAATCCGTACCAGCACCAACCAATCTTACCGTTCCTCCTTATCGTTATATAACAGACACGCTTATCATTATTGGTGAAGAAACTGAAGGAGCAACCGCATGAAACAGAAAATAACTGCATGTACCGACTGGGCACTTGAGCGTTTCCCAATGTCTAAGTTGTGGAATGAGCATATGGCTCAGTACTACGCACCCAAAAACTTTAATTTCTGGTACTTCTTCGGCTCACTTGCCTTATTAATGCTGGTTAACCAGTTTTTAACCGGTATTTTATTAACCATGAACTACAAGCCAGATGCTGAATTAGCATTTGACTCAGTAGAATATATCATGCGAGATGTTAACTGGGGCTGGTTGGTACGCTACATGCATTCAACTGGTGCATCGGCCTTTTTTATTCTGATATATCTGCATATGTTCAGAGGCATGATGTATGGTTCATACAAAAAACCCAGAGAACTGATTTGGATTTTTGGCATGTTACTATTTGTCTGCTTAATGGCTGAAGCCTTTATGGGCTACCTACTTCCTTGGGGACAAATGTCTTACTGGGGTGCGCAGGTTATCATTTCATTATTTAGTGCTATTCCTGTTGTTGGTGACGAGCTATCACTATGGATTCGTGGCGACTACGTCATTTCAGATGCCACACTTAACCGATTCTTTGCTTTTCATGTAATCGCCGTTCCATTAGCGCTAATCATTCTTGTATTTCTACACATTGTTGCTTTACATGAGGTTGGTTCTAATAACCCAGATGGCATTGAAATTAAAGAATCTAAAGATCCTTGGGGGAAACCAGTAGACGGCATTCCTTTTCACCCTTATTACACGGTTAAAGATATCGTCGGTGTTGGTGTGTTTTTAATATTTTTCGCCACCGTTATTTTCTACATGCCTGAAATGGGCGGTTATTTTCTAGAAAATGCCAACTTTATTCCTGCTGATCCATTAAAAACACCGGAGCATATTGAACCTTCATGGTACTTCACTCCTTTCTATGCAATCCTAAGAGCAGTACCCGATAAATTTGCAGGAGTCATTGCAATGGCCGGCTCAATTATTGTGTTATTCCTATTACCTTGGTTGGATCGTTGTGAAGTTAAATCGATACGTTACAGAGGTGGTATATACAAAAAAGCACTATTTGCATTTGTTATCAGCTTTTTAGTCCTAGGCTATCTTGGAACACAACCAGCCACACCGACCTATACAATGATGGCACGCGTATTTACCGTCATTTATTTTGCATTTTTCTTGTTAATGCCTATCTATACTCGCTGGGAAAAAACAAAACCTGTACCCAAACGAGTCACCGATGAGCCTGATGCAGAAGATCAATACCACGCAATAGTCGATGTACTTGAAGAGATGACGACTCACGAGCCAATGAAAACCAGCTGGGGAGCAACTGCATTTCCTGTCAAACCTAATAAAAAAGGTATTATTCAGGTAACCAATCGAGTGGTAAAGAAACTAAAGGACAGCTTGGATTAATTATGAAAAAGATTATACAAACCTTATTACTTTTATTACCTCTTAGTGGCTTTGCTGCGGGTGGAGGTGTCAAACTACAACATGTTGACATAGACCTAGAAGACTATGCATCCATACAGAAGGGTGCTGAGCACTACGTTAAATATTGTTTAGGCTGTCATTCAGCTAAATATATGCGTTACAAACGCCTAGCAATGGATATTGAGATTGATGAAGAAGTAGTTTTGGCAGAAATAGCGCCAGAAGGCGCTAATATTTATGATCCGATGCTGACAGCAATGAACGATCATGACTCAAAAAAATGGTTCGGAACAAACCCGCCTGACCTATCCTTAATAGCTCGCATTAGAGGGGGAGACTGGTTATACACCTACCTAAAAGGCTTTTATACAGACCCAAGTAAACCTTTAGGTGTTAATAACACAGTATTTAAAGACGTTGGTATGCCGAATATGCTATGGCAATTGCAAGGCGTTCAGTCACCTGTCATTGTAAAAGTACATGGTGAAGATGTTATTACTCATTTAAAATTACAAGAAAAAGGCCAGCTCTCTCGCAGAGAGTTTGACCAGTTTGTGACAGAGCTTGTAAACTTCCTTGTCTATGTTGGAGAACCCGTTCAGCTAGAAAGACAAAAACTGGGGAAATATGTACTTTTCTTCCTGTTAATGTTTACTATTATTGCTTATCTTCTTAAAAAGGAATACTGGAAAGATATTCACTAAACATTCAAAGCATAAGCCCGCAAGGATGCGGGCATTACTGCCCGTTCCAACCTCTCCTCCCGTCAAACCATTCCTCCTTCTCTAGCTTTTAACCTCAATTTCAGAATAACAAAAAACACAGCTATACTTCGCGTGATTACAGATGCGCTGTTATAACGAGTTAATTTTTGTCGAGAGCAAGATGCCGAGACTGGCACATAGCGAGAGATATATAACTGTTTCAGCAACGCTGCTATCGGCATAAAATCAGCTGCTAGAAATCCGTAGCAATGGCCGCGCAAAGTATATGCTATAATGCTGATCTTTTATTGTTCCAATCGCTGAGGTTGTGTTTCGTGACAAATACCACTACTCGAAAATCGATAATGACACTTTTTTCATCACCCACATGTGCACTAAGCCATTGTGCCCGCTTAGTGATGTATGAAAAAAGCGTTACAGCAGACATTGAATTTTTCAATCCCGCCGAACCTCCCGAAGATGTATTAGAGCTTAACCCGACCGGCACGTCACCCACCTTAATTGAACGTGACTTAGTTTTATATGACTCTAGAATTATTATGGAGTACATGGACGAACGCTTTCCTCACCCCCCCTTGCATCAAATGGATCCTGTATCCAGAGCAAATACTCGCATGATTATCAAACGTATTGACCAAGACTGGTATCAATTGCTTGATGAGATTTTAAATTCCGGCGAAAAAAAATCAGCTCGTGCAAAAAAAATGCTTAAGGAAAGCCTAATAGCAGCTACGCCAATTTTTGAATCACAACCTTACTTTATGAGCGAGGAATACTCATTAATTGACTGTGCCATGGCCCCCTTACTATGGCGCCTACCTAGCCTTGGTATTGATTTCAGTGTACTAGGTACCGCAATAACCGATTATGCAAATCGATTATTTGCTAGAGAGGCCTTTCAAACAAGCCTTAGCCCAGAAGAAAAGAAAATGGCACCTCAAAGCAAATGACCTCATTAAAACCCTATCTAATTCGTTCAATCTACGAATGGATCCTTGATAACCAACTAACCCCCCACCTGCTAGTTGATGCAGATAACACCGACGCAATCTTGCCTGAAGATTATATTGAAGAAGGAAAGATCGTATTAAATTTGCGTCCTGAAGCAATCCAAGGACTGACATTAGGCAATGAAGAAATTCAGTTTAATGCACGCTTCTCTGGCAAGGCCATGCATATAGTTACACCAACAGCAGCTGTTCTGGCAATTTATGCAAAAGAGAATGGCAAAGGAATGGTTTTTGACCCTGAAGACTATCAAGATGACGATAACACTCCACCGCCACCAGAAAAGAAACCTAGCAAACCTCAGCTAAGAATTGTTAAATAACACAGCACTCAAACCCTGACTAATCCTTATCAGGGATGTACAGGGACGATACATTTCCCGAGGACTTAGTTACTTGCTTGTCTGACAGTATCTTTGCCACACCCTTTCGTTCCACCTGATCAATTCGAATAATCTCATGCATGGGAATAAAAGAACGCTTAACCCCTTCAAACTCAGCTCTTAACTTTTCTTCCCCCGGATCAAGCACTATTGTACTTTTCTCACCAAACACAAAGTCTTCTACAATAACGAATCCATACATATCACCTTGATAGACATTTTTTGCATACACCTCAAAAACCTGCTCCCTATTAACAAATACGATTTTATAAATATGTTTTTCTGACATTTAGCTCGGCACCCAGTTAGAATATGTAAACATTAGGGAGATGGAAACAAATAATCATCCAATCTTACTGGTCTTTTTGTCCGCCTTCAGCCGTGTAGAAAAGTTGCGTAGCTTGCTATGCGCCTTTTTCTACACGGCTGAAGACAAACAAAAATACTGCCTAATAATGGATGATTATTTATTTCCAGCTCCCTTACCCTCCATTGTAACGAGAATTCACCTTTATAAATTATAATTATGTCCTATACAATCTACCTATCCGGCGAAATTCACAGCGACTGGCGCGAACAAATAAAACAAGGCATTCTTGATAATCAGCTTGATATCGAGGTTTTAACGCCGATCACCGACCATGATGCAAGTGATAATGTTGGATCAAACATTCTAGGTACGGAAGCTAATGCTTTTTGGAAAGATCACAAAGCCGCCAAAATAAATTCACTACGCACCAACAGCTTCATCAGCCGTTCGGACATTATAATTGTTAAATTTGGTGACAAATACAAACAATGGAATGCAGCGTTTGATGCGGGAATTGCTACAGGCCTGGGCATTCCCATTATTACCCTACATAGTGGTGACTTAACTCACCCCCTTAAAGAAATTGACGCCAGCGCTTTAGCTGTGACAGAAACACCGAGCCAGGTTATTGAAATATTAAAATATATTTCACAACCCTAGCATTTGATAATCTTGAATTAATATTGTCAAATACGACTTACACTCTCCTCCCTACTTGAGAGCATCAATGGTGCTCTCGCCTATCTCTTACGAAGCTTTTTAATGTTGATTGACACATCATAACTAATAGAAAACCTTATTATTTAATGTCTATTAACACTTACATGATTTTCATCGATAAACTACATACATTTCATCTACCTAAGCACATAATGATAGACCTGAATTTTTTATAAATTAAGTCACAAAACTAAAAAATTTAACACTATTGTCCTGAGGGGGATATCTATATGAAAACTTCAACTATGTTGAATACTATTATTGTTTCATTTGTCTTTTCATGCTCATATGTAAATGCAGAAAGTTTCTCTGCAGATGATAAAAGTTTTAATATTAAGTCTATTGTAAAAACATCTAAAGGAACTAGAACCAAGGAACGAAAAAGCATTAACTATTCAAAAACATTACAAGTAAATTCAATATCAAATAACCAGCCCTCATTGCTAACCCGCAGAGGAACAAGAGTAAACCTTAATTCTTTACCAAGTACTGGAGCAGGTTTAAGTAATGTGGTGAATACTAGAAATACAAAAGGAAGTCGAGGGAGCAGAGGTAAAGCTTGCTAAAATGCGTTGAACTCACGATGCAAAACAGACCCTATAAATAATTCTAAAGAACATAGTAAGGCAGCTGGCAATAAATAACCCACCCAGATTGCGCAGATTTTTTGTTTCTGCTCAATCTATCTCAAGAGGCGCATAGCCAGCTACGTAACGATTGAGATTGTTTGAGCAGGGACAAAAAGGCCAGCAAGGTGGGTGGGTTATTTGTTGCGAGTTGCCTAAGGTAGGCTTTAACCATTTTAAGGGGCTAGCAACCCTACCTTTCTATTCATATCATGTTATCAGTCTGAGTATAAAGTTTACTGAACAAGAAAATCACACTAAACACCATGATATGAGAAATATTTATAAAGGGTACTCGTTTCTATATTTTTAGAAGCATAATCATCAAAATATTATTGCCATTTCCAAAATATCTAAACGTTGGTTTCTAACATACCCTTTTCAACTATAAAATCTTCTATACTAGAAAGCCCTTCACCTGTTTTTAAATTACTAAAAACAAATGGTCCTTCCTTTCTCATTTTTTTAGCATCACGATCCATCACTTCTAGAGATGCACCAACATAAGGTGCTAAATCTATCTTATTAATCACTAACAGATCAGACCGTGTAATACCCGGCCCACCCTTGCGAGGGATTTTATCGCCTGCTGACACATCGATCACATAGATAGTTAAATCTGCTAATTCAGGACTAAAAGTGGCACTTAAATTATCGCCACCACTTTCCACTAACACAAAATCCAAGTCAGTAAATCGTTCACATAAATCATCGACTGCTGCAAGATTCATAGATGCATCTTCTCGAATGGCAGTATGAGGACACCCTCCCGTTTCCACGCCAATAATACGCTCCACCGGCAAAGCCTGACTTCGAATAAGAAACTCTTGATCTTCCCGAGTATAAATATCGTTTGTGACGACACCTATCTCAAACTTTTCTCTCATGCCTTTACAAAGCGCATCCACTAAAGCTGTTTTACCTGACCCCACAGGGCCACCAATTCCTATTCTTAATACGTGTTTTTTAGACATTAATTTTCTCTATGAACGAAATAATCTTGAATATTGCATCTCATGCCGGCTGCTGGCTAGTGCTAGACCAAATACACTGCCACCAATTTCATGGTCATTTAACTGTAAACCCTGCGACAATAAATCAGGAATTTTTTTTGACAACTCATAAGTTAACTTCTGACCAGCGACCTGCCCTAAAGGGACTAATTTGACAGCACAGAGTATTTGGTTTTCTAACCAACTCCATAAAAAACCTGCTATCGCTTCATATTTAGGGATTTCCCACTTAACTGCGGCAAAAGCAAACAGGGTCGCTTGAGTAGTATTATTCTTACGCTGCCAGATAATAGCTTCATCTAACTCCATACCCACTAATAATCGGGCCAATGCTTGACCTGTTTGTCTATCTTCAGCCCTAAGCTCTGATGTTTCACGATAAGCAAGTAAGGTAGCACTCCACTTTTCAACCACCTCAATATCATCTTGCTCCCAAGCATCATATAAACGTGAAATAATGGGCAAGTCTACATTTAACAGACAATTTTCAAGTACACCAGTGATCCATTCATTTGCTTCATCAGAATTAGTCACCCAGCCATCGTCAACAGCACGTTCAAACCCTTGTGAATAACAATACATGCCAATGGGTAAACTTGGACTGACTAATTGCAGCAAGCGCATTAATGCAAGATTAGTGATCATGGGTGTGATACGCGCCTGCTTCAGGTTCAAAGGGTAAGTTTTCATGTTCAACAAGCAATCCTAAACCTTCCAACATATGATCTAAGACATGATCACTAAGGTATCGTAGCTCAGCGTTTAAAATCTGCAGAGATATATGACGGTTACCTAAATGGTAACAAGCCTTGGCAAACTTTAGTGCATCCTTATTACGCATAACTGAAACCTGCTCATCTGCTGCTTTAATTAATACCTTATAATCATCAGCACCTGTTAAAACGATGCCCGAACGAAGTATTTGTCCACGCGGATAAAATAAACCTACCTCTTTGCCTTTGTCTGTCGTTGCCGAGAACCGACTTTTCTGGCGCAGATCAAAAGGTATAGTTAAAGTATCATCAAGCAATGAATCGGATGCCGCTATTTCTGTTAATTTGAACATACTTAAAATAAAAAATATCGTTGCGCAAAAGGTAAACTTTCTGCAGGTTCACAGGTCAGCAAAATTCCATCTGCTCGTACTGTATATAATTGTGGATCAACTTCAATATTAGGCTGATAAAAATTATGCAGCATATCTTTTTTACCGATAGTTCGGGTATCAGAAACACAGCCTATTTTTGAATTTAGCTTTATCTTTGATGGTAGATCATCTTCAATAGCTACTTTAGGTAAAAACAACATTGAAGTGGCATGACACGCACTACCAAAAGCACCAAACATATTGCGATAATGCACAGGTTGAGGGGTAGGAATTGAAGCATTAGGATCACCCATAGGTGCTGCTGCAATCATCCCACCTTTCAAAATAAGACTAGGCTTTACGCCAAAAAAAGCAGGGTCCCACAACACCAAATCAGCTAACTTCCCTTTCTCAATAGAACCTACTTCATGTGAAATACCATGACTTATTGCTGGGTTTATAGTGTATTTAGCAATATAGCGTTTAATTCGAAAATTATCATTCTGACTATTATCTTCGGGCAAACAGCCTCTTTGCACTTTCATTTTATGAGCGGTTTGCCAGGTACGAATAATCACTTCACCTACCCGTCCCATTGCTTGAGAGTCAGAAGAAATCATTGAAAAAGCGCCCAAATCATGCAGAATATCTTCTGCAGCAATCGTTTCTCTTCGAATACGTGACTCAGCAAACGCAACATCTTCTGCAATATTGGGATCTAGGTGGTGACACACCATCAGCATATCTAAATGCTCATCCACCGTATTAATAGTATAAGGTCGAGTTGGGTTGGTTGAAGACGGCAGTACATTGGCAAAACCACATGCCTTTATAATGTCTGGCGCATGCCCTCCTCCCGCGCCCTCAGTATGATATGTATGTATGGTTCGACCTTTAAAAGCCGCTAAGGTATCTTCGACAAAACCCGACTCATTTAAGGTATCTGTATGAATCGCAACTTGTACATCAAACCGTTCAGCCACCGACAAACAACAATCAATAGATGCCGGTGTTGTGCCCCAGTCTTCGTGTAGCTTTAAGCCCATGGCCCCAGCTATGACTTGCTCTTCCAAAGCACCAGGTAAACTACCATTACCTTTACCCATCAAGCCAAAATTCATTGGAAAAGTATCCAGTGATTGCAGCATACGATGTAAATTCCAAGGCCCCGGAGTACACGTTGTCGCATTAGTTCCAGTTGCCGGCCCTGTACCACCCCCTAACATAGTGGTTACACCCGACATTAACGCTTCTTCAATTTGTTGAGGACAAATAAAATGAATATGCGCATCAATACCGCCAGCAGTTAAAATTTTTCCTTCACCTGCGATAATTTCAGTACCTGGACCAATAATAATATCGACACTTTGCTGAGTGTCTGGATTACCCGCTTTACCAATGGCAGCAATACGTCCTTCTTTAATACCGACATCCGCTTTAATAATGCCCCAATGATCAACAATTAATGCATTAGTGATTACCAAATCCATTGATACACTAGAATCACACTGGCTTTGGCCCATGCCATCACGGATTACTTTACCACCACCAAATTTAACTTCATCGCCATAAATTGTACGGTCTTCTTCTACTTCAAGAAATAGTTCACTATCTGCTAACCGTACACGATCACCCACGGTTGGCCCAAACATCTCACTATAAGCTTGTCGACTAATCTTACTCATCCTTAATCTCCCAACTCTGCGTTTAAACTACCCATAACATCTTGCCGAAAACCATAGACATTTCGCAGTCCCGTGTAAGGCACCAGATTTATCTCACGTTCTTGACCCGGTTCAAAACGTATCGCGGTACCTGCTGCAATATCCAGTCGATAACCCTTGGTTTTTTTACGATCAAAATTGAGCGCAAGATTGGTTTCATAAAAATGATAATGAGAACCCACCTGAATAGGCCTATCACCTGTATTTGCAACCGTTACGGAAATCACAGTAAGATTTGCATTCAGTTCAATATCACCTTCAGAAACTAAAATTTCACCTGGAATCATTTTCTCGCCTCTATTCAATAGGGTTATGAATGGTCACCAATTTGGTACCATCAGGAAAAGTTGCTTCTACTTGCACATCAGCTAGCATTTCACATATACCATCCATGACATCTTCACGATTAAGCAATGTCCGTCCATATTCCATTAATTCGGCAACGGTTCTTCCATCACGCGCGCCTTCCATCACAGCGGCAGAAATGAAAGCAATCGCTTCAGGGTAATTTAATTTAAGACCTCGCTGTTTGCGCCTTTCAGCGAGTAAACCAGCAGTAAAAATCAATAATTTGTCTTTTTCACGTGGGGAGAGTTGCATAACTTACCTTTAAAAAATATAAATATCAGGTTGCCCAAATCCTTGGCGTGTGGGGCTGCTGTTGAACTATATCACTACGAATGAGTGAACGTACCTTTTCAAAAAAATGCCGAATTAACTGTGTTTTTTTATCACTCGCTCGGCATATCAATAAATCATCTATTAATGTAACACCTCGACCCGGCGTATCTGCAATCAAATCTCTAACAGCCTCTAGATTGGAAGCAGAAGCTCCATTAGCAAATAAAGTACCGCAACTTGAGCAACCATTAAGTCCCCATCGAGCTAAAAAAGCTTCCGAGTCTAATCGTATTTTTTCTAAAAATAGCGGCTCTCCATCACGAAAGATTTGCCACTGTAATAGAGCCTGTCCTTCTGTAAAACTTTCACTGGCTGCCGGCCGACCTAAAACCAATATTTCCCAGCCAATAAAACGGGCATTATTAGAAAGATCAACCTTAACATTAGATATAATATTTGCGCCTTCAAAAACAATGGTTTCTTGAGGTAACCATTCCAGAGTAGCGCCGTCACTTACTTTTAAAGACACTGATTGAAATGCCTGTTTACCGATACTTCGATAAAACTTTGCCGCCCCCGGGGTAGTGATTAAAGCTTGAGCATTTTTATCCACATTAACATCTATGGATAATTGATCACCCGCTACAACACCTCCCGGAGGATGCAGTAAATAGACATGGCATACGCCACCCTCAGGGTAAAAAGGGCGCTGCACCGTTAAAGGCCCATATTGACTGCGCTGAGATAATGTCGTTTTGTTACTCGAACGAACAAAGCCCAATTTTAGCTCTGCTTTCCACCCCTGCTGGTTAAAATGTTCATCATTATGAGTGAGCACTTCAGTATGACTCACCTCAGAAAGCATACTATTAACTCCCCACTAAAATAGCCATACCTGTTAAAGCACAAATCAGCCCATACATATTTTTTATCTTTTTTAGTGTTACCAACCCAAATAGTCTGGCAGAAATACCAATGAGATGCAGAATTGCGGTAGCCATTAAAAAACCCACAGCATAAGCTTCAGCACTTAAGCCATTTCCAATTTCCTGTGCATGAACATAGCCATGTGCCATTGCAAATACACTGATTAAACTACACGCTACTACTGCGGAGACCTCCTTATTCTGTCTTAAAACCAGACCTACTGCCAAAACAGAAAATGCCACCCAAACTTCCATGCCATTTATCACAAAACCATTAAAACTCAGCATTGCCCCTATGAACATTGCAGACAAAAATACCAGTGGCAAAAGCCATAATCTATACCCACCTAGCACACTGGCCCACAAGCCAATTGCTAGCATGACCAGCAAATGGTCAATGCCCATAAAGGGATGCATAAACCCATCAGCCAACCCCATCAAAGATTCACTCCCGACATGTGCATAAGCAGATAATGGAAACATTGATAAGATAAAAACTCTAAAGCAGTAATTCATTGAAATATGTAATTTACTCATAATAACCTCGCATTTATACCGTTAAATATTTTTTGACTATTTCATCAGTCAGTTCTGGCATTTTGCCTATAGCAACATTTCTTCCACGCTCAAGAATACAGAACTGGTCTGCCACTTTACGCGCGAAAGGTAGTTTTTGCTCAACTAACAAAACAGTAACGCCCAT
>ENA-ORXI01000551-ORXI01000551.1-sediment-metagenome-genome-assembly--contig:-NODE-551-length-31269-cov-4.869390_pt1 | contig 31269 bp, 31 predicted proteins | sample MGYA00237861_ERZ511468 | MGnify/ENA primary metagenome ERZ511468 (study PRJEB26299, sample SAMN06266213) | sediment metagenome | isolation source: Hudson Canyon methane seep mesocosm | place: USA:Hudson... | reverse complement strand
AGGCGACCTATACCCACGCCTTGCAATAATGCCTCACGCAAAGCTTCACTGTTATTCACCTGATAATTACCAGACACCTCTATTGATTGGGATTGCCCTTCTCTCATGAACGTCCACGCCTTTACGTCGCGAGAATAACTGAATGACAAACAGTTGTGCCCATTCAGATCATCAAGCTGCGTTGGCCTACCGTGCATTTTGATATATTCCGGCGAGGCACATAACACACTGTGCAAGGGCGCGAGTTTACGAGCAATGAGGCTAGAATCTGGTAGGTCTCCAGCACGAATGGCCACATCAAAGCCACCTCCCACAAGGTCTACCACTTTATCGTCCATCACCATGTCGATACTGATTTTGGGATAACGCTTTAGAAATTCAGGAATAAACGGAGCCACATGAAGACGACCTAGTGACATAGGGGTGTTAATACGCAACCGCCCTTGAGGTTCTCCTTGCAGTTGGGCCACAGCATCTTCAGCATCTCGGGCAGCCGTATAAGCCTTCGCTGCATGTTCAAAATAGTGCTCTCCCGCCTCAGTCAAACTGAGCTTACGGGTGGTTCGATGCAGTAATTTTACCCCTAAATGCTGCTCTAGCAAGGTAATGCGTTTACTGACAGCAGACTTAGAAATACCCAAAAGACGTGCAGCAGACGAAAAGCCTTCACACTCCACAACCGCCACGAATACCGGAATAGCACCGAAACCTTCCATATATTAACCCTCAAAAAATATCACCGTAAACTTATTATCAACAGTTATTACTCCATAAGCTATATTATCAGCCATTAGGAAACAGGTTAATCTATGCCTGCATTTAAAAACATAAGCAGGGTATGGGATGACAAGCAAAGCTAACAAAAATTCATCAAACAAGCATGTGCACGGCCTAATGCTGCTCACTATCCTATTAGTGGCCAGTTCTTTTCCCATAGGAGCCACTATCACCAATGCCCTACCACCAGAAGTAATGATGTTTATTCGCTTTCTGGTCGCCGCAGCTCTGTTTGCGCCCTATGTATTCATAAAACACGGCCTGATCATTCCTTCATGGAAAACACTGTTAGGGTATGCAATGTTAAGCATTCCATTAGTCGTGTTTTTCTGGTGTATGTTTGAAAGTTTACGCTACACCAGCGTACTCAACACGGGCGCACTCTATACTACGGTGCCAGCCATAACAGCCCTTTATGCCTTTTTTATTAATAAGGAATATGCCAGCAAAAGCCGTTCACTGGGTTTATTGGTGGGAACCCTGGGAGCCCTTTGGATCGTATTTCGCGGTGACTTAGAGGCCTTGCTTAACCTTAATTTAAATTACGGTGATTTAGTCTTTTTGGTGGGGTGTCTATTCATGGGTTTATATAACCCCATGGTTAAGCGACTTTATGCTGGAGAGCCTGTGGAGATCATGACATTTTGGGTCATTTTGCTGGGTAGCGGCTGGCTATTAATGCTATCGGCCAATGGTTTGGAACAGACTAACTGGCACTTGGTGGAAGCCAAGGTGTATGCGGGGATTTTGTATTTATCGGTATTTACAACCTTAATTACGTTCTTTTTATTACAGTTTGGTACGGTAAAAATAGGGGCTACCAAGGTGGCAGCCTACGGATTTTTAACGCCCGTATTTGTGATTGCGCTTAGCATTTTCATCGGCATGGAGCCATTTGAATGGGTGACATTACCTGGAATATGTATGGTATTAATTGCCATGTATTTGATACAAAGAGAGCAATGCAAACATTTTGTTAACACCTGAAAAACATGATTCTTAAGGGCGAATTCTTGCAATTTATTGAAATGACACGTTGTTTGTTGTTAACGTTAAGCCTAATAAGAAAAGGATCGCTTTGTGACAGAGAGCAGTGCTAAGTACGCTTAAGTTCACGTTATGAACAAGGTTCGCTTTACGATAGAAAGGATACATTGGTGAGAGTTGAAATGGATAGTATTTATCATCAATCAATGTCACAGTCCGTAGACTTCCCTATACCTACCGAAAAGGGTCATACCACAAATCTTTTTGATTGAGTGGTACTGAAGAAGGCAGCAAAGGATTATTCAACTTAAATAGTTTTCTCTGGCTTAGTTTCGCCTGTTTGATAGCTTCTTGATTATACTTTAAAAACCATTGCTCATAAGTGCCGTCAGCTATTATCAATTTAAAGCCGCGCTTTACACGATCTGCAATCTTAGGATGATTTAGTGATACGTAGAAAAATTTCGGCCACGGGTAGTATAATAAAATGTTCTGTTCGACAAACAGGCTTGGAAATTTTTGCTTCCTCATTTCATATTCTTTGTAAGCTTCATTAAACCCTCGTGAAAAATAATCAAATCTCCCCCTAATAAGCATATTAAATAGTCCCTCATAGCTCCCGCCCTTTATTACTTGAAATCCATTTGCTTTAAACACCTCAACATCATTCCAAAAGTGTTCCTGTCCAACTGTAAGGACTTTTAATTCCTCTAGTGAGTTAATATTTTCAAACTTTGCTTGATTTTTTTTATCAATAAGAAAAATGCGATAACCAAGAATTCCTTTACGAATAGGAATATGTATTGGGATTGATTGTTTATCAAGCTCTGGGGTAGCGCTAGTCCAGATAATATTTAATTGCTTTCCTTTCTTTAGAAACTTTGTGAAACGCGCTTCATTCATCATGGGCGCAGTACGCATAGTAAAATCCCCATCCGTTTCCACTGTTCTCTGGAGAATTATTTTCAATAGTTCGACAATATCATCGTCTCGAATGTCTGCTTCTGTCTCTTTCGACGGGTAAATAATTTCCAATTCGTCGCTCAATAAAACTTGAGATACAAAAAAAGTTAAGGCAATCAAAACCGTGATGGCGAAATTCATACTAAAGTCTCAATATGGGTATTTTTCAATGCGAACACAATAGAGTATAGCGATACTAATCGAATTGGTTAAATAACACGCCCCACTATAGCGTTACCCTCTGTTTAGAGCGCTGCCTATCTACTCAAAATTGCGAATAGCTATAAAGGGCTGTAGGTTCAACCGATCGTCGCAACACTCTAATCAATTTAATTCAAACTCAAAAGCTGACCAAAAAATAATGCTATTCCATTAGCCGAATACGTTGAACTTGAAACGTTAATCGTAAGGTAAACTGATGAGTTTATTTTAAATGTATTGGAAAGCAGCACTGTTCATGTTAGCACCTTACTGTACGGTATTTCATACAGTAGTGCTTTTAGGCAGTAACAACAGTAAAGACAATGTGCAAAGGTTTTCGACATGCTCTTGGCAAGGAATGCAGGAAGGGATACTGCCCGGATTATCAATGCTATTTTGTAAAAATGTCACCATACTTTTCATTCACCCAATCCGGGTGTTTGTACAAAACCCGAAGATCTTTGTAGCGCCACAAGTCTTTAAACAGGTCAATCAATTCATAAACCTGAATATGAAAGGGATTGAATGGCTTCCGTGGCATACGTGTGACGCCATACCTAATTTCACCCGCTTCATCCTCATCACGGAATGTACCAAAGATTTTGTCCCAGATGATAAACACACCGCCAAAGTTGCGATCAATTTGTTCTGGGTTACTACCATGGTGAACTCTGTGATGGGACGGTGTATTGAATACTTTTTCAAACCATCCCAGCCGATCAATAGCTTCAGTATGCATGAAAAATTGATACAGTAGATTAGTTTCAATCGCAATCAAGATCCAGTCTTTATCGAACCCAATCAGCGCCAAAGGTAGCCACATTAATAACCAATTACCATTTAACGCATTCATGAAATTTTGTCGTAACGCAGTAGAAAGATTCATGCGTGTTGATGAGTGATGAGTGACGTGGGTGACCCAAAACCACCGCAATTTATGTTGGCAGAAATGATTAAAGTACATAAATAAGTCTGCCAAAATGAATAGCACTATAAACGAAAACAGGGATGGTTCAGGATTCCATTGCAGACCGAAAGGTGCAATAAAATCAGCGAATGTCGTGATGAAAAGAGCAATTGCAATACCATCCACGATTTTGTAGGAAGCCCCTGTCACCAGATTGGCAAAGGTCTCTGGTAAATAATAGGCGTTTCTCGCGCTATTATTTCCATTCTTAACTCGTTTTAAGTACCAAGCCTCAAATAACATCAACCCTATAAACATTACGCCTGCAGCGAAAATAAATGCAAGTGACCTAAACAGATCTTCCATACGCTATACCTCGTTTCTGGATGAAAACTAGCTAATGAATATGTTGCCCAATGATGCCTTAAAAATCTTGACCTTTGTGAACCTATTTTTGACATTTACTGCCAAAATAGGCTTCAATAACCTTGCTGAACCGTGAAGTGAGGGTGTGATGCTCGTTAATTTTAATGTAGCAGGTGACCTTTCAGGTCTATTGTTAGCTTATATGGATCAATCGCAGATCGATTTGCCCACGTTGCGCCAAAAACTTGGGCGATATCATGCCAATTCGCGCATGCCGTTTAAGGATTGGTGGGAGGCTTTGGAAGTTCTACGCGATGAATGTGGTAAGCCCTATATTGGTCTGGAGGTAGGGGGTTGCATCCAACCCGCCCATTGCGGCGTTTTAGGCTATTTAAGTTTATCCTGTGAGTTTTTGGGTGAAGCGCTGATGCGTTTTGAACGCTACCAACGCTTACTGTATGAAGGTAACCAGGCTATTACCAAGTCATCTGGTGGTGTGATCACCTTTTATTGGCCTTACGATTATGGCTACTCCACCCGCGAATCTGATGAAACGCTAATTTCCAGTATGACCACGTATGTACGTATGCTGGTTGGGTATGAAAAACTGAGCCCCTTAAAAGTTGGGTTCGTCCACAAGAAACCTGACAACCTTGAACCCTATCAAACTATCTTAGGCTGTGACATCGAATTCGATAGTCCTACCAGTTATGTGAAATTTCCAGAAGAAATGCTACGACTACCGATTGTCAAAGCAGATCCTGCTTTACGGTGTTTATTGGATCAACAGGCAGATGCTTTGCTAGATGTGTTGCCAGAATCTGATATATTCGAGCAACAGCTGTATAAGTATTTATTACGTGTGATGCAGGACGGTAAGCCGACTATTGATGAAGTCGCCAAATATATGGGCCTTTCACCCAGAACCCTTCATCGGCGATTGCAGGAAAGAGAGATACATTTTAAGCCTTTGTTAGTACGTACGCGAGAGCAGTTAGCAAAACAATATTTAAAAGAAAAACGCCTCACGTTATCAGAAATTGCTTTGCTGCTTGGCTATTCAGAACAAAGTGCTTTCACCCGAGCCTTCAAGCAGTGGACGGGCATGACTCCTCTAGGTTTTCAGATTTCACATTAAGTAATTTGCTTACGCTTATGTTCAGATCGATACTGCTTGGGAGGCATATCTACCACTTTTTTAAATAGTTTATTAAACGAGCTTAAATTAGTCGCACCGACTTGGTTGGCTACCTCGATAATTTTTAATTCAGTGGTACGCAATAATTCTTTGGCGGCTTCCATACGAACCCGTTTCAAATACTGATTGGGAGCTTCCCCTGTGGCTTGATTAAAACGACGACTAAAGTTTCTTGGGCTCATACCTAAATCAGCGGCCACTTCAGCAAAGCTCACCTCTTCTGAATAGTGCCGCTCTAGCCATTGCTGTGCAGTGAGCACTTGTTGGTCTTTATGGTACTTTAGACCATCAAATTCCACATTCCATTGAGCATAACTTCTGTTAAAACCGATTAGAAAGCGCGCAGCAACTTTTCGGGCAATATCGGGGCCGTAAACTTGCTCCAACATGGAAATGCATAAATCACAACCTGAGGGAATGGCATTGGCACAATACAATCCTTCTGCGTTGGTAATGGCCCGCTCCTGGCGTAGCAATACATTGGGATAACGGCGGCGAAAATCTCGTTCATACGGTGTATAAAGTGTGGCTACTTTGTTTTCCAGTAAGCCAGCTTGCGCTAAAAAATAAGTGGCGTTACTTATAGCTACCAAGGGGCAGCCATCACTATGTAATTGCCTTAACCAAGGTAATAATTCTGGATGATACTGCAACGCTTGTTCTGCATCCCCCCAAAAAGCGGCAATAAAGACTAAGTCTGGTTGGTGAGTCGAATCAATTGTGCCATCACTACTTATATGGCTGCCATTAAAACAATCCACACTTTCTCCACTTTTATTAATAATGGTGACATTACCATTCTCTAGAGCGTCATCCTTTTCACTGTCACCCGCTATGCCTGCTGCCACCCAGCACAAATCTTTAATCAGCATGAGGCTCATACTGACGGCCTTAAAAGGAGCATAGATAACAATATTCTTCATAGTGTTTCCTTTCACGTATATTCACGCTCAGGTGGATTTTTTTTATTTGGCAAGCATCGCCAAGTCTTTGTCCGATGAGCATTAGTTTGCTACTTAAATTTTTATCATACTGAATGCATACATAGAGCAATTTATAAAGGATTTAGTCATGAATGTAAAAGTTGATATTAACAGCGAAACAGCCACCCCCATAGATGCGAGCGAACCTCAAAAGATAAACAAGCCCAGAATAGACATAGAAGAAACCCTGGCCTGTCATGATGTTGGTCGTGACAATATGCGTAAGTGGCTAGTGCGCACTAAAGATAATGCTTACCTGCAAAATAGTGATTTCATACACAGTATGCAGTTTTGGTTAGGAACGGAGCTTACCAGCCAAGTGCATGAGGACCTCAGTAATTATGGGGCGAAGGTCAGTACGGATCTTGAAACCCATGCCGCCGAAAATGATTTGCGCTTTAACAACCCACGAATCGACCCCTATAACGGCATCGGCGAACGCATCGATAAAGTTGTTCACCACCCTAGTTACACGGCGGCAGGGGATATTATTTATGGTTCTGACGTTGTTTCACGTCTCGTTAAAACGGGAGGGCTACGCGAGGGGATGGGGTTTTATTATTTATCTTGCCATGGTGGGGAGGCCGGCCATACTTGCCCGGTAATTTGTAATTTTGAAACCGCACGTTTACTACGCAAGCTTGATGATTTTCCAAAACGAAATGAGTACATCGCTAAACTTGAAAGCCCAAGCTATACCCATAACTATACCTCTTCACAATTTTTAACCGAAGTACAAGGTGGATCAGATGTTGGGGCAAATGGCACTCGCGCTTGGTTAGGCGATGATGGCGTCTGGCGTATTCGTGGTGAAAAGTGGTTTTGCTCCAATGCTAATGCTGAACTGATGGTGATCACGGCGCGTTTCAGTGAAGCTCGAAAAGGCACAAAAGGTCTGTCTGCATTTTTAGTCCCATCGACCAAACCTGACGGTACTCGTAATGACTTTACCTTCCGCCGACTTAAAGAAAAAATGGGCACTAAGGCATTAGCCTCGGCTGAAATTGATTTTCGGGATGCCTATGCCATCCCATTAGGGCCAGTAGAAAATGGCTTTAATCGCATGATGGAAGAGGTGGTGCACTATTCACGCATTGCTTTGGCGGTGTCCGTTTTGGGTATGACCAATCGTGGTTATCAACAAGCGCGTGCCTATGCCGATACTCGACAAGCCTTTGGCGAAACCATCATCAATTACCCTTTAGTTCAAGAAAACCTGGCCAATATAAAAGCCAATATAACGGTCTGTTTGGCAGGTACTTTTGCCCTGATTGATTTACAAGACAAAATCGAGTTGGGTCATGAAAAACGACCAGAGTATAAAACATTTTCTCGTTTAATGACCAATATTGGCAAGAGTATTATTTCTCGACGCGGCGTAGATGACCTTCATCATTGCATTGATACGATGGCAGGTAATGGCGCTATCGAAACCACGTCCAGTTTGCCGAGATTATTCCGGGATACGGTTATTCAGGAAAACTGGGAAGGCACTCACAACACCTTATATAGCCAGGTTTTAAGAGACTTTGCTCGCTTCAAACACGAGGAAGCCTATATCAACGTGATTGAAAATATTATTCAGGAATTTACCGATGCTCCGTCGACTGACTTAGCCCCGGCAAAAAAATCATTTGCTCGTTTGAAGAATGACTTAGATGATTTACACGCAGCCAGTGCACCACTTAAGACGCTTAAAATAAAAAACATTATTGAAACAATGGCCGATGTTTTTTATTATCTCTGCACCTTGAAAGAAGCCTACGATCAAATAGAAAAAGGTCAAGAAAGCACCAAACTGAGCGCTGCAATGTGGTATGCACAGGTGAATTTAAGTGATGAAAAGACAAACTGGGATGATGAAAAACTGGCGTTAATGGCAAAGGTGGTCTCCGCCTAATGCAGCAAAAGTAACCACGGGATGGAGATTCCGTGGCGTTTTTACATTTCAATATAACTATAGGTATACCATGAGTTTTACACGCAGTATTTTTTCTCCTGAACATGAACAGTTTCGTGATTCATTTAAACGTTTCTTACAAAAAGAAGTCGTACCTCACCAGAAAGCATGGGATGAAGCAGGCATTGTCCCCAAAGACATTTGGCGTAAGTGCGGAGAAAATGGTTTTTTAGTTCCCGCAGCGGATGAACAATATGGCGGCTTAGGCTTAAAAGATTACCGCTATGAAGCCATCATGACTGAAGAACTTGCCTATATAAATGAATCAGGCTTGGTTTTGGCGCTTCACAACTCAATGGTGGCCCCTTACATTCTAAATTATGGCAACAAAGAGCAAAAGGCACGTTTTATCCCTCGTATAGTGAGTGGCGACAACGGCATATTAGCCATTGCTATGACGGAACCCGGCGCGGGTAGTGATTTGGCCGGCATGAAAACCCACGCAAAAGATATGGGGGATTATTGGCTCTTAAATGGCTCGAAAATTTTTATTACCAATGGGAATAATGCCGATATTATTATCGTGGCAGCTAAAACAGACCCAACCAACCCTCATAGTATGGGTCTGTTTATTGTTGAGCGTGGTATGGAAGGGTTTAGTCGTGGCAAGCCACTAAAAAAGATGGGAATGAAAGCTCAAGATACCTCAGAATTATTTTTTGACAATGTCATAATCCCTAAAGAGAACCTTCTGGGAGACCCAAGTAAAGGCTTTGTGTATATGATGCAAAAACTGGGGGCTGAACGTTTGTCTTTATGCGTGGAAACCATCGCAGGCGCTGAACGAGCCCTTGAAGATACACTGACCTATGTAAAAGAGCGTCATGCCTTTGGCAAGCCCATCGGTAAGTTTCAAAATACTCAGTTCAAATTAGCCGAATTACAAACGGAAGTTAATATAGGTCGTGTTTATACCGATAAAATGATTGAAGCCTTTAATAACGGAGAGTTGGAAGATGCGACCGTATGCGGTGCCAAATTTTGGTTAACGGATATGCGTTGTAAAGTCGTCGATGAATGCCTGCAATTTTTTGGGGGCTATGGCTATATGCAGGAATACCCTATTTGTAAAATGTACTTGGATGCACGTATTGGAAAAATTTACGCTGGCTCTAATGAAATTATGAAAGGTTTTGTCGCCAAATCTATGGGGTTATAACTAGTCGTAATATAGTTAGTGTTCATCATTTCCGTGCATAAGCTGAGTTGCTAACCTAGAGATAGCTCTCTGGGTGCAGGAGAATGGGAATCCATAGCTAGGAATTACACTAAAACAATAGAACCCCATCTTCGCGAGTTTGATTCAACGAAGCTTTGGGTAATCGATATGTTCTTTAGGCTGATGAAACTCAATGACGTTTCTATCTTGATCACGAATAAACGTTGAAAACCCTGTTGGAAATTCAACTGGCCCTTCTGATATTTCGATACCTAGCTCATTAAGCTGTGAGACTACGGATGGCGTATCATCTACTTCGAGGGCCACATGAGTATATCCTGCATATTTCACTGGTACATCCATTAATATGTTTTCATTCACAGGTCCATCAGCATTCAAAATTAAATTAATGTTAACTCCTGAAGGATGCTCCATAATAGCGACTGGCTCTGGCCCGGAAGGGCCGACGATAAATTTAAACCCTAATTTTTCATAGAAAGCGCGAGCTGATGCCAAGTTTGTGACACGAATGCCTAAATGGTTTACCCGAGTAATTTGCTTCATACTTTTAACTCCGAATAGTTTTTGATTGATAACTCAGAACAACCCCTTAGCATAATCCTGTTTTGCTTGCTCAATTTCTTCTTGAGTATTCATCACAAACGGACCACCAAAGACGATAGTTTCGTTGATGCTTTGACCACTGATTAATAAAAACTCACCCTCGCTAGCTGTAAATTCAAACTGACTTATTGGCTGCTCAAATGCTGCTGCTTGAAATTCATTAATTACCTCACCGTTAATAATCACCCTACCAGATAATACATATAGCATAGTGCGGTTATGTTTTACTTCTAGCTGAGTTTGGTCAAATTTAAGTGTTTGCTTGCCTGATACCATGCCATGAATGGCCCGAATATTGGCATAAGTATGAATAGGCCCTTGAATACCCTCTAATGAACCCGCCACAATACGTAATGTCACCTCTCCTGATTGATTAGAGGCTTTAATCACAGGAATATCAGTGTTACTTACGTTATGGACACGAGGTTCACTCATTTTGCTTTTCGCGGGGCTGTTTACCCATAATTGTACTTCGTGAAACTGCTGTTGTTCATCGGCCCATATATCGCCACCATGCTGAATGCCGCTTCCGGCATTCATTTGTTGCACGCTGCCATTTGTTAATAATGGACGTTCACTAAATTTTGAATCACGATGATGAAGATTCCCTTTAAACATAAAGGTGATGGTTTCAAAGCCTCTGTGCGGGTGTAAATTAGGCTTCAGATCGGTACCACCATCTAAACGCCAATTGGCTGGCATTGTGGATGGGCCGATATGATCTAGCATTACAAACGGGTCGAAATGGGCAAGCGAGGTCGTTGGAAAAGGTCTCTGGCCCCGAGCATTGGGGATTACTCCATCAATACGTTGATGATTGATAATTTTCATGTTGTTCATAGTTTATCCTGTCTTTCTTTTAGTCAAGATGCCGAAATTAATTGTTAGCCTTAAATTCGACAGGGTCCTAAAATCGGATAGCGCGTTTTTTGCCTTAAAATTAAGACAAAAATAAGCGTTGATAACGCACATATCGCCATGATGGTATTCATCGTTGTAGCATCGGTACTGGCACTAATGCTAACCGCTGCACTAGACAGTGCGCCTAAACCAAATTGCAACACACCATTAATACCCGATAGCAAGCCCGCGTTTTTTCCTGCGGTTGCGAGAGCAGCCGAAATAGCATTAGCTGCTGTAAGACCTAACAAACCTACATAGGCGATAACACCCACTACGACAAAGACTAAAGACAAGTGAAAATATGCCACAGTGAATAAATAAGCACCGACTATTGCGAGTAAAATACCAGCAATAATCAATTTCTGAGTGGGGTCGACATCTTTTAATAAACGGGCGTTAATTAAATTCATGCCCACCATGGCGATGGCATTTAGGGCAACCAACCAGCCAAACTGAGTAGGTGACACCCCAAAATACTCGATATAAACGAAGGGTGAACCTGCGACAAACGCGAACAAGCCGGCAAAAGCGCTACCGCCTGCGAATACATACGCCATTGTCGTGCCGTTTGATAAAACAGTTTTATAACCAGAGAATAAAGCGTTTAAATTCAACGGTTTCTGTGTTTGAGTGACTTTACTCGAAGGTAATAGTTTTACTTGCGCGGCAAGCGTTACACAGGCAAAGGCCGCAAGCGCATAAAAAATCCAACGCCAACCTGCGAATACGAGTATTTGGCTACCAATCATCGGCGCGATCATAGGGGCCACCACAACACAGGCCATTACATAGCTAATGATTTGACCACTTTTTTTATTGCCATAGAAAAATTGAATTAGAGCAAATACGACGACGGAGCTTCCGCCAGAAAAAGCTTGCACCGATCGCCAAAAATAAAGTTCGGTAAGGCTAGTGGCTAAACCGATCATCACGCTAGCTGTAGCAAACGTAATTAAACCGACCATCAACAACCGGGCTTTGTTTATAGAGTCTGCTAGTGCGCCGAGTATTAATTGACCCAATGCAAAAAAGATTAAGTAAACAGAGACCGATGCTTCCATCGCATCGATATTACTGTTGAAAAATCCCGCCATGCTTGGCAAAGCCGGTAAATACATATCAATAGCAAAAGGAGATAATGAAAATACCATTGCCATTAGAATAACGAATGGCCAAAAGCCTATGTTTGATGTTGATTGAGTTGTCATAAGCCCCTCTTATTTATAGTGTTATGCAACTTCAGTCTTAGATAGTTCTGCGCTAACTACTTTAATTCGGGCTTCTGCGTTCGCTCTATTTTTTGCCGCAATTTCAGGCCCCATTGCACCGCCTTGTGACGGAATAAATTCAACATCGGTAATGCCAATAAAAGCGAGGATATGGCGCAGGTATGGGGTTTGGAAATCCATTGCTTTCATAAAGTCTAAGCTGTAGTCGCCACCCGCGGTGGTAATCACAAATGCCTTCTTGCCAGTTAATAACCCTTCTGGACCATTGGCTCCGTATTGGAAGGTAATGCCAGCACGGGCAATCTGGTCAAAATAGGCTTTTAGACCCGATGTAATACCGTGGTTGTGCATAGCAGAGCCAATAATCACAATATCTGCCGCCTTAAGCTCTTTAATTAATTCGTCTGAAAGGGACAGTGCAGATTTTTGTGCTTCATCGTGTTTATCTGCAGGGGTGAAAAAACCTGATAACGCAACCTGATCTAAATGGGTTGGCGGGTTCACCCCTAAATCTCGCACGGTTATATTGAAATCATCCCCTAGTTGTTCAGAAAAAAGTGCAGTTAACTGGCTTGATTGTGAGTAACCTGTGTTTGGGCTTGAGTTGATGATAAGTACATTGTTCATAATTTGTTCTCTTAATTCATTGTTTGATTCATTTAAGAGAAGTTTAATTTAAACTTAATTAAAGATTAATAAGGTAAATGGGGAATGATTATTTCCATTTGAGTTGTAATAACAATATTCTACGGTGATGAAGGTTGAGAGATTAAAGGTTTAATATGGCGGTAAATTCAAAATTACTAGACGGCATAGTGGTATTTGTCGAAGTTATTAACGCAGGTAGCTTTACCAAAGCAGCTGATAATACTGGCCATTCTACGTCATATATTTCAAAAGAAATTAACAAACTAGAAGAGCGTTTAGGCCTTCGTTTGATGAACCGTACTACGCGTTCGATTAGTTTGACGCCTGAAGGTGAAATGTATTTTCAACAATGCCAGCAGATTATTGATGATGCAGAACAAGCTGAGTCGTCGGTGAATCAGCGCCAGGTGGAACCCAAAGGAACACTTAAAGTAAGCTGTCCAATGAGTTTTGGTTTCTCTCATTTGAGGCCCATTTTTGCAAGATTTCTCACCACTTTTCCGCAGGTTAATTTAGAGTTAGACATGACGGGTCGTCAAGTTGACGTAGTAGCAGATGGTATTGATGTAGCGATTCGCACTGCTGGCGAACTTGAAGATTCAAGTTTGATCAGTAGGCACTTGATTTCCTCATTTGGAGTAACCGTTGCGTCACCTCAATATTTGTCAACTCATGGGGTACCTCAGCACCCTAGCGAACTAAGTCAGCACCAAACGATTACTTATAGTCACATTAAAATGCCCAATATATGGCAGTACCAAACGGCACAAGGTGAACAAATTAGCGTGCAACTACAGAGTCGAGTTATTACCAATAGTCCGGAAATGGAGCTGGATCTGGCTCTTGCTGGCCTGGGAATAACTCGCATGCCTGAGTTTTATCTAGATGATAAACTCGACAATGGCGAGTTAGTTTCTTTGTTTGATGAGTACCAAAAAACGCCCATTAATGTATATCTTGTTTATGCCAGTCGCAAACATATGTCAGCTAAGGTACGTAGTTTTATTGATTTTATTCTGGATGAATTAGGCGACAATACAATGATCTAACATGTTTAATTAAGTAACTGAAACCCGAGTAATTAGGGGGCAAAACACTAACATCTACTTTTAACATTTTCGCTAATCAGCCTTACAAATTCAGGTATTAACGGTTCGGGAAGGTCGTGCCCCATCCCCTGAATAAGTTTAAACTGCGCACCCTTTATTCCCTTGGAGATAGCTTTGCCACAGGCTGGTTTGAGTAAGGGGTCACGTTCACCATGAATAACCAGCGTCGGCACATTAATTTTCCTGATTACTTTTTCCAAGCTGCCTGTCGCAAGTATTGCCTGCAACTGACGCAAGGTACCCGCTGGTGAGAAATTACGTTTGTAATTGGCCTCCATTAGTTCACGTATCGTGGCTATGGCGGTTGGGTAGCCAGGGCTTTGCACCGCGTTCCAGAAGTTAATCCACCGTTTAGTGACCGACTCCATATCATTCGCTGAAGGGCCCGTTTTACTTAATTTCAGCATTAACCCAAGCTCTGGCATCGGTAGCTTTGGGGAATTGGTCGATGACATGATCGCAGTTAAAGAACGAACCTTATTCGGGTAGTGAGCAGCAAGCAACTGGGCAATCATTCCCCCCATAGAAACACCTACTACGTGTGCATTTTCAATCTCAAGCGCTGCCATTAGGCTTGCTGTATCTTCTGCCATATCGTGCAAGGTGTAATTAGCTCGGAGATTAAATCCTAGCTTGTGATAAAGAAACGCCTTGCGGATATCAACTTTTATCTTTGAATGTAACTTATCTGAAAGACCGATATCCCGGTTATCAAAGCAAATTACCCTATGCCCTTGTTGAGCCAGGCTATCTAGTAGAGATTCAGGCCAATGTGTCATTTGGCAAGCAAACCCCATAATTAAAACGATCGATGGCCCACTCGGGTCTCCACGTTCTTCAACGCAAAACTGCATCCCCCTGGCCTTAATGAACATTTGCTTAGGGATGAATGTAGGCGTAAATGATTCTGCTTGCATATTTAGCTCTTTTTTCATGTTTGTCATTGCAACACACCAACGGTGGATACATTATCTTCCAGCTGATATCGATTTGCTCGTTGAAACGTGCCAAGGTCATTAAACCTAACCCCATGCTCGCGCATCACTCTGTGAGCCTCGGGGGCAGTTAGTTGCCGAATATAGAACGGTTCACCCACTACAAAATGGTGAATGCCATGAGTACTGCCGAAATTAAAACAAAAAAGCTGAAACGGCCACAAAAACCAAGCATTCAGCACCTGAGTTTGCTCGCGTAGTGTGCTTACACCACCATAGTAGTGCATATTGGAGCTGATAAAGTTGAGACAAAAAGAGCGCAAATAGAAGGGCGCAATCAACACAACCACCCACTTGTCGATAACTCCCATGGTTAATAATGTTTGATCTGACCACCCCACCCCGTAACCAGACAATTGCGCGATACCTTCGATTAAATGAAATAACAGAAAACCATACCAAGTGATGACACAGACCACCGCTACAGGAAAGTTGGCGGCAATAATTCTTAAAACATGACGCGTTTTTTTGCCCTTTGGTCCCATCAACAATACTTTAATGATATTGCCAGTCAAAGTATCTAACATCACAAGCCCGCGCAGCCAACCATAGTTCAAGCCATTGCCAATACCCCGCTCTTCTAAATCGGCAGATGTGCCCGAGGTTTTATGATGAAGAAAGTGCAATTTACGTCGAATCCATGGGTTAATGGTTCCTGGCCGTAGTATCCACCCCACCAATAACATAACGTTATGGAGCAGTTTGTTATTTCTGAAGTACTGCCAGTGAATAAGGTCGTGCTCTAACTCATGCAACAACGAAGTTAGTATGGCCACGATAGGAATACATAGCCACGCACTCAAATGCCCCTGCCAATAAGCCCAACCAGTTGTAACGACACCTAGCACTGCAAATATAAATATTCCCATGCCTATTTTGTTCTGGTGTTTAAGCCAGGGATAAGCCTGCCTCAATTCACTTCCTCGCTGGCGAATAACCTGTCTTATGACCTTTATCCTTTCTTCTTCGGATAGGCTGTTGGTATTTTTGTTCATACATTCATCCTGTCTTTAAGCAACCCGTTTAGCCAAAAATGATAATCGTTTAACAATAATATGATGACACAACTCAAACAGGCCACTTAGATCTTACTATTTGGCCTAACTAAGTCTATATTTGTCCTCATTGAACAATTAAACACCCTTAATGCATAAAAGTTACCAAAAGGATCTAAAATACAAAGTAATGTCTATTTTTGAGAAAAAGGCTATTTACCCTGGTGCAGAACTGTTTTTAATTAAAACATTTATGCAAACCGAAGGGTTTCGTCCTCAGCAATGGTTATTGGGGACGGGCTTGTCAGATATCGCGCTAAAGCGTCCCGACACCTTGGTATCTTTACATCAGTTCGATATTATCTATCGCAATGTATTCCGCCTTGCGCAGTCCCCGGACATAGGGCTTCGTTTTGGCAAGGCCTTAAATCTCTCACGCTGGGGCATGCTTTCTTTAGCCCTGACTTCCGCACGTAACCTGGGGGCAGCACTACAGACGGCTAACCAACACCGACCACTGGTTAGAAGCCGTTTTAATCTTGAGCCTGAAGTGGTGGGAGACAAGGTGAAAATTAGTGTGACCCAACGAACTACTATGCCATTTCCTGTGAGTACCGAGTTTGGTTATGAAATGCTGATCAGCTCTTTACAAAGGCAGATTAGTGACTTGCTAATAAAGCCCTTTTCTTTCAGTCGAATTCAATTGCATTACCCTGCTCCACCCCACTTTCGCCATTATCAAAACCACTGTGGTTGTGAGGTCGAATTTAACAGCCCAATAAGTACACTATGGATACCTTTAAGTACCATGCTACAAGCACTCCCTCTCGCCAACCAGATTGCAGAGAAGCAAGCAATGGCTATCTGCGAACTCGAAATGAGGCGAGTGGATCAAATACAGGAGGGAGATATTTGCGGGTTAGTTAAAAGTGAACTCATGAGGGATAATACACTCCCTCCTAGCCTAGATACCCTTGCTGACCGCCTGGCCATGAGCCCCCGAACATTTCGCCGTAGATTACATGCCGCAGGTACGAGCTATAGGGAAATATATCAACAGCATCAATTGCAATTAGCCCTGCAAGACCTTACCAATGAGCAACCCGCATTGGAGGTCATTGCAAAAAAGTGCGGATTCCAAGATACCGCGAGCTTTCGACAGGCCTTCAAACGCTGGACACAAATGACCCCCAGTGAATACAGAGCGCAGTTCAGAAAAACATCATTTGATCTGCAAAGTTAAGGGCCTTCTACAATGGTCCAATGGCATTCATAGATCCACCTGCTTTAAACAGAAATCGTTAAACTAACAGGTAGCTGAATTTTTATCGACAGAACCTATTACTCTGCCATTGTTCTATATTTATCAATCACCCCCTCCTTCTTCATTTGTTTCAGAACAGAGGAAACTTTGGGAGCAAGCGACTTATGTGTTTTGTATAGAAAGGCATGTGCAGTGGTTTCTTCCATAATTCCCAATCGATGAAGATTAGAATGTTTAAATTTATTATCCGTTTTTAACGAATCCTCAATAACGTGCTGAACATCTATAAATATCTCGCTTCTGCCAGCAAGAACCTGTCTTAATCCTTGCTCGATTTTTATTGCCATTCTTAATTGGTTCTTTGGAACAAGCTCTGGTAATTTCGATTCAGTCTTTTTAACCCCATGCCTGTAACCTACGTTGTAATTCGTTTCTCTTAAACTTTCCCATCCGTTCAGTTGTATCTTAGGATCAACCCCATACGCAGAAAAGTAGATTGAAAAATGCGACTCTTCTACCCTAATGACATTAGAATGTTTATTTCCGTAATCATAAACCCTGTGAATTTCACCGTCAGCGTCCCCCATATCTGATATCCTGCTAGCACGCTTTGCAGGATATCCCTCATATTTTAAGCTATATCCAAGTCTCTTAAATACCTCCGTATAGATCAGTTCCAACCATCTCCCATGAAAAGATTGTTTCGTTTCTATCGATCCAACCAAGAAGATTTTTTGCTTTATTTCAGAAGAAACAGCCTGCGTAGCCATAAGTAATGACAAAAGCAGGACTAACTCTAGAATGATACTTCGAAAGTTTCTCCCTTGTTTCACGCACGCCTCCTTTCTTGATTGTGAACGTTGGGCTCCTTCTCAATTGAACTATTACTATGCAGAGCACTTACATTAGCATAGCTCATGTAAAGGCCATTTGCTGGTCAATAAAATGGCCTATTAGCTTTAAAGACAATAGAAGAACGTGACTGCTCGGACTAAGCGATGAGGGAGAGATTCAATTTTAGCTACTTACTACCGGCCTGCTGTTAGGGGCTCCCAGCATTGTCCGGTAAAGCGCCAAGGTAGTCCGCCAGCTTTCTGAAGAATGGCCGGGGGTTACTGAAGTCGGAGTTAAACATTCCCAAATAATCGAAATGATCCATCCCCATGAACAGCCCCATATGATTCCAAATGCCTTGCTGTGGAATACCATCGTATTCAACGACCTCGTCATTGGAGCCAATTTTAGGGGCATTCATCGAGATGGTATTGACGATTCCATCATTAGCAAACCATGATTTATCGACTTGCACACGGTTAGGGCTATCTTCTGTGTATTCTCCCATCCATTCTGCTAATGGTCGGAAAGCTGTGAACATGCCTAAATCCGGCTTATGTTCGTCACTAAACCAAGACTCATGGGTTTGTTGGCTGCTGTATGAAAAGTAAAACACACCCGGCTGAGCCTTTACCCAACGATTGTTCTCTCTCGCCCCTTCCGGGCTTAAAGTCCACGCAGCATTGTCACGCGTAGACCGCCAAAAACGGCTATGCATGATTCGCGATTGGAAATCAGTAAAGCTCTCCCCTCTTTTTCGTTCCAACCCCCATTGGCTCAGTTTCCAGTCGTAAGCGGGCAACCCCAAAGCACTCCATGTTGCTCCAAAAAAAGCGACCAATTTTTGATGATTGGGAAGAACTCGAAATATGTTGCTCGCCAGTGTTGTACCATTATGGGGTGCTGATAATGTGGTTACGCTAAAAACCCAGTCGTGATTACCGGAAAACAGTGGATTCAAATTTTCTGGCGAGGTATTTATACGCTCATCTTCGTGCCCATCAACTAAAAATTGAACAAGAATACGACTATCAATACCGCCTTGACTATGACCTATCAAGTGAACCTTATTGAGTTTACCGGTCACGGGGTCTACCTTGCCCCATTCCGGATAAAAACCAGAATAGGTACGACCAAAACGTGTATGGCCATGGTTTCGAGCATGAATTTTACCATAGTCGACGCGACCACCTTTGATCTGAGCATAGATTTCACACGTCCGATCCCATGAGCTGGAGTAAGGCCCGGAAGCCGTTGTGTAGGTGAGGTAGTCTTGCTCGCGCAAATCTTCCTGAATGTCCACGAGTCCGCCCCAATAGTTAAAACCAAAGGCCTCGTCTCTCCCCCAACCGGTAAACCCATGTAATAGAAATATGGGCGCATGGTTTTGCCGTGGCCCAATAGAGTCACGAGGCTCTTCAATTTCCACAGCGCTAATACGAGTGGGCTGTAGAACGGTAAATAACAGTATGAGTAATAAAGCTATTTTATTCATCAATCGATGCCTTTTCATTACAGCAGATTAACACTGGCAATCACTCCCCAGCCGATGGTATAGAGAGGTGTTATTACTATATCGACAGGTAGAGTAATCAAAAAACCCAGATAACCGACCTGGTAGCCAAAAGGTTTTTGATGCTCGACTTGATTACGGATCTTCCACTGAGATATCTTCTCCCAAGCAATAGATTCAGACGCATTTCCCTTTTGCCCGTTAGGACAGTCACTCATTTCCATCGTCGTTGGGTGCTCTTCATAGACATCAATATTCAAAAATAAAATACGTGGACATGTACTGTCAGTCTGTTGGGGTAAGGTCTGACTATGAATATAATATTGTTTAAAAAATACTTCAGGGTGGGCTTTTATATCATCGTAGCGAAACGGGTAGTAGGGGTTTATCACCAGAAGCACTGGGTCACCTGCATCCTTCATTTTATTACTGTTAGATAACGTCACTTTGTTCTTACGTAACTTAGCATCCAAGATCTCGCTCACCATGGAGTGCTCTTTAATAGATATATTGGAGGGGATACTGATATCAAGATACTTATTATTGCGATCGAACAATACACCTGAAAACTGATATTCATACCATAGCTTCGGCGAGTGTTTATTACCGTTTCCCTTTTTGGTCGTTACCAAACCAGAATAGACATAAGGTATATCCATAAACTGCTCGTTGGCGCTACGTTGGGGCTCCAGGAACCCGTAATACTCTACGGTAGCGCAACCGGACATGATAATGAGTATGAGCGTTATAACTAACCCTTGAAAAAAAAACTTATTGATCATGTAACTCCTAGACTGACAAACAATGCGTACTTGCTAATATGATGCATAAGTACCACTTCTTCATTGACGTGAATTCCGCCAGTCATTGTCAGAAATGTCATAACCGCCGATTTATGTCTAAACTGTTAACTGGGTCAATTTTTCGAGCTAGGGCATTCATGAATATTTTGAAGCAAACTTTGATTTTGAGGAGAAAAACAGAAAAGGAAATACCTAGATGAGGCTCTCAGTATTTCCTTTGGGTTCTATTGAAAAATTTATTCTAACTACAGGTGAACTGACGCTGACAACACATAGTGCTGTCATTGTGCTAATCACCAGCCTTGAGTTGATTAATACGGCAATTAATAGCCCAAATGATGAAATACTATTTCCAAAAAGAGATTAAATGTCGTTAAGTATTCCTTAAGTTTTACCTCGTAGACTGGATCTATACCGTCAAACGAGGAGATGACCATGCAACAAGCAATTACCCCAGATAGTCCTTTGAACGTATCGAATACCGATACCACCGGCTCATTGATTCATATAGACCAACATAGCAATTTGTATGATGACGCGAAGCTGTTCGTTAAGCTTCGCTTTTTGGAAGAGTACGGAGCTCATATCAATTACTTCTTGCCTAAAATGATTTTGTCTTATCAACAAGGAGAATTGAACTCAGTTGTGGGTTATTCCGTTGCAGAACAGCGTGAACTCTACCTTGAACAATACTTGTCTGAACCCATAGAAACGCTCTTAAGCAACAAAACCGGCCATATTACCTGTCGAGACAATATAGTTGAGGTAGGTAATTTGGCGTCACTCTCACCGGGAGCATTTAGGCGCCTTACCTTGTCTTTAATTCGCTATTTTGCACAACAACAATACCAATGGGCCGTATTTACGGCGATCCCGAGTTTACTGAATACATTTAAAAAACTAGGAGTTGAAACTACGCTTTTAGGTAACGCTGAGATCGCTAGTATTCACAGTAATAAAGCATTATGGGGAAGCTATTATCAATCTTCTCCGGTTGTTGCCGCCATAAATATAGGGCATATATCATCGGGCTTGTGCGATAGCTCTATACTCTCGCGAATGTTAGCGCGTGCACCATTACCTGAAAATGGAGCGTGGTAAAAATGAACAGTCATATTATCTGTAACATTACCAAAATAGCTGAAAAATCACCTAACAACATTGCATTAACAGAACGTGAACAGAATATTAGCTATGCGGCCTTACTCGAACGAGTCAATGGGCTTGCCCAATGGCTTCAGGCAAACCAAGTTAAAACACTGGCATTATACGCAGACAATGGCATCGAATGGGTTATTGTTGACTTGGCGTGTTTATCTGCAGGTATCACATTAGTACCTGTTCCTCCGTTTTTTACTGCAGCTCAACGCCGCCATGTACTGATCAATTCTGGTGCAGATTCATTAATTTTCAGCAACAGCCTGCCATTAGAAGGATTGGCTATCAAGGCAGACGTTAATCATGCACCACCACTGAACACCCTTCAGTTTAGCCTGATAAGGCCACAATATAATGCGTTAAAAGATAATGATGCCCACACTCATGAAACAGCTAAAATCACTTATACTTCGGGTTCTACGGGCGAACCTAAAGGGGTCTGCTTAAGCTCGGAAAATCTTGATCTGGTTGTATTTTCATTACTCGATGCCATCGCAATAACCGAAAGCTCCCGACACTTATGCACGCTCCCCCTATCGATACTGTTAGAAAATGTAGCGGGTATCTATTTACCGTTAATGATGGGTGCACAGATTTTTGTTGACCCCATGGATAGTTTAGGCATCCGTGGCTCTAGTCACGTTGATGAAGACCTCTGGGCAAAAGCACTGGCCAATAGACAGCCAGAAACCATTATATTGACACCTGAACTACTGAAGTTATTGGTTAATATTGTATCTAAACAGCACGACCTTCTGCCAAATTTGAAATTTGTGGCCGTCGGGGGTGGCCGTGTAGCCACGCAAGTTATTGAAGAAGCTGAAGAACTTAAAATCCCGGTCTATGAGGGGTATGGTTTGTCGGAGTGCGGATCAGTAGTATCGTTAAATAGACCGTATCAAAACAAGCCCGGTAGTGTCGGCAAACCACTTGACCATGTACAGGTTAGATTGAGTGATGAGTCAGAAATACTTATCAAAGGTTCAACCATGCAAGGTTATCTGGGGAAGCCAGCACTTGAACAGGACGAAATCGCCACGGGAGACCTTGGGTACTTTGATGAAGAGGGGCACCTCTTTATACAGGGACGTAAAAAAAATCTCATTATCACGGCATTTGGTAGAAACTTTTCACCAGAATGGGTCGAAAGTGAATTGACCTCAGCCCCGATCATACAGCAAGCATTTGTTATTGGTGATGGTCTTCCTAGCAACCTGGCATTAATCAGCCCGGCCCACCCATCAATTAATAACAGCCAAATCACATCTGCTATTGCAACGATAAATAGCACCTTACCTGACTATGCACAAATAAGTAAGTGGCAGCGGGTAACTCACCCGTTCTCAAAAAATAACGCTCTATTAACCAGTAACGGCCGATTGAAACGAGAAGCCATACAAGAAAAGTACGCCCATTTAGTTCATCCACAGGCCAATTTAGTGAAATCAGCCAACGAGGTGTTATGTTATGACGTTTAATGAAATGAATATCGTGTTAACTGGCGCGACTGGCGGTATTGGAGAAGCATTAGCTCATGTGTTGGCGCAACAAGGGGCTAACCTGCTTTTAACCGGTCGGAATACGAATAAGTTGCTTGCATTACAACACCGGTTACAGTCTGCGGACTGTCATGTTGACATTGTGGCGGCTGATTTATGTACCCAAGAAGGGTTGCATCAAGTGGTTCGAGCCGTTGAAAATAGTGCCTTCCAGATCAACGTATTGATTAACAATGCGGGGGTCAGCCACTTTCATTCGTTTGCACAACAACCTTCAGGCGGCATTCAAGCATCGTTTGAGGCTAATATTATAGCCCCAATGACGCTGACCCAGATGTTGCTACCGCAATTAGATAAACCTCAACAAGCCTTAATCGTTAATATTGGCTCGACCTTTGGCTCCATTGGCTACCCGGGGTACGCCACCTATTGCAGCACCAAATTTGCCATGCGAGGCTTTTCTGAAGCGTTATCCAGAGAGCTGGCCGATAGCCGTATCGATGTTTTATATATGGCTCCCCGAGCAACAAAAACCCCTATTAACTCAGCCGCAACTATCAGCTTGAATACAGAACTTGGGAACAAAATGGATGACCCTGATACAGTGGCACGAGAAATCGTTACAGCCATAAAAGACAAGAAAAAACAGCACTTTATCGGCTGGCCGGAAAAGCTGTTTGTTAAGCTCAATGCTTTGTTTCCCGCACTGGTGACTCGCTCTATTGTTAAACAACTGGTCGTGATTAAAAAACACTTCACCACAAATTAAAGAACTGTTTCCCCTATTCTTTGATAAGAGCTAACCTTACTCAAGTTGCAGCGTTGAAAATAGATGTTGAAAGTAAACAGAGTACTTTCACCTCGTAGTAGATTACATTCATAACAGGAGCATAATATTTGCGTATTTTACTTGTAGAGGATGACCCATTATTAGGAGACGGCCTCTCATCAGCACTTAAAGCCAATGGTGAGACCGTTGATTGGCTAACCAATGGACATGACGCACTGCATTCAATACTGAGTGAAGCGTTTGATATTGTTATCCTTGATTTAGGGTTGCCGGGGTTAGATGGTTTAGAGGTTCTTAAACAATCACGTGATCAGAAAAAGGATATTCCCGTTTTAATACTGACCGCTAGAGATCAGGTAGCCGATCGAATAAAAGGATTAGATTTAGGGGCTGATGACTACCTTGTTAAGCCCTTTGATCTAGAAGAGTTGGAAGCCCGTATTCGAGCGTTAACCCGTAGATATAGCGGGCGCAGCACGCCGGATATTTGTTTAGGTGACCTGACCATTACCCCCGAAGCTCGTAAAGTGTTGTTTCAGCAGCGTGACGTTAAATTATCACGACGAGAGTATTCACTGCTCTTTGAGCTCGCCTCGCATCCTGGAAAGGTAATATCGCGTACCCGGCTGGAAGATATTATTTATGGTTGGGAAGGTGAAGTCGATAGCAATGCCTTAGAAGTACACATACACCACCTTCGGAAGAAGTTAGGCAGCAAGCAAATTAAAACAGTTAGAGGCATTGGTTATGTGATTGAGGCACCCGCATGAGCAGTATTAGAACGTTTCTACTGCTGACGCTTATTACCTTATTTTTGATAACCGGAATAATCACCGCCATAGTCAACTATATGTCGATATCTGAAGAAATTCAGGAGGTGTTTGATGCCGAAATGCTTCAGGTAGCAGGCGTGTTACATAACTTGGTAAACGATGAACTCAACGCAGCAGGTTCGGCAAAATATCAGAGCCCTAGGATAATTAAAGACGCTTTCTTTGAAAATAAGACCATTGATGACTCTGCCTTTAAATCATTGGGGGCAGATGAAGACGAGCACTCAATGCCCCTGTCTAAATACGATAAAACGCTCGCGTTTCAAGTTTGGAATAATAAGGGAGGGCTCAAGGTCCAATCAGAACTGGCCTTGGAACTTAATCTCAAGCAAGCGGCTCAGGGGTGGTCTTCACAACAGTTAGGGCGCGACATATGGAGGGTATTAACCGTTGAAGACCCTCAGCGTGACCTGTGGGTACAAGTGGCACAACGAGTGCAGACACGTAACGAGGAGTCGCAAGAAGTCGCTTTTACCAGCCTCTTACCATCCATTGCATTAATCCCCTTTATTGGTTTATTTGTTTGGCTATTAGTTGGTCGCGGATTACGGCCCATTCGAGACATATCAGCAGAATTGAAACAACGTGATTATTCTAATCTACATCACCTTAGCAAAAATAACACACCCGATGAGTTACACGTATTAGTGCAATCACTCAACGAGTTATTTGACCGAGTGCAGGAAGCCGCTGAACGTGAACGCCGATTTACGGCCGATGCGGCACATGAACTTAGAACACCTTTGGCGGGCACAAAAATACAGCTGCAAAATGCACAACGTCTGGCTGAAACCGAACAGGGCCAAACTGCAATTAATAAGTCATTAATAGGGCTTGAACGCCTCATTAAAATTGTTGAACAGTTATTGCTTCTCAGCCGTTTGGATCATGAAGAGACAATGACGGATTCTGTGAACGTCGATATCGGTCAGCTTGTTGAAGAGGTTCTATCCAGTTACCGCCGAGAAGCCGCCGAGAAAAAGGTAACCGTAAAGGTTCATGCTGAAAAAGGGAGCATTGTTAGAGGTAATGAAAACTCCTTACACATTTTGATCCGCAATCTCATTGATAATGCCATTCGTTATACCCTCGATGGCACTTGCATTCTAGTCAATGTGAACAATTTCACGTTAAGCGTCATTGATGAAGGTCCAGGGGTTCCTGAGGAGCAATTACCCTATCTGTTTAAACGCTTTTCTCGTGGCGTTGAAGTCCGTCAAAAAGGCTCAGGGTTAGGGTTATCTATTTGTAAACAAATTGTGAATATTCACAAAGGCCATATTGATATTTACAACCGCCAAGATGGTAAAACCGGCACGGTGGCTCAGCTAACATTCAAAGAACTAAGTCCCAAATACCACCCTTAAGTTTACCTTAAGTTTCTCCTGATAGAGTGATTAGCACTTACCAGGGAGAAACTTATGTTACGACTCATCGCAGGGGCGATACTGATCGCCTCTTTCTCACAAAACGCTTCGTCTACTGAAATACCCCAAGGTTATCTAAACTATTTAGATAACCTATATACCTTTGTGTTAGCCGATAGTAAAACTCAATTACGCATTCCCCGGCTCAACGCGATTAGCGAACTTATTGATGAATACGAAACCCGATATCCGTCCAATCCATCATTGAACCGCCAAAGAGAGAAAGTGCTATCTGCACTGTCTGACAACACACCCGCTACAGACCATTAAACCTAAAATACAAATAGGATTTTTAAATGAAAAATCATTCTTATATACATGCATCAGAACACGCGCATTCACGCATTACCCCTGCCATCGTTACTCAAGCCAAACAAATGCGGGCTATTAACGGCTGGGTATTGCTTCGAGGTTTTAATACCAACCTTGATAATTTCAGCCAACTATTGAACAACGTTTGTACTCGGTTAACCTTTGATCCCGCCAGAAATCACCCCACCCAAAGCACGCAAAAAGTGGATGCAGGCACTGCTGCTATTGGCCTGCACACAGAGAATGGTAATACCCCATCCCCCCCTGATTTAGTCGCGTTTTGCAGCGTTAAAAGTGCAAAAGAAGGGTCCCAGACTACCCTTTGTGACGGCATAGATTTATACCAGTTGATGCCTGACTATCTTAAACGGCGCCTCAATCAACCGCTTACGGTCACCCGTTCGCTGCCAGAAAATCGATGGAAACGTTACGTGGCGAATGAGCACCCAGATATCACTACCCCTGTACAGGTAACCATTAAGCATTTAGAGCAGGTGTTGTCTCAAAATCCTGGCCAAACCGCACAACTGAATGACCAGGGCGACCTGGAATACAGCCTGACTATTTCACCTATTGTGCACCACAGATCAGGCAAGAAAGCATTTGCCAACGCAATACTCGGTCCATCATTCAACTATGAGCCACCTCGTTATCAATTTGCAGACGGTAGCCCCCTTAGCCAAAAACTAAAAAATGAACTTGCTGAACTGGCAGAACACGTTACCTTCGAACTTCAGTGGCACGACAATGATGTAGTGTTGATTGACAACACACGGGTTATGCATGGCAGACGGGAGATTTTGGGAGACCCGCAGGAAAGACAGCTCTTTATCGGTATGGGGTTCTAACACGAGTCAGATTTATAGAAAATTCAAGCAGAAATGAAAGACCCTCTCGCCATTTGGCTAGAAGGCTCCAGCCCTTTTTGGGGAGGCGTCTTTGAAGAACTGCATGAATTTTTCGCTAATTTCACTCTATTTCTTATTTTTGTTCATATATCGGGTGTTGTACTGGAAAGCTTGATCCACCGCGAAAATCTGATTGCGGCCATGTTCAGTGGTGAAAAACGTATCGAGTGATACTAAGGAGTACACAATAACCGCAGGGCTGAAAAATGGATTATGTTTATTAATAGCTCAAGGACAGTAAAAAGATAATTCTGCGCAGAGGCAACTACGTGTGAGTGCGCCCCCCAATGGGGGGCTGGCGAGGGCTTTACTAGGGCTTTATTACCATAACGGATACCTTAGCTCGCTCAACCACTAGACTGGTGCAAGAGCCCAATAGAGCACGGTCAACTTTGCTGTAGTTATGGCTTGGAATAACAATCAGGTCAGCAGCCACCGTTTTTGATTCTTTTAGAATTTCTTTCTGCGGTTTGCCCTGAAGTACCTTAAAGCTTACCTCAATATCTTTAGGGACTTTTTTTCCCACATAAACCTTAAGCTTTTTAGTGACGGCTGTTAACGCTTTAGCCATGGCATCTTCAGGAAAGAAAGACCCCACCATAGACATCCCGAACCCAGGAATGACGGTTACCACATGAATAGACGCACCAGAATCTTTGGCTTGCTGGATAGCAACCTTCATAGCCTTCTCTGCGAACTCTATGTTTTCGAGGTCAACAGGAATAAGAATTTTATTGAACATGGCACATTCCTCTGTAAGTAGTTCAAGTAATTAGAATAGACCAATTGAGAAAACCTGATAGGTAAAAGTCGATTTTTAAACGTTAATCAAGTAGGTACAATATGTCAGATTGACTGTTTATTTATCTAAAGCCAGCTTCAACCCAAGCCCTACTAGCAAAAAACCTGTTACGCTATCAAAAAAACGACTAATGGATGGGTGCCCCATGGCACTTTTTGCATAAACCACTATCGCCGCCAGCGTGCACTGCCAAACCATCGCAATAACAAAATGAAGAAAAGCCAAAAAGAGGGATTGTGTTAATGCTGATTGGTTTGGATCAATAAATTGCGGCAAGAAGGCCATATAGAATATAACTGTTTTTGGGTTTAGAACGTTGGAAAGCAGCCCTTCCCGTAGAGAACGAGTCGCACTGAATGACTGTGGTGAAATTAGATGTGTGACATCTGGCTGACTCCGTCTCTGCAACGCCTTCCTGAAGCTAGCGACGCCTAACCATATCAAATAACCGGCTCCCGCCAGCTTTAATGCACTAAAAGCCCAAGCCGTTTGTAAGAGGATTAAAGAAATTCCCAAGGCTGACACGGAAGCATGGACAAACAACCCAGAGCAGATACCGACACTGCTAAATGCACCATCTTTCCAACCGCCACGTGCAGTATTTCTAACAATTAATAAGGTATCTACACCCGGTGTTAGAGTAAGTATCGTAATTGTCAGAAGGTAGGTCCAAAGTCCAAATCCCATAGCTAACACCCTCTCATAAAATTCCAGAGGCTCTACACCTCAAATAAAGCACCTTAAATTGACCTGAACCAATTCTATTGCTGAATGACGGATTAATATAGTATTTTATATAAATCACTATAATCATAAACTCGCCTGCCAGTTAGTTTTATCTATACGGAGACAATGATGAACAACACGAACAAGCTGAAAGCGTTTGCGCTTGCATTCTTGGTTTTAACCTTAGTAACCGCTATTCTTTTAAGCTTCACATTAGGTTTAGCTCACCCCTTACCGTGGGTATTCATTGCGGCCTTAGCCATCGTTATCGTGCTAAATAAAAAGATGACAAAAAGCCAGTTTGTTATCTGGAAAGAAGAATACAGTGTAGGCATTGAGTCAATCGACACAGACCATAAAAAACTATTGCAGCTCATCAACCGTCTGCAAACCTCTTCTATCTATCAAACAGGTGAAGAATTCGACAAAGAAGCCTTAAATGAGTTGATTGAGTACACCAAATTTCACTTCACTCGCGAAGAAAAAATGATGGAAGAAAACGGCTATCCTGATTTTGATGCCCACAAGCAGCAACACAGAGACATGACGGATCAAGTGGTACAAAAAATTAAAGAATATGAAGACGATCATGAAAAAACAATTGATGATTTATTGGATTATTTGAAGAAATGGCTAATAAACCATATTAACGGAACAGACAAAAAATACAGCGCGTTCTTGCGAGAGAAAGGCGTTAAATAGCCTAACCCAGAAACACCATAATTATAATTGAATGTCATCCTCGCGAAGGCGGGGATCCAGTGTTTTAGTGAAGTTTCGAACCATAGATTCCCGCCTTCGCGGGAATGACAGTTGTTTCGGAATGAATACTAGCTAGCAAAAGTCATCATTGCTGCTGCTTCAAACTTAGGAGCAGCTCATTCCCCCAATGCTAAATAGTTATCGATCCCTTTAATCCGATCTTCTGGGTGGTGGTTAACATACAACACTGACGTCATATTCCCTGCACAAATTTTCTCAATCAAAGCCAGTACAAGCTGACGGTTCATATCATCAAGCCCCAGGCAAGGCTCATCAAGTATTAACAGTGGTGGATGCTTTACCATGGCTCGCGCAATTAACAACAAGCGCTGATCACCATAAGAAAGTTTATTAAAAGGCTGGTCTGCACGATCTAGCATTCCTAATAAAACTAGCCATTCATCAGCAATAGCACGTTGTTTGTCCGTACACTTACTATACAGCCCTATGCTGTCATAAAAACCAGAAATAATTACGTTACGAAGACTCGTACCTACCCGATACTCCCACTGCAAAGCAGTTGATACATAACCGATAAATTGTTTAATCTGCCAGATACTTTCGCCGTTACCCCGCTGAAAACCAAATACGAAAATATCATTAACATAACACTGTGGGTGATCACCTGTAATCAATGACAATAAACCGGTTTTTCCACTCCCATTGGGGCCACTGAGTTGCCAGTGCTCATTTGGATTGATGGTCCAGTCTAAATCACTGATTATTTCAGTCTCATCATATTTAATTGTGATGCCGTTTAAGCGGACCAAAGGTTGCTCAGGGTCTAAACAAGGAATCAATGTTTCAGGGTCTGCCTCAGGAACGGTAAGGTCCGTTGTTTTGAGGTGTAACAATTGATAAAGCTCTGCATAAGCCTTAGTGTCATCGCGGCTGATGCGGTGCTGTAATTCGCCATTCTCTACATAAGCGATATGAGTAATAAATTCGGGAAGCTCATCAAATCGATTTAAAACCATCACCATTGGGAGGGCATTACTCAAGGTTTTCAGGTATTGCTGGAGCACTGTTAATGTATTGGCATCTAAACCATCAAAGGGTTCATCCAGCACTAACAGATCCGGCTTACTAGCCAGCGCCCGAATCAATATCACCTTACGAGACTCACCCGTAGACAACTTTCTGAACGCACGACCTAATAGATCTTCAAGGCCAAATTTGACGACCAACTGCTCTGCCAATTCGCGGTCTTGGCAATCTTCATACAGTATTTCACTAACTGGCGTACCTTCAGAGATAACATCCATAATGTCGGCGTCATCTTTTCTTCGCTCTGCTTCAATCAGCTCAGCCTGAGCCTCAAAAGACACCCACCCTACCCGCGCAGGTAAACCATCAATGCTTCCTGATACTTGTTCAGCGCCTTTATCAAGAACACCTGCAAGAACCGCCGCTAAAGCTGATTTCCCCGAACCATTGGTGCCTGTAATAACCCAATGCTGCTGAGGTTCAATTTGCCAGTTGATAGCGTTTAGCTGAAAGCGATCATCAAAGTTAACCGTTAGATCAACCAGGCGAATAGGTAAGCGAGTAGTCATCACAAGAAATCCAAAAAAATCTGATTTAAAAACATCTAAAAAAAAGGCCGAGATATAAACCTCAGCCTTTTTTATTCT
>ENA-ORXI01000549-ORXI01000549.1-sediment-metagenome-genome-assembly--contig:-NODE-549-length-31330-cov-14.024862_pt1 | contig 31330 bp, 26 predicted proteins | sample MGYA00237861_ERZ511468 | MGnify/ENA primary metagenome ERZ511468 (study PRJEB26299, sample SAMN06266213) | sediment metagenome | isolation source: Hudson Canyon methane seep mesocosm | place... | reverse complement strand
CTAAAGAGGCTGTGAAAGTATTAGCTTTTAGCTCCCCTCTTTGGAAAAGAGGGGTTGGGGGAGATTTTATTATAAAAACAAGACGTTTAATATCAATGTGTTGTATTTTTATAAAATCCCCCTCTATCCCCCTTTTCCAAAGGGGGAGGTCAAAAATGGAATACTTTCACAGCCTCTAAAGCACTGCACCCCATTCTATATTTCTGTTAACTTAATGGCTATGAGTATATAAGGATGTACGATATAAATAATTAACAGGTACTTATTTATACACCCCCCCATTTTTGGATTTTAACAATCCCTATATAACAGTTGAATCGGTGGTTTAAAAATTGCTAAGTTGTATCTTTTCGATAGGAGGGGCCTATTGGCCACGACCAGAACAAGATCAGGGGCAATCGTGGCCAATAAGCCCCTCCTACATTTACCGACTTAATTTCAATCAATGTAAAAAATTGATGTCATATGACTCTTTAAACTCTTTTTTTAAAATATGGTGGGATAAACAAGCATTACAATAACTATGCCTGAAATAGCAGACATATAGCGAGTCAATCTAAATTGATATATCTCTCTATGTAAGAGATATTCTAAAGCGTATACTAAACAAAACAACCTAAAAATCATTTCGTCTAACAAGTTAAAATCAACTAATAAAATACTAGCAATTAAGAACAATACAACCAGTACATCTTGCGTTGTTAATCTAAACTTATTTTTCCTTGTAATACGAATAGCCATTGTTACAACAACAATTAAAACCAACAAGAAAAAATCTACAGCCCAATGCGTATGAATTACCATTTCTGGAAAATCTTGCCCCATAATATTTGCAAATATAGCTGAAACATACAAACTAAATCGCACCCAAACATCTTGCACCATTCGAGGAAGCATCATATACACTAGCAAAGCTAGCAACATTATTAAATGACTCAACAATGGAAGTTCCTGCACTCTAGCAACTAAACAATACATTTGAGTGACTAAAAAGAGTGCCAAAGAAATGTTTATATAATGTCGACAGTATTTAAATAACTTTAAATTACGCCAAACCCCTCTCCCCCGCCTATCGTTATTTTCAGCGGCATTATGCAATAACCATTTCGACTGACCAGCCCAGTACAGTAACATTAAGATTGATGAAGATATTGCGACATACATTCCAATAACCGCAAAATCCGATCCATATCGAAAGTATATGGCACTCGCTAAAAAGATACCTTGTGTTACATAAATAGCTGCAACCGCTTCTGCGTGCGTAAAACCACATTCTAATAGCTTATGGTGAATATGTGTTTTATCTGGAGAAAAAGGCGATTGCCCTCGTCTAATTCTACTAATCATCACTGTTAAGGTATCGAGTATTGGCAATCCTAAGATTAATAGAGGCAAAGCTGGGTTTAATGTTTGATTACCTATCTGGGTCAAGTGCAACACCAAAAAAACAGCCATATAGCCGATAAATTGGCTACCCGTATCACCCATAAATACGACGGCAGGATGCGTGTTAAACCACAAAAATCCAACAATACCTCCTGCAACCGCCAATGCAATAATAGCGACAACATGGCTATCACCTTCAATTGCTAAAAAGGCAATAGTACAAAATGACAACAGCATAATACCTGCTGCCAATCCATCTAAACCATCAGACAAATTGACTGCATTTATAACACCTATAGAAAAGAATATAGTGAGCGGCAAAGTTATAAAGATTGCACTTTGCTCCAAGCCATTAAATGGTAGGTTACTGATTGAAATACCACCAAGTAGCACCGCAATAACCGCTAAAAACTGACCAAAAAATTTCCATTTGTAGCTTAGTTCATAGCGATCATCCAGCAAACCAAATAATAATATAATCCCACCACCAGAAATTAAGCCAATGATTTCAGTTTTAAAGGGCACAAAAAGTAACATTGCTACAATTGTTCCAACCGCTAACCCTATTCCGCCACAACGAGGTATTGCAACTACATGAACTTTCCGCCCACCTGGCTCATCAATCATATGCAATTGTTTTGCGTAATGCATTAATATTGGCGTTAATGCAATGCTTATAAAAATAGAAGTGATAAAACTATAAAAGACTGTCATTGTTTAATAGTTAAGTGAATATTGCTTTACAAAGTGTGCCGAAAAACCTATTTACTACAGGTTTATAAAAAATTGAACTTTTTTGCTGGTAGGGGGAGCCTTTGGCCGCGAATGGAACCGCTCAGAACGTTCGCGGCCAAAGGCTCCTCCTACTTTATTGAAAAACTTTCAAATACAGTTAAGACCTGTGTATCTGATTAAACACTTAACTAGGCACAAACGTTTCTAATTTTGGAAATACTTTACTTAAAAAGTCTGCCATTTTTTCATCAGCTTTTATCTCATCACTCCCAGGTGGCAATGTTAATACCAGCCTAACTAATGCCCCATCTGTTCTTTGTTGTGTTAAAGCATCCCAGAATAAGAACCATTTCATCAGGTACTCATTAGTAATGATCCGACCACGTTGCTGAAACCAGTAGTAAACTAATTGCCTAGCATTACCTTTACTAATAACTGCTCTGTTCACATTTAAAGCTTCACCCTTACTCGTTGTAAGATCTAGGATTTGACGCTGTTCAAAATCACCAATTTGCCAGCCATCACCTGGAATACATGATTTAGGTGAATGAGCTGATGCACCTTTACGCTGACTGGCATAATAAGCAACATAAAAATTAACCGGTGAAACATCATTCTTTTTTGCGTAATTAGCTATTATATAATCGTCAAATTTCAATGCATCTATATACTCTTGCCCCATTCCGATATCAGCACCTTTCCATTCTGCAAGCTGTAATGGAAAGTTACTAAATCGCTGTCTATCTGGCGTAACATCGTCCCTATCACCCAACATAATTGCTAAGGGAAGTATAATCATTAAGACAACACATGATGCGATATAAGCGCGAGATAAACCAAAAATACTTGTTGTTTGATTGGGCTGTTTAATATCTATATTTTCAACAACAGCATCAACAATAAATACTTGTGAAAATACTTTACCCGGCATAAATAATTTAACCAAGATCCACATTTCAGCAAACAAAACAGCCAAACAACCAATAAAAATAATCCAGCCTTCAAAATCGTGCAAGAAACCTTCAGCCTGCTCAATCCCCCAGTACTCAACTAAGATACCTATCACCCCAATTCTAAAACTATTCATCAAAACGGTAATAGGTAATGTTGTTAAAAATACCAGAGCTCGCATCCAAAAACTTGCCCTAAAAAAATAGGCACACAAAAAACCAAAACTTGTTAAAGGAAATAAATAACGTAAGCCACTGCAGGCCTCTACTACTTGTAGCTTAAATGAGCCTAAATCAATAACATTACCTTGCAAATAAACACTAATATCCAATAGTCGAATAACAGCTACACCTAGTTGAGACGAGACTAACTGTAACTGTGAGGATAGATTGTTATACAAGAAAGTTGGCAAAGGAACCATAAAGAAAAGATAAGCCAATGGAAACCATAGTAACCTTACCCCCTTTCCACCAACTAACGCCAAACTCAATCCATACAGAACCAATAAAAAAGCATATTGAGTTATAACAAACAAAGAAGACAACTCCCCCATTAAGCCAAGGAACATTCCTAGCAATACAACCACAAGCCCGTACCAGCTACCCTCCCCTAATAAAGGCGATAACGCTTCTCGATTACTCCAAATAAACCAAAATGAAATAGCTGGAATCATATAGCCATGACTATACTCTTCAGATTCCCAACTATTTGCCATATATAGCAACCCATCACCAAAAATAACGCCTAACATTAGGGCAATTAGACACAGTGACAAATAAAAGCCTGCATTTTCTTTAATCGATTTATCCATTATTTCTTTAGCTTAGGTAAAAGTAGAAAATCATACCATCAAGGTATGATAGGTTAAATAACACTCAAAAATATTCCTGGTTACGTATGAGTTTTAGCAATACATAATCACTGTAGTATGCGGACACCTCAACCCTCGGTCTTAGATCCCAAGGATTGGGTGTAAATATCAAGAAAACTAAAACATATAACCCCAGTTAACAGATAAAGTCCCTTCTCGCTCTAACTGATAACCATTAACATCATCTTCCATTGGTTGTATCCATTCAATACTCAAACTATTACCGGCCAAATCACCTTGTGGAATCATTGCATTTATTCCAAACCCTAAATCGTAATACTCCCCACCATAACTTTCAGGTGAGTCCATTGGGCCAATAGGACTATGAACATCATTATATTCACCATGTAAAGCACCTTGACTAGTATAGACACCACGTACTGACATAGACAACCAATTAAGTAAATTATAACTACCCCAAGCTGTTGACTGAAACTTATCACCTAGGCGATAGCCTGATTCATTCTGACTTTCTAGTCGTACAATTCCACTAAGCTGAGTTCCCCAAGACCATTTATCAGAATTACCTGTATAGGTTATATTTGGAGTAAAATCCCAAGTACCACTTCCTATCTGCATGCCATAGTGAATTAAACCTAAATCTTCTCCATGCGTCCGTCTTAATTCAATTTCTACATCACCTGTTGGGGCACTAAATCCAAGCCCTAGATGAAGGTGGTGGGCACTATTATCGTATAGCTTAAATAATGCCGATAAATTAGTATCGCCCAAGCCACCTGTCATATGCTCATGGCTGGCATGAATCACTGCTGCATAGCCGAGCTCATCATCCACTCTGTTAGGATTATTCATTCCAGCCAAATCACGCATATCCATGCTCATATCTACAAAAGTTGGCATTACCATTAAATTTAGCCAATCAGTGGGGGCATACATCACATTAAACATATGCATATGCATAATCATCTTATCTGGAGCTACATAACAAGCACCTCCACCACACGTTGAATTTAAAATATCTGAATCAGGGATTTTATCATTACCCTGTAGCATATCCCCTGCTTGTCGACTGTATTTATATTTATAGCCAACCATTACTTCGCCCGCTTTGGGCAACATGTGTGCAAACATTACACCTGCAGGTGCTGGCGTACCATGATTCATATGGTGTGAATGATCGCCATAAGAAATAGCGCGCCCTACTGTTGAAAGGTCTACCTTTATCGCGGCATTTGCTGAATAAGAATTAAAGTCTGCATAACTTCCTTCTCCATCACCACCCAATTTTAATGATCCTTCATGGGTATAATATTCAAAACCTGCTTCTAAAGTTAGTCCTTTGGCAAATTCTTTACTAAGAACCACGCCTCCACTTAATGCACCATAACCTGATAAGCGGTGATCACTAGAGAAATTATTTTCTGAGATATTGTTATAATTTTCTTCCTCTGTACCAACAGCATGCTTGGAAATCAAATAAGGGTGATAAAAATCTGCTGTATCTTGTGAGTAATAACGAACGGTTGGTGTAACTGTCCACCCACGCCCCAAAGGCTGAACCCAATCCATTGCTATGGTATGCGCATTAATTCCCCAATCGTCAAGAGAGAAACGATAGTTTAAATTAATAGCTGCATCTAAAGGGGCTACATGCTGAACTAATCTAAAGCCCCATGACCACTGATTTCTCTCATCAGGCCTTTGCTCTAAAAAGGCTCGAGTATCTCCAGTCAACACACCCGGTGGTACTTTTGTTGGATCTTGATTAGGGTCAATATAAAAAACATACATTGCTTTATAGGCATTTTCCATATATCCACTACTATTGGTATAGTTCATACTCGCTTCAAATAAAGTACTTTTACTCAGAACCTGAGTAACCCCCAAAGTGGTAGACCAGTCTTCACGCTCTCCAAATAAGGTCTGATGCGTACTTTCACCTAAAGTAACACTAGGTGTCCCTTGTTCAATTTGGTCTTTATAAGCAAATGTACTAAAATACTGATAAGCATCATGATCTAATAAAGCTGAAGTCGTACTATTTGTATAGCTCTGATTAAAGCTTAATGTCGTCAGTTTTTGATTTAAATCTAGGCTTCCCCCCCAATTAACAAACCATGACTCATAATCATTTTCTATTGAAATCCCTCCACCAACGTCTATTGCCGCCTCATTAAACTCATATCTGAGTTTAAAATCTCCCTGTTTACGTGTTTCGGGTGAAGCCATAGCTAAGGTATGAACTAGTTGATCATCTTGGCTATATATTCTTTTTGGCGCAGTAGGATGATTAACATCTAATCGAAGAGGATTATATTGAGCATCAAAATAAGGTTTAGGATTTTCTAAATAGGGGGATGCCCCTGTAACAGGGCCATTTACTGTCTCCTGAACCAAATTATTCGAACCAAAGCCAACAGGTGCAGTGGCAATAGGACTTGCACCCGACCAAGTATCTTCGGAATAATTACCTGTAAATTTCAAACGATCTGACAAACTCACTTTTGCTTGCAAAAAGAGACTATCAACTGTAATTGGTTTAGGGCTGGGTAATTTTTTCTTAGCAAGTTTATCAACTTTAATTGGTACAATACCTACAGGAGCACCTAGATCAAGTGTCCCATCAACCTGACCATCATTAACCATACCATATAGATCTCTTTCTTCTTCCTCATAATGCCCATACTGGATAGTCACCTCATTTTCATATGCTTCAACCGTAGGCATCATACCTGGTAAAATAATTGCAGCAGTAGTTAACGCTTTAAGTGCTGAAGCAGAAGAGTCTGGTATATGCTTTTTTTTACATTTTTTCTTAATAGCAACCACAACCACCCCCAGCACCTACAGTACTACCCGTAGTAGCTTCTCTACTGCCATAAACATGTCCACGAAATCCAGTCTGTAAAGGGTGAGAATCCAAAGCCATCTGCGGTTTAGATAAATTGCCTCTTTCCCAAGGAGCAACCGAACATGCAGATAACCCAAGACTTATAAAAAGAATACATAATAACCGATAAGTTATTTGTAACTTAAATACAGTAAACATAATTAATTACTCAGTAATTGTTTTAGTAAAGACTGCATGTCTCCAACTTCACCAGACCGAAATCCTAAATGAATATGTCGAACAACACCTTTACGGTCGATCAGATAACTAGTAGGCATTGCTTTCAATTCAAGATCTTTAGCACATTGTTGATTAGCATCTTGAACCAGCATAAAATTTGCAGGTACTTTTTCTAAAAAACCATAAGCATCATCAATATTTTCATCTAGGTTTACCGCAATAACCTGTAATCCTTTCGACTTAAACTCTTTTTCTAAGTCATTCATATAAGGAAATGATTTTACACAAGGGCCACACCAAGAAGCCCAAAAATCAAGGTAGATAACTTGACCTTTATACTGATCTAAATTAACCACATCTTTAGGTTTGTTAATCTTATTCAATACACATGACGGTATTGAATCCCCAACTTCTATAGAAAAAGCTTGCTCAACAAAAAGCAGACAAAAAGCTACTGTTAAACAAATAGAAGGGCTTAATTTCATAACTCAATAACTCAATAATTTAACAGGAGAATCTTTGGAAAAATTTGTGAGAAATATATTCCCAGCCTCCCAGAAAAAGAAAACTCTTTAGCCACAATATTATTTAATAATTATGGATAAAGAGTTGTTCAACCAGAAAATTTTTAGCATAGGGGAAAAATTCCTTTATTCCTATCTTTCTAGTTACTGTGCAAGTTCGTCCTGAATAGGAGCAGAAGGCACAGTAGTATCACTGTGTCCACCATTAGCATATTCGCAATGGAAATTAATATTATATCCATTATACTTATCAGGCGTTTCTGCTGAGTCCTGAGAATTAGTTACAATAACCATATATTCCCCATCCCCCGCATTAACAGAAACAAATGGACTGTAACCTGCATCTCCTCCTGTATTATCAACAGTGTTAGCTGCACGCCCATCTTTATATATTAATGCTGAAATATTTGATCTTCCAGCATTTAAATCTTGAACTCTAGCCACTAACCGACTAGAACCATTAAGACAAGAAATACCCCAAGTATCCGCCGCTTCAGCACCACTGTATAAATACTCTCCATTAATATCATGAGCAGTCACGTTTGTCATTTGAGTAGCAAGCAGTAAAAAAACCAACCCCGAAAAATGCTTCTTCATATTATTTTTAATCATTAATTTTAACCTTTTTAATTCTTTATATTTTATTATCTAAAATAATTCTAATCTTTTTTTTGCAAACTTTTGAACAACAGTTTCACTATCACCTAAAGCATTCAACAACAATTCCTGAGTTGTAGCCCAACCAACTGCTTTCATTCTGACTTCAACAGCATCATCTTGTATAGAGCTTTGCAATACATCTTCATAGCCATCCTCTTCTCTTTCCACCCATGCAGCTAAAGCTTCTGCTCTAACATGAGGCGATTCATCAATCAAAGAATCTGCTAATAAATCAGTTACCAAATTATCATTTTTGGGTACTGTACTTGCTAATTTAAATATTGCTTGCCCTCGCTGAAAAGCATTTCCAGTTTTAGCTTTTGCAAACAAAGTTTCAAACAACTCTTCCTGCTCAGTTTCAGCATAAGGCTTCTCAAGCTCTTCCCCCTCGAGAAGATCTTGCCCTTCCTGTTTAGCTGCAGCGCCTAATTTACGTAGCTCTTTTATATCAGAGACAGGTTTCTCATCTTGGTTTAAATCTGTTTGCGAAGCTACTGAACGACCTAACAACCAAATATCAGTTGGAAAAAAACCATTTTCTTTTGCTTTCCGAGAAGAATAATGGAATACAAAATTAACCCTTTGCTCAAGTAAACAGCGAAAGATAACCTCTATTTTATTAGCCGTACAAGTAGCTGATACTTCATCAACTGGCAAGTTAGAATAATGAATTGACACGCCTGTCTTTATTCTTATTTCATCTAAAACTTGCGACAAGCCAATTGACTTTACTTGTAACTGTATTTCAGCAGGAATAGTCGATGTTACGACTAGACTTAACTCTTTTTCTTCTGAATTTGCTTCAATGCTTCCTGATAAAAAAAGGGAAAAAATAAGTAAAAAGTGTTTCCACTTACAGTTCATTATCTTATTTATCAAAATGGATCATGCCTTTAGTTTGGATTAAACAGCAAAACATTCAATCCAAACAATTTAGCCAACTTTTTTGCGTTGAGAAAAACCCAAACCTGTTAAAGCTGTAGCAAATAGCCAAACAGCAGCCGGCACAGGAACTGCTGACACATTTGACACATCACCTTCAATAAACACCCTAAATTCACTAGGTGAGCCAGTATAATAAGGGTCTTTACTCCAAGCTGGAGCATTTGCCGCTACAAAAGGAACAGGACTTAACCTCAAATCCTCAAAACCATCATCCAATGTCCCTCCTCCATCTTTCCCCGCAATTGAAGCATGTCCCTCATGAGTCACTACAAATAGGTACTTTCCCGCACTCAGGTTAGCAAAGGTTTCTCCTGGATCAGAGATACCTCGGTTATTAGGATCCTTGGAGACATAACCATTTTTTAAGTCCACCCCAAAATCATTTTTACCAGAAGTGTTATATCCTAAAGCTTCATCATAATCACTTTCAGAGGCATTAAAAACCTCACTTACCCAATTCCAAGATGTTGAGTCCTGAACAAATAAAGATCCTCGCGCATCAAAGCCATCTACTTTAGTATCCATCCAGATACTGACATTATTTGTACTTAAATTTTCAAACTCATAAGAAAGAATTTGGTAATCCTCAGAGTAAACATCATCAAAAGTTAACGGTAATTCCACCGCTTGTACTGAACTTATTGAAAACCCCAATAGGGCTGCTGCCAATATTTGTTTTTTCATTTTATATCCCACTAAAATTTTATAAACTCAGAGTCTGTACAAAGTCAAACCCTAAAAAACCATGCTTATTACCAGCAAACAGATTGCCAATAAAAATTATTATTGTTATTTAGCACGCATTATCCTCAAACATAGATTCAAAATACAGCATTAATTATGCCAGTGACCTCATGTTTAAAAATATAATCATGCTTTAACAATGGGAATCAATCTAATTTTAACTCATCCTTATGTATCAAGGTTAGTTCAGCCTTTCTATCCAAAGACCATATAGCTAATTACTGACAATAACAACGACTAAAATATTTTGTATATATAAAGTGGGAGGGGCCTTTGGCCGCGCCTAGAATAAGACAAAAGAGTTCTCGCGGCCAAAGCCCCCTCCTACTTTAAATCCGAAGACTGTTAATATCGCTTACATCCATTCTTGATGCATAGGTTCCAGTAATCCCTAGCAGGAATGACGATTTTCTCAGCTCAAGTATAAATATATTCGGATTAGTATAACTTGTAGTTTCTATATCTATTATATAAATTTTAATAAGTAACCGAGAATTATGGGAGACCAGGTAGATGTAATCATTTCACTACTAAAGAATCACAAACAAATGTGCCATATGACACACTAAAACTCACATATAAAGCTATATAACATAGTTTAATTAATAAGCTTTCTCACTCAGACTCCCCCCTACCCTCCCTTTCTTATCAACCCACAAATACTCCAACCCCATATTTTTAATCCACTTTTTCCCTTCTTTATCTTTTAACATTGAAATAGTACACGCACTCCCTGCCACAACACACTGCTCAGCCACAACCGTTACAGCAGCTAACCCCTGTACCGGCCAACCAGTTTTAGGATTAAGTACATGACCATAACGCCGTCCATTTATTTCAATACATCGCTCATAATCACCACTACTTGCAACAGCTCCTGAGTATATAGGAAGCCGCATTAACAGTTCTCCAGCTTTTCTGGGGTGACTAATCCCAACCATCCACGGAGCCCCACTAGGATGAGGCCCTATAACCTTAATATCCCCACCCAAATTAACCAACCCACCTCTTATACCTTGCTCCCAACATATTGCTGCAGCTCTATCCACAGCATATTCTTTACCAATCCCTCCAAAATCTAATTCCATATTTGCCACAGTAAATGTTATTGATGAGGCTGTTAATTCAATTTTATGCCAACCCACTCTTTTTAACATTTGCTTTATAGCCGATTGAGCGGGTATTTTTTTTGATTTAAAATCCCACAACCCCCTCAACACCCCCGAACTAATATCAAATAAACCATCACTCTGCTTATAGCAAGTATCCGCATAATTTAGTAAAGCGGCTGTTTCCTCACTTACATCAATTCGCCCACCTTTCTCAGCAGCTCTGTTAATCGCTGATAAAACACTATCCTGCTTATATCGAGAATAGCGCTGCTCAATCCCTAATACGTCAGATATCACAAGATCAGCCACATTCTTAGCATCCCTCTGATTATTACTATAAAGTATGATTTCACATGGAGAACCCATTGCTTTAAAAGGAAACTGATATTGTTTTAACATTTTATTTTCAATAATTATCTTTATAATACTTCACAGGTCTATTTCGGCAAGAATATTGCTTTACATAGTCCGTCTTCAAATACTGCTACCATTTTCAGCTTACAAACAAATAAGGATTTAATAAACATGACTGAGTACATGCAACGCGGACAAGCCGCCATCCAAGCTCGTAACGCTTCCGAGGCTGCCCAGTGGTTTGAAAAAGCAGTAAAAAAAACTCCCAAAGACCCTCAAGCCCTTGCAAGTCTAGGTCAATCACTTTGCTGGCTAAAAAGACAAAAAGAAGGACTTGAATACCTCTATAAAGCAGGTATTCAACTAGAAAAAAGAGCTCGAAAATCACGAGATACACAGCAATTATTACTACTAGCAGAACAGTTACAACACTGGGAAGACTATCATTATTCACTCATTCTTATTAAACAAGCGATAAAGATTAACAATAGTGGCATTAGAGGACAACAATTACTTGCCTGCACCTACCTACGACTAAATAAAACCAAGCAAGCCCTAACCGCCAGCCAGAATGCATTAAAAAAAGCGCCCGACAATATTATTTTAAACCTTCTTCAAGCATCACTAGAAACTCAAGCAGGCTTACATGATAACGCTATCGTACGCCTAACCAAAATAACAAGTAACAATACAGCAAGTAGCGAAGAACTTTATAGAGCACATAAAGAGCTCGCCTTAATTCTTGACAAAAAAGGGAATTATGACGAAGTATTTAAACATCTATATGCTGCTGCTGACATTGCACCTTCCATCCCAGAAATAAAGAAACAAGATGCAGAATTTGTCCCCAGAGTTATACAGGAATACACAAAGGGGTTTGACCAGGAATTACTTAGTCGCTGGTCAAAAGATGAGTTTCCAGAAAGTCCTCAAGCACCTGTTTTTCTAATTGGCTTCTTACGCTCAGGCACCACATTAACCCAAGAAGTACTTGATACACACCCCGATGTTTTTGTCTCAGATGAAACAGACTTACTTGTTTCCACCCGAGAAGAACTTAAAAGATTAAAGGGAGGATCAGATGTTACTGAACTATTGCGCAATGCAGATAAGGAGACAATAAATCATTTGCGTCAGTACTATTGGAAAAATGCAATCAACAGGTATGGGGACAGCATTAGCAAACAGTTATTTATTGACAAAACCACCATGAATACCTTTGATTTGGGCTTAATTAACTGCATATTTCCAGATGCAAAAATACTATTTCTCCTTCGTGACCCTCGCGATGTATGTTTAAGCTGTTTTATGCAAGTTATGACACCTTCAGCAATGACCGTACACCTTACAAGCTGGAAAAGCTTAGCTAACCTCTATCACTTAACCCTAACTTGGTGGTTACATATCAAAAGCTTAACCACGATGGATTACTTAGAATTTCGCTATGAAGACACCATTTCTGATTTTGAAGGGACTTATAGAAACATTTTTGAGTTTCTTGAACTAGAGTGGACAGACGAAGCCAATAATTTTCACAAACATGCTGCAAAAAAGTTTATTGCCAGTCCCAGCTACACCCAAGTCACAAAACCACTTTACTCATCATCATTAGCTCGCTGGAAACGGTTTGAAAAAGAATTTATACCCGTAATAGACAAGTTACAACCCTTTATTACAGAGTTTAATTACGATTAACCCTCTCTTTGTATCAACAAAACTTAACTCATAGTTTAAATAAAAAATAAAACAAGGCATTTGACACATTTTTTTTATATCCCACAATTATTTTGTAAGTAAAAAAAACAAGCAATTGATTTTAATACACTTAAAATACTGGCTTGTTTTTTGCTTACTATAAACCCAAAAGGTTTTATAAAAATTTAAGGCTCGCCTTTTATTCAAATGATACAAATGATAATTATCTTTAATTCCATGGGTTTTCTAAAACAGAAGCAAGGCTAATACAGTCCTTGCCAACCAATAGAAATTCTCAACAGCAAAATACACAAGTTAGCCTAAATACCCCTGTATTTAGGCTACTTTTTTATCTTTTTTGAGGTTTAAAATGAAGTTTACAAAAAAACTCTTAGTAATTGGTAGTCTTGCATTATCGCAAGTTACATTTGCTCACGGCCCCATCCCTGTTCCCTTAATTGATGCCCCTATCCCACCAGTACCGGGGCTTACTGATGGAGCCGACCCTATCGTTGTAAATAAAGATATGGCTATAGCCTTAGGTAAAGCCTTATTCTGGGATACCAGTGTTGGCAGTGATGGAATGGCATGTGGATCCTGCCATTTTCATGCTGGAGTTGATAGCCGAACTAAAAACCAAATTAACCCTGGCATCTTAGGTAATCTAGAAAGTAATGAATCATTTAGCATATTGGGATCAGGAGCAGGAGGCCCCAATCACAACCTTTCCCTATCTGATTTCCCATTAACTGAATATGACAACCCTCTAGATAAAGAAAGTGGTTTAGGTCTAACACGCACAACAGATGATGCAATAGCTTCTTCTGGCACATTCAGCGGCGAATTTACTGGAGCCTCTTCTTTTACAGGGACAAATGACGAATGCGTTCGCAGTGCCGATGCCATTTTTAATGTGCATGGAACAGGTACAAGACGTGTAGAACCCAGAAACGCCCCAACTATGATTAACGCTGTTTTCAACCATCGTAACTTTTGGGACGGTCGTGCAAACAATGTCTTTAACGGCAGTTCACCTTGGGGGGATAGAGACCCTGATGCAGGCGTATGGGTTAAAACTGGACGACGCTCGATTGAAAAACAACGTCTACATTTAATAAACTCATCCCTAGCTTCTCAAGTTGCAGCGACATCTTTAAGTCAACTTGAAATGGTTTGTAGCAACCGTAGTAATTCCGACCTTGGTAGAAAGGTATTATTACGTCAACCCCTGCAATACCAAAACGTACATTATCAGGACAGTGTGTTTGGCCCCCTTAATTTAACTTACAGCTCTGCAAATGAACAAAAACCAGGTCTAAACAAAACATACAAGACCATGATTAGAGAGGCGTTTGCTCCCAAATACTGGTCTTATACTCGCCGAGGCTCACTATTTGGTGCTCCCGCTTCTGGTGGCAGAGCCTACAACCAAATGGAAGCAAATTTCACAATGTTTTTTGCTTTAGCCGTTCAATTGTACGAAACAACTTTGGTTTCAGATCAAGCACCTATTGATACAACGACAAGAGACCCAGAAACATACTTCCCAACAGGTTTATCTGAAGCAGCTGCTCGTGGTATTCATGTTTTTACTGATGCTCATTGTAATATTTGTCACGCTGGACCTGCTTTAACTACAGCAGCAGTTACAAGTAACTCCGCTCTTGTAACCGAAACTCCAAATGCTTTTTTTGGCCCAGACCATAGCCGCCGCGCTTTTGGCCCAGCAGCCATGGGTAGAACAACTATTGACGATGCAAGAGATGCCTTTATATTCTCACACCCAAACGTTGTTAACCGAGACAAAACGAGAGCAGGCTTTGACACCTCAGATAGATTATTAGATTTTGGATACTTCAACACTGGCGTTGCTGACCCAGAATCTGACCTAGGATTAGCCGCAAAAGATGACTTTAATAACCCATTGTCATTTACAGATCAATATATAGAGTACCTACAAGGCAATACAGAAAATGTACACGATGCATCTGTCAATAAAATTTATAGCTGTTTATTTAATAGTCAACTAGCAATCAATATGGGCTTTAACATCACAGCTCCAAATGTCTTTGGCATACTAGCTGATATCGAACCAGACGGGAATAGAGAAAGCCCTGATGAAATCGCTATTAGAAATGCTCAATGCTTCAACCAAAACGGCGCATACATCCCAACAATGGAAGCAGCAAAAGCAGCAATATTGGATGGCACTGCCGATAAAAGGCTATTAACAGCAACTCGCGCGGCGTTTAAAACCCCCACATTACGTAATATAGAACTAACCGGACCCTATATGCATAATGGCAGCATGGCAACACTTGAACAAGTTCTTGAGTTTTATGGTCGAAGTGGTAATTTCCATGAAGATGAGCTTCACGGACTAATCAACATTCCCTTATTAAGTGACCCTGCAAAACGAGCAGATTTAATTGCCTTCCTTAAAACCCTAACAGATGATCGAGTACGCTATAAACGCGCACCATTTGATCACCCTGAAATTGTTGTTCCAAATGGCCACCAAGGAGATGATCTAACCGTTTTTGCGGGTAGCCCATTAGATGCAAGCCTTGCCAAAGAAGACTTTTTAACCATTCCAGCTACTGGTTCAAATGGAGTAGAATCCCCATTACTACCTTTTGAAAGCTTTCTTATTCCATAAAACAATTCAAGCCGCATTATTTAACAATAAATAATGCGGCTATACTTTTTAAAAATAGCTACAATCCAATTTAAACAACTGGAAAAAAAATGATAATCTCAAAAAAATTACTTTTCCCCGCTTTACTATTACTATCTGGTGCAAGCAGCCAAAATGCTTTTGCTATTAGCGCATATAACAGTGATGCATCAGTCACTTACAGTATAAGCGCAAGCAACATCAACACATCAGGCTCTTTAGATGACTTAGATATATTTGACGATGGCCCTTACTTTTACGATGATTTCACCAGTTCCAGCAGCCAGACATCAGAATCAGTGGAGTATTTCTCAGATTTAAACACTAGTTATTCACACTCATTTCAAGCAGAAGATACTATCAGCGATGGCAGTGCATACTCTGAGTCTTGGTGGGAATACAGCATTGGCTTTGAAAATTTTTCTGCGAATAGTGACGACACCTACAAAATAACTATTGATTATTCTTATGACTTAACCGCGAGAGCCATTGGAGAAAACGCTGACACTGATGCCATTTTTGAATATGAAAGCTATAATGGTAGAGCGCGCGGATACGATTATATAAACGCTTCAATAACAGGGACTATTGAAAACTCACCCGCTTCAACTTCTGGCTCCAAGTCCATTTCTTTCTTTCTTGAAGCAGGCGAATTTGAAGAAATTTACTTTGATATTGGTCTTACCGGCTACCTTGAAGCTACACCAGAGGCCTCACCAGTTCCTGTACCTGCAGCATTCTGGTTATTTGGCTCAGCTTTACTAGCTTTCCCTCGTTTTAGAAAGTCCTAAAAAAACTACTCAACTAGGCCTATAATTATTTTGGCCTAGTTGCGTTAATCATACAAAAAATCAATACTTAATGCCTCTCTGCCCACCATTAAGTATTGATTTTGTTAGTTCTCACCCCCCAACATTTGGATCGACCACATGGAGGCAAATGGGGGGGGGTAGAGCAAAGCAGGAGAAGGCTTTTAAGAGCCGATTCAACGTTTCAACACTTACCCGTGACATAGCCTAAATAAAAGAGCAAGCCTCAATAAACTTTAAAGCTATCAGAAGAATATTTAATATTCTTATCCGTTGCTTTATTTAGCACAGAACCTAAAATATTCACCCCCTTTAATATCTCTGCCGCATGCTTTAATTCACCTTTCTTGGTATGCCCCTCTTCTATCACTAATAACACACTATCAACATAAGGTGAAAAACCAAGAGCATCTGCTTGTGATAATAATGGTGGCATATCAAAAATAATAATCCGTGACGGATAACGATTCTTTAATTCAGCAACAAGATCTACCATTTTTGGTGAGCGTAACATTTCCGTGGAATTCAACATGGGCTTACCTGCTGGTAATATCACCATCCGTTCTATACTCGGATTAATCAACAACTCATTCACAGGGTTATCATGTAAAAGATAATCCCCCAAACCTTCAGTGGCATCAATGTCTAGTATGGTAGGCACCATGGGATTGTTTAAGTTTGCATCCACCAACAAGACTGTTTGATCTAGCTCCATAGCTATACTAATCGCTAAATTAACGCTCACCAAACTACTGCCCGCTTGGCTCCCCACCCCACTAACAGCCAATGTATTCCAGCTATTGGCTCTCATTAACTGTAAAGCACGTGTGCGTAACATTTTAAAAGATTCTGACCACGAACCAGGCTTAAATGTGGTTACTACACGATGCTCATGTAATTTTAAGCTATCAGACTGCTGAATCTTTGTTTGGGTATAACTTATATTATCGAAATCTTTTTTCATTAGCTGATTATTCATTATGATTTTTAGGTAGCCTTTTTTATCAGTCCTTCCCCTGAGTAGGAACTCAGGAGCGCTCCCACACAGAGCGACATGACCATTAAAGTTAAGCTGATTAAATTATTTAGGGCACAGGCTTATAGAGACTGAGAAGGCATTGGCTTTTAGCCAATTTTTTTACCAAACATTACAACCTAAAGCACTGCGCGCCAACGAGCTAACTCCTCAACTTAACGTCAACAATCCTGAGCGTAGGAATTATTTTTCAGGGTGCCTTAGCAAAAGCCAATGAATAAAAATTTAAAAACTGAAAGACCGAGATGTAGCCATTGCTACTTCAAGATCAATTTAAATGAACCACTCTCAACATCTTGTACCAAAAAACATCCAGAGGCATCAATACAAAGTGAAATATCGTAATTAAAATAACAACGACCACTAAAACAGAAATATAAGCTATATTCCTATTCCGTTTTGCACGCAGATACTCTGACTTATTTTCTAAATAAGGGATACTGACCAAAGGCGCGACACCTAATATTTCAGCAACGGCATTTTCATTATAAAGCGAAGAGTCTATTGCTTCCGCCCCAGCAGTAGCCGCTGCACCAACACCTATTGCCAAAATAAAACTCAGCAACAAAATCGCAGGGCGGTTAGGACTTACTGGTTCAAGAGGCTCTTGAGGCGGGTCAATAAGCGTGAATCGCTCTCCTTTTCGCTCCAACTCTAAATGCTGAGAAATTTCAGCTTCCATTTCTCTTGCACTCACCTCCCTATATCGTAGATTAGTATTATCAAGCTCTTGTAACATATCTATGTAGTCTTTTTCTACTAACGGTGCTTTTCGTACAAGTTCCTTTAACTCTTCAATCTTTTTCTGTATATTTTCTCGCGTATATTCAGTAGATTTAAGCTCTGTATTAACAGCTTCCACTTGAGACATCATGGTGATATAAGCAGGGTTATCAGGGCTTACAGAGGAGCTAACCACATTATTTTTTTGCACCTCAACCATCCTATTTTGAGTTTTTTCAATCTGTTTCCTTAAACTCAAAATATCGGGATGCTTAATAGAATACCTCTTAATTAAAGATGCCAATTGAGCCTTCTTTTCAGTTAATTCAGCATTCAAATCATTTAAATCTACATTATTTCCTACTTGTTTCCTTAGCGACTCAATCTCTCTCTCAGCCGCAAGAACATCAGGGTGCCGAGGCGAGTACGATGCTAATAACGAGGGATATTCAGACTCCAAAATTTGCAACCTGTCTTTAATATCAAAAACACGGTTACCTACTGCATTAGTTGCTAATGCATTAGGGTCAATTTGTGCCAACTGGCCCTGTAGATAAAAACGTCGCTCATTTAGGGAGCGCTCTTGGCTATCTAAATTTAACAGCCGACTATTTAAAGCGGTAATTTCTTGTTGATTAAATTGCGTAATTTCAGGCAAAGCGTTTAAATTTTGCTCCTTAAACACAGCTAACTTTTGCTGCATCCTGCCGATTTTATCTTTAAGCCTTCGTGTTGCCTCAGTTAAAAACAAGGTTGCATTTTCAGCAGATAACGTTCTAGATTTAATATTCTCCTTTAAAAACACTGACACCAGTTCATTTGCTACTTTTTTAGCGATAACCGGAGATTCGTCATTAAATGTTAAGGTGAAAGCAATAGTCGCCTGAGTTGCTTTTCCTCCGCGGTTCGGGTCTACAACATCTGCACTGATCGTACTCACCTCAATACGGTCACGCATTTTATCTAAAATAATTTCTAGTGAATCTGATTTTCTCTCATCTATATACAGATCATATTTTTCGATAATTTTAGATAAATTAGAACGAGTCATAATCCTCTGACTAATAACTTGAATACGTTGATCAGCATACGTAGTGACCGTAGATCGTACTAAATCAGTAGGAATAACTTGCTCTTCAATTAAAATTGTTGCGCTTGAGCTATAGACCGATGGCAGAAGAACTGCCGAAAAAATACCAAGTAAAAGAATAACAAAAGAAGGAACAATGAAAAATTTGCGACGACGTTTTAAAATTTTGAAATAATCTTTAAAATCAGATTCCTGATTCTCCATCTTGTTGCTACCTAACTATTTGATTGATATTAATTAAAAAAAACATAATTTTCTTTTCCCTCACTCCCTCCCTCTAAATAGGAATGGAAAGTAGAGTGACTATTATACCAGTGGACACAACTGGATTTTCAAGACTTTACAATACTTAGGGAGGGCAAGGGCTTACGTTTGATTATCTGAGGACAAAACCTCCAAAACCGTAACTTTCCATAACCCCAACTTTCCGGAGACTGAATAAAACAAAAACAACCATATAGGCAAGTAAATACAAGAACGAAGCCCGTTTATTAAATAACACTCTTCCCTTTCTGAAATTTAGCAGCACACCTTCTTTAAATTATTTCACATAGCTCCATACAAACCACACGCTTATAAAAAACCAGTAAATCATCAAGTTATTCTTATAGATAAAAGACTTAACTATTAAATTAAACTTTTGTAGCCTTGATGAAACAAAGTGGAATCAAGGTTTGTCTGAGATTTCCCTTGATTTCGCTTTACTGCATCAAGGCTACATTTCCTATTCTCTTTAACCTGTAGTTAATTAATTACCATATTATTTTATATAACCCAAAAATAGCAGATAAGTCTCAATTATTTTAAAGCAAGTTGTATACCTTTTTTAACAATGAAAAACAATGACAGTGCCCCCACTACCCCCAAAATACTGATGCATCAACACTAAACAGGACACAAGTTTACACTACTTTTTTCATATTATCTAAAAGCAAGCTCAATATCATTATTAGCCACTTGTGCTGACGACATCACTCCCTGCTTACTTAAGGTTTCAGCTAATTGAACCTCCCTTCGCTGTTTTTAATATCAATCTGATATATATTTTGAAAAACTAACATAGCCTTCAACATCGCCACAAGAAACCATGACAATAGAAATCATAGCAACCGCACAAAGCTTTTTAATTGCATTTGTTTTTTGCATCAAGTTATACCCAAAGTACCATCAAAATTATTTCATTTATATTTATTATATTCCCACAACCCTACTGTTCAAACGAAGAACCCTGAAATTCTGAAACCAATAGGAAGCGCTCAGCTATTCATTAAACAAAAAACAGGCCATTTCACACACTAGTATGTCATTTCACATACTACTTGCTTAATAAGACAACTAACACCCGACCTACATAGCACCAACACTCAACATTAAAACTTGGCACGCTTACTGCTTTATCTAAAACAACTACAAAGAGAAGGAATTCACTCAGACGGATTTTTGTAGATTAATTTGCCACTCTCGCTTTAAAACGAGTTCGGAAAGCCAAGGGTCTTTAAATAGATAGCCGGTTGCCACTTTAGGAATAAAGTGTGCGGGAAAAGGAATTCAAGGCAGGATGCCTTGTAATTCCCGCAATTTGCTAGTCAGGAACCATTTTTTGTTTTCATCCCCTCTGAAACCAAGGTTCCTGTGCTACGCTTTTTCTACCCCCCTCCCAAAAAATTTTACAGCCACTTTCATTACCCTATAGCTTGCTAGATAATTTAAAAAGACTTTTTTAAACTATTAAGAACTCAACACTTTAGCTTGTAAATTAATACTAACAACCCCCTCACCTTTGCCACTCTTTTTAACAAAAAAATCTGTTTGGCTATACCATCATTAAGTGCTGAAAAGTTGAAACAACCCTTAAAGGCACTGATAGAGAGGGAGAGGTGAGGAGAAAATTCATAAAAAATATTTTTTACACTACAATTAAAGCCTTAACTATAAAGCCTATTTAAAACACCACTTAAATGACACCTTTTCAGAAGACCTCCATTCAAAAAAAGCCTCATACTAAAACCATATTCATCAACGCTTTAAGTATATTAATTATTTTTTTTCTTCCAAACCCTGCAATAGCATTCTCAAAACTATTTAGCCCACTACCCTCATTATCAGCAAATGAACTTGCCATCATTGTTAATGATTATGATCCATTAAGTATTAAAATAGCGCGATATTATCAGCAACAAAGAAAAATCCCTAAAACAAATATCATCCATATAAACTTTAACCCCAAATATAAAACATTACCTGTCAATATTTTTAAAAAAATAAAGCTATCTGTTGATAAACAAACACCTTCTCACGTTCAAGCATACGCACTAACATGGATGCAAACTTACCGCGTAGGTTGCATGTCAATTACCACAGCTTTTGCAACAGGTTACAACAAAGATTTTTGTAGCACTGGATGTAAAAAAACACGTCCTTCTCCCTATTTTAATAACGAAAAAGATAAGCCATACGATAAATATAAATGGCGCCCAACAATGGCCCTAGCTGGCAACAGCTTTAATGATGTAAAAAAATTAATCGACAGAGGTGTGTTATCTGATTACAGCCAACCGCAAGGAAGCGCTTATTTATTAGAAACGTCCGATAAAAATCGCAGTACTAGAGCTATTTTTTTTCCACAAATAAATAAACAAATTAACAACCTTTGGCCTGTAGAAATACTCAAACAAGATTCCATTAAAAATAAAACAGACGTTATGTTTTACTTTACAGGAAAAATTCATGTCAAAAACATAACATCTAACCAATTTCTTCCTGGCTCTGTTGCTGATCATTTAACCTCAACGGGAGGAGTATTACCGGGTAGCAAACAGATGAGCATCATGGAATGGCTAGAAGCAGGTGCAACAGGTAGTTACGGTGCGGTTATAGAACCTTGCAACTTTGTACAGAAATTCCCCCACCCTGGCATAATGATGCATTATTATCTTAGAGGAAATACGCTTATTGAAGCCTATTGGAAAAGTGTTGCATGGCCAGGACAAGGGATTTTTATTGGAGAACCATTAGCAAAACCCTTTGCATACTTTTAATCACAAAAAATATCTGATGACTTACTCACCAGTAAGCTAACACCTACTTATAAATCATAAACTTACTTGTAAACAATTCTCAATACACAATAAATTTATACTCTGTTATACTTAAGATTGACATGATTATTTACAAGCTACAGATCACTATAAAACTCAGCCCTTAAGCCTTCTAATGATTGGGGCGACTGAATGGAGCAATTGCCGAGAGAAGGTTCTATATAAATGTTTCTTTTACCTTGTATTTTAAAAGTTAAGAAACATCTATTTCCCCTTCCTCTGGAGAGGACCTTAAAGAAAATGAGTTTTAAGGTTAGTTGCAATAAATTAATAGTCATGAAGATTAATTAAGGATAAACAAATACACTCATAGCCATGAAAGCAGAAAGACGTAATCACCTCAGGGTAAAACCCAAAAATGTACAGGCCGATATTCATTCTATAGACCCCTCCGTGCATGAAACATCAATTAATGGTGAAATATTAGACATTAGTCTAACGGGTATCAGAATAAGGCTCAGCACTCCTCTGGGGAAAAACATTGATGATAACTTAAAAATAACCCTAGTCTCACCTGAATCAGGCACACCCTTTACTGTTCATGGCACTCTTAAGCATTTACATTCTGATACAGAATACGGTGTACATTACACTCATCACATAGATGGTTCTATCGATGATGTTCTGTTTGAGTGTGAAAAATTAGAGGATTCTATGTTGTTGATTAAGCCGATATAGCTCGTAACAATATTAAAAGAAAATTTTGTTAAAGCAACTTCAAGAAAAACGCCCCAAAGGCACAAAGGCAACTCCTCACCTTTCACGGAAACGACATACAGTGTTTTTCTTTATCCTAACAAAAGAGCATTGACCCCTTACTTTCGTGACCAAGGGTGGGAAGTGAGCAATATCTACAATCACCATATACTCAAACACTGCCTTCCATGGACGATAGATCCCGGCAATCCCTGCCAGGATGACGAGCATAAGAAAAAACTCACCACACCGTCATTCCGGCAGGGATTGCCGGAATCCAGTGACCAGGGACGGGAAGTAAACAATATCCACATTCACTCCCCTCCAGGATGATGAACAAAAGACAAGACAATCCACATTTATCACACCCAACCAAAACTACTGTATATCAGGCCAAAGATCCTTCCATTCATAATTAAACTTTTCTATCACAGAAATTTTTACCTGCCGCCCCCAACGCTTAATCACCTTCTCCCTCAGAATTGCACTTTCCATAGACCCATGCATTTCATACCAAACAAGATCATGAACTTTATACCGCTTAGAAAAACCCTCAACTAAATCATTCCTATGCTGGTACACGCGCTTAATCAAATCAGAAGTTACGCCAACATATAAAGTTCCATTTCTCTGACTCGCTAAAATATACACACAAGGCTGCTTATTCATTACTCATCATTCCCCAAAACTTAACAATACCCGTCAGAACGACGAGCAAAACAAAAATATCACAACACCGTCATTTCAGCAGGGATTGCTGAAATCCAGTGACCAGGGATGGAAAGCATAACTACGCCACTCTCAAATTATCGCCATTCACGGTATTCATTAAATCCCCTCTTCTTTCCACTACAAAATATCCTTGGCTTAACAACTCATTCCTAACATCCTTATTAAAGTGGAATGAAGCCATAGCACCATACAATTTATAATCCTTATAAATAGGAAACAACTTTTTAAAGTTATTAAACTTTCGCTCCAACTTCTTCACATCCCCTAAATGCGCCTTATACTTAACCTCTACAATAGCAATAGACTCACCATTGGTTAAGAAAATATCATATTCCTCTTGCAGCTGCCCCCTATGCTTCTGCATATTTTTGGTAATATCATCAAAAGCCAAAGCCCCCAGGTGGTTACTTTTTATAAAGCTGTTGTAGAAAAAATCCTCAGCAACATCCCCCTGATTAGCACTAATACCACCAATCATTTTTGCCACTTTATCAAGCTTTCTATCTGTTTCTTTTAATTGAGCATCAGTTTCTTTTAATTGAACATCAGTTTTTCTTAACTGAGCATCAGTTTCTTTTTGAAACCCACATAACTCATTATTTGAGATAGCTAAACTAGCCACTAACGCTTTTAATTCATCATCCGTCATAATCATTACCTTATCTAATTACCAATCATTGTACGTTGGCCTTTTTTAAAAGACAATTTATCAAGATAGAGGCTTTATGGGAAAAAATCCTTTTCCCTCAACGCCAAACCAAACTAAAATCAATATAAAAGTTACAAGCACCAACATCAAACTTAACAGACTCAGTACTATAATCACCTGTTTTTTTAAATCCAGAATCTTTATTTTTATACACTTTCGCCAGTTGTTTCTCTGGATAGACTAAAATGTAATACAGTACGCCCTCTTGCTGATAGAGATCAAACTTCATAACCTCATCCCTTTTTGTACTTGATGTAGAAACAACTTCTACACACACATCGGGCGTCACCATAACTGTCTCATTAATTTCCTGACAAACAACCATGACATCAGGCCTTACTACCGTATCATTTGATACATGCCAATCTGTTTCCATCAAAATACAACAATGCTCACAGCCTCCAGCTCCAGTATCAAACTGCTCTTTAATTTTAGCCGCGATATTAAACCCAACAGTCTGATGAGTAACCGAAGGTGATGGTGCCATAGCATAAGGCATTCCATCCATTAACTCCCAATTGCCCTCCCATTGCAGGTAATCATCAACCGTGTAAAATTCTTGATAAGCTAAAGACATAAATCACACCTTAAAATATAGAACACCAATATTTACCACAAGCAACAGTCCTTTATACAGAAGACCTTCACCTCACACCAAAAGCCCATCAAAAAACCTTAATTATTGTTTCAAAATGCCACAAGCATCTATAAGAAACTCATTTTGTGATAACTGCTTATAACTTTCATGTCCCGTAACAATAACAGCAACATCAGCCCAATCCATAATAGAATTCAAGTCACTCTCTCGCTCACATTGCCACTGCGGTACATGAGAGTCATGGTACTTAACAACAAATCCTTCAGATTGAAAATACTTTAGGATAGGTTCGGCAGGGGTTTCCCTACAATCATCAACATTAGGCTTATAAGCAACACCCAGAATTGCGATTTTATTACCTCCCTTAACTTTTATTTTTTCCACAACCTTATTTGCAACGATAACAGGACGTTCATCGTTTACTTTTCTTGCTAAACGAATAAACTCCCCAGATTTAGTATTTTCAACCAAAAACCAAGGATCAATTGGAATACAATGCCCACCAACACCAGGTCCAGGATTCAACACATTAACTCGTGGATGCCTATTTGCCAGCTTTATCACCTCATTAACATCAACTTTCAGTTCTTCACAAACCTGAGCCAACTCATTAGCAAATGCAATCCCTACATCCCTAGAAGTATTTTCAACCAACTTGACACACTCGGCAGTTGTTAAATCTGTCAAAAATACCTCGCCATCAACAAAACTCTGATAAATAGCTTTTACCTTTTGTTGAGCAACAGCACTTGATGCACCAATAATACGATCATTATGCACTAGCTCATACAAAGTTTGACCAGGAATAGCGCGTTCAGGACAATGAACAACATCAATATTTAACCCCCTCTTACTAAGACGTTTTTCTACTTCCAAACTGGTTTGAGGTGAAATTGTTGACTCAATAATTAATGTCTGACCATCTCTTGCAACTTCAGCAATAGCATCCACAGCAGCAAACACATAAGAACGGTCACAACTTTCATTTTTGTGCGGTGTTGGCACAGCAACTAAATAAGTTTCACTTGATGGAGTTTTGACAGAAGCCTTCAAGAAGCCCAACCCAACAACTTTTTTAACGAGTTCAGGCATACCCTCTTCATCAAAAGGACATTCACCACGATTGATAGAATCAACTTTCTCCTTACTTAAATCCACACCAGTCACTGAAAAACCAGCCTGAGCTAATAAGCTGGAAATAGGCAAGCCCATATATCCCATACCAATTACTGCAATATTTTCATTCTTTGCAACAATAGGTTTCTCAATAAACTCAGTATTATCTGCAATAACGATATCAAGAATAGATTCAGCAACATGCCCATCACCAAAAGGGTTTTCCCAACTAAAACTTTTTCTAGATAACCATTTATCAGCAGCTGTTAATGCTTTCTCTGCATCCCGACCGACCAATACATTTGCACCAACCTCAATTGACTCAGGGCGCTCAGTATTTTCACGTAATGTAATACAAGGCACACCTAATAAACACGCTTCCTCTTGAATTCCACCTGAATCAGTCAATATTAACTGAGCTTTCTTTTGTAATTGAATAAAATCAAGGTAACCAATAGGTGGAAGCAGTTTCAAATATTGGGGCACCTCAATATTAAATTCTTTCAACTTAGTCTGCGTTCTAGGGTGAATAGGCCAAACAATTGTCTGACTATATTGATTATGCAATTGGTCAAATAAAGATAAAAGCTCAAGTAAATGAGCAGGAACATCCACATTAGATGCACGATGAGCCGTCACTAAAAAGTACTTTCCCTCTTCTACATTTAATTCAGTCAAAATATTACTTTTTTCAGCTGAAATTTCCAAGTGCTGAAATAAAGAATCAGAGACTGTATTACCAACCATATAAATTTTATCGCTAGCAATCCCCTCTTTAGACAAAATAGCCTGTTGGTTCGGGCCCACAGCAAAAAGATACCGACTCATATGATCAGTTAAAATACGATTAGTTTCTTCAGGCATAGTACGATCATAACTACGCAAACCCGCCTCAATATGCCCTACTTTAATATCTAGTTTTGAAGCAGCCAATGCGCCAGCTAAAACCGTATTAGTATCACCTTGTACAAGCACTACATCAGGTTTTTCTTCTAAAAGAATAGGCTCCATTTTAATTAAAATATTACCTGTCTGGTTACTATGAAGTCCAGACCCAACCCCTAAATTATAATGCGGCTTAGGTAGGTTCAACTCCTTAAAAAAAATACTATCCATCTCTTCAGAATAATGCTGATTTGAATGAATAATAAAATAAGAGATTTTCCTATTTTGGCACTCTCTAATGACCGGAGCCATTTTAATAATTTCTGGACGAGTACCAACAATAATTCCTATCTTCATTTTTAATAATTCCTTATCTTTTATTACATCAATTTAAAAAACATTATTGATGTCAATTAACTCTACATCAACAGTCAACACACTTAATCACATGCCTTCCATGGACGCTGGATCCCGGCATCCGTGCCAGGATGACGAGCAAAAGCAAAAACATCACCACACCGTCATTTCAGCAGGGATTGCTAGAATCCAGTGACTAGGGATGGAAAGTACGCAACACCAACAGTCACCACAATTAATCATATACCCTCCATGGACGCAGGATCCCGGCATCCGTGCCAGGATGACATGCAAAAGCAAAAACATCACCACACCGTCATTTCAGCAGGGATTACTGGAATCCAGTGACCAAGAATGGGACGGACTCCTCCTTCCCACCCTATAATCAACAATAATCTAAATAAAGAAGCTTATATTTACGCCTTTTCCAAAGCACTGAGCAGCTTTAAAAACTGATTCGCCAATACACTACGATCATATTTATTTGATGCCTCAATCGCATGCTTATGGAAACCTTGGTATATATCAGGATTATCTTTTAACACAAGCAACTTATCATATAATTCTTTGCTATTTTCAGGCTCAAAAGTGAAGCCTACCTGATTACTTTTAACAATCTCAGCAGACTCACCTAAAACACCATGCAAAATAGGAATTCCCATTGCCATACACTCAAATAATTTTGACGGAATAACCGAAGTAAATAACTCAATTTTCTTCAAATGAATAATAGAAACGTCCAACAAAGACCAATATCGAGCGACATCAGCCTTAGGCACAGAATCTACAAAAATAATATTATTAAGTCCCATCTCTACTGAACGGTCGATCAACTCTTGCTTACGCGCACCATTCCCAAGCAATAAAAAACGAATATCTTTATTATGTATCTGAGCAATTGCAGCAGCATCAAGAATAGTTTCTAAATGATGAGCCATACCATGGGTGCCTACATAACCTGCTATAAACTTACCTTGTAAACCCAGTTCTTCAACTAAAGCACAGTCCTTGTCAGCTTTAAAAAACCGAGAAACATCAACACCATTAGTAATGACATGTATCTTCTCTCCATCAATCCCTCGATCAATCAATGTCTTTTTAAATGCATGAGTGACAGAAACAATAATTTTTGCTTTACGATACAAAAACAACTCTATCTTTTCTAAGGCTCTAATAATAATAGAATCATTCATCGCTCCTACTGCTTTAATCGACTCTGGCCAAATATCTCTCAGCTCAAATACAAAAGGAATACGCTTAAAGAAACTAACTAAGTATGCAGCACAAACTGTAAAAAACTGGGGAGATGTCCCAATCACCAAATCAGGATTTTTAACAAAAAATGATGCGAAAACAGCGGGTGGCATAAAACTAATATAATCGAGTATTCGCTTAAGAAAGCCAGAATTAGCCGTAATGTAAGACCAAACCCGAATAACATGTATTCCATCCATATCTTCGGTTTGCCACAAGCTGTTTTTATATCCCTCAAAAACCTTTCCAGCAGGAAAATTAGGGACACACGTAATAACCGTTACCTTATGCCCCGCTCTAATCCACTCCCGACAATGCTCATAGGTACGACTAGCAGGCGCATTAACTTCAGGCGGAAAATTATCCGTCAAAAATAAAATATGCATATTGTTATCTGTCATCAAAAGAATACATCCTTGTAAAAACATTCATTATAAAAAGCCACCTAAAAACAAACCTTATAGCCAAAAGAGAAAGGAGCAGAAGCACTTCTACCAATCACCAAAACAGAACCAGCAATTTTAATACCAAATTCAGGTGAAAAATAATATTTCTCAATATTGATTACTTCATCAGCTAAAACATGTATAGAAAATACAGAATTCTCCAGCTTACATGTCACACTATCAACGGACACATTTAGTAATTCAACATCAGGATGTAAATGAATAAAACTTTGAGCTTTATGCTCTCCATTAGCATCAATCTCATCCTTAATAATAAATTGATTTTTTTGCCAACTCACTCTTCTTTTATGAATAGGGTGATCAGGCAAAAAACCCGATAATGAAGCCGCACATTCAATTAAATCATCGTTATTGCTAACAAATACATCAAAAGGATAACCTCTGCGAGCCACTCTAAAAGTAGACCAAATTTCATGCTGCTCAACCCCATCAATCTTAACTGTATTATGGGCTTCAGTCGCTCTAAACCTGTTTCTCTCATTGCCTGCATACTGAAAAGTACCCGAATTTACAATACATCGCTTCCCAGCCAGTGATAGCTCGTAACTCAAACTATCACAGTGAGCATGACCAGGCAGATAGTCAGGACCAATAGCTCCTACATCAAAAATCATTTTTCCTTTCTGGTTTTGTAAAATCAGCAAACCAAAATCAGGTTTTTCTACACATTCATTCCCAGTCGAAATAGAAAAGCCCAATTGTAGGTTACTTGCATATTTAAAAATAGATTGAGGAGACGGGGCAATCTGTAAAGCACAATCATTGAAAAAAGGAATATCACCGTCTTGATGCAAAATATCAGCCAAAAAACCGAGCATCTTAGCGGCTTCTTTTTGCATAAAATCTGTATCAGAAATCGAAAAGCAAGGAACAGATAGATTAAGATTTATGCAATCCAAAATATCTTCAAGAATTAATACATGATACATAGGGCTACGTTCAAAATGCCCACCATCAGCCAAAACTTGCTCTTTAGCTTGCTGAACAATAATATATTGTCCTTTTTGAAGCCACCGCTTAGCTTCCTCTCCTTTAAAATAAGCACCTGCATAAACCAAAGCCACCCCATTTTTAAACAAATGATTACCAAGCAAATGGTATTCTAAATGTTTAAAAAGGAAACGAGCTTGCAAAAATAAAGACTGAGATAGTAGGTTAAATTGGTCTTGAGATACATTTGCTCCAGCCAAAAACTTAACCCAGTTAACAATCCGTAAAGATAATGTGTAGGGTTCCCACCCATTCCCCGTCCCCACTGGGTTATGATTAACCCAATCAATCATCAAATCTAAAGCAAAAGGTTCATCAATGTCTTCTTGATTAAGGTAATCAAAATAATGCAAGTTATACAACCACAACTTACTTGCCTGCTGATTATTCCAATCAATCGGTAGATCAGCCGACCTACTTTCATTTAAAAAACAAAACTGGCCATCCAAAAACGAAGAATACTTAACAACTGTAGAAATTAACTTAACATCTCTACAATTAACAGGCTCTTTGATCTCGACTGAAAAAGAAAACAACTGATTAAGTTTTAAACGTAACCGCCAAAAAAACTGTATTGGTTTTAAAAACCGAATGGTATGGAAAAGTAAAAGAAGTTTCTTCATTAATTCAAATATGCCAAATAATTATAAGCAACTCTTAACAACAGAGTTAGACCAAGAGATAAGAAAAAATAACTCCCCCCGTTTTCTAACAAGAATTGTTAGAGCCCAGTCACGAGAGGTGATGATACAAACAATAATCACATTCATAACACCCACCTTCCATGGACGATGGATCCCGGCATCCCTGCCAGGATGACGAGCAAAACAAACCCCTCACAACACCGTCATTCCAGCAGGGATTGCTGGAATCCAGTGACCAAGGATGGAAAGTAAGCAATATCACAGCCATCACACCAATAACAATCGCCCTCCCTGGACGATGGATCCTGGCATCCCTGCTAGGATGACGAGCAAAAAACAAAACCCTCAAAACACCTTCATTCCAGCAGGGATTGCTGGAATCCAGTAACCAAGGACGGGAAGTAAGCAATATCACAATCATCACTCATCATCACACCAATA